>OIYO01001042.1_pt1 | contig 17405 bp, 13 predicted proteins | sample 1588191 | NCBI WGS metagenome assembly OIYO01 (sample SAMN03283275) | human gut metagenome | biome: human-associated habitat; material: feces | host: Homo sapiens | place: Peru | collected 2012 | reverse complement strand
CACCTGCCCCATCTCCTCCGCCGTCATGGGCTGAAGGGTGCCGGGGTTCAGCAGGGGAGCGGGCTTCGTCTTCATGTCGGCGCGTACATTGTACCAATACCGGGGCATCTCGTCCTCGGAGAGATAGATCTTGTAGGGAATGTCGCGGTTTTTCAGTTCTTTCATGGCTGTTTTCTCCTTTCGGTATTGGTCAGCGCACGGCGCTGGTTTATGCAAAATAGTCGATCTGCATGGCGTGCTTGACCTTGTCCAAGGTCTTGGCGGCTTCAGCCTGTGCAGCGTAGCTGCCCTTGCGCAGAATTTCCATGACGGCGGCGGGGTCCTTTGCCAGCTCCTGACGGCGGGTACGGATGGGCTCCAGTGTCTCCTGCAGGACGTTGTTGAGGAACTTCTTCACCTTTACGTCGCCCAGGCCGCCCCGCTCGTAGTGGGCCTTCAGCTCGTCCAGATTGGCGTAATCCGGCAGGTAGCGGGCAAAATGCTCGTCGGTGCAGAAAGCATCCAAGTACATGAAAACGGGATTGTCCTTGGTGTTGCCGGGGTCGGACACTTGCAGATGATTGGGGTCAGTGTACATGCCCATGACCTTGGTGCGGACGTCGTCGGGATCGTCGGCCAGATAGATGCAGTTGCCGAGAGACTTGCTCATCTTGGCCTTGCCGTCGGTGCCGGGAAGGCGGAGACAGGCCTCGTTGTCCGGCAGCAGGGCGGTGGGCTCCACCAGCGTCTCGCCGTACAGCTCATTGAAGCGGCGGACGATCTCGCGGGCCTGCTCCAGCATGGGCAGCTGATCCTCGCCCACGGGCACGGTGTCCGCCATGAAGGCGGTGATGTCCGCCGTCTGGCTGACGGGATAGGTCAGGAAGCCCATGGGGATGCTGTGGTTGAAGCCCCGCAGCTGGATCTCCGCCTTGACGGTGGGGTTGCGCTGCAGACGGGACACCGTGACGAGGTTCATATAATAGAAGCTCAGTTCGGTCAGTTCCGGGACCATGGACTGGATGAAGATATGCGCCTTGGCCGGGTCGATGCCCACGGCCAGATAGTCCAGCGCGACCTGCAGGATGTTCTGGCGGACCTTCTCCGGGTTGTCGGCGTTGTCGGTCAGCGCCTGTGCATCGGCGATCATGATGTAGATCTCATCAAACTTGCCGGAGTTCTGCAGACGGACGCGCTCTTTCAGGGAGCCGACATAGTGGCCCACATGCAGACGGCCGGTGGGGCGGTCGCCAGTCAAAATGATCTGTTTCATAGCTAGTCTCCTTTTTTCAGGCCCGCCCATCCGGGAACCCGGACGCCGAACAGCGGCCTGAGCGGTTCATTTTTTAATAAGTATATCCCCAGTCCAATTTTCTGTCAACAAAAGGACGCAAACAAAAGAAAAAAGCGATGGAAAACTTCCATCGCTTTACTGGCGCCTCTTGCCTGACTCGAACAGGCGACACCCTGATTAACAGTCAGGTGCTCTAACCGACTGAGCTAAAGAGGCATCTATATAAAACGGCGTGGAGCCGTTTTACTACTAAAAAATGGTGACCCGTACCGGAATCGAACCGATGTTAAAGGCGTGAGAGGCCTCTGTCTTAACCGCTTGACCAACGGGCCATACGTCCATTTTGCATCGGGCGTTCGCTCCCGACTCGATTATTTTAGCATAGAGGTCGTACTTTGTCAACAGGAAATTTCAAATTTTTTCAAAAAATCAGAACAGCTTCCGCGCGCCGCTCTTCACCGCGCCCAAAAACACGCTCAGATACAGACCGACGACACTTTCCACCTCGCCCATATCCATGCTCTGGCGCTGGGGCAGACCCGACAGCGTTCCCTGATACAGGCACTTGAGCTGCGGCAGAGCGGCATAGTCGTTCGGCCGCATCAGGGTGCTGTGCTTGGGCAGGTCCAGCGAGCCGCTCTTCTGCAGCACCTCGCTGACGAACTGGGAGCAGAAATAATGGCGACGGCGGTTCCAGCGGATGTGCAGCGCGCAGAGCACCAGCCCCATCGAATTGAACCGATAAAGCTCTCCGTGTTCCATCATATGGTTGGCGCGGCGCTGGGCGCGGAGATAGGCCTCGTCGGTCACTTCCAGCGCATAGAGCGCGCAGGGGATGTTCTCGCGCAGACGGAACACGCCCTTGTTCAGGTATTCCCGGCTCGGCCCTGCCGGGAACATGGTGTAGCCGTTCCTGCGGGTGGAGCTGTAAAGGGTGCTCAGGTCCTCGTCGAAGGCGAGCGAGATATGGGTATATTCTGCGCCGGTCAGGGCGTACACGAGGTTCGACACCAGCGTTCCCGAGCGGGTCAGAAATATGTAGAGCGTTTTCATTGATTCGAATTCCTCATAAAAGCGGTGATTTTGCATTCTTATTTCAGTATATCACAGGTTAAGGTTCTTTGCCAGCAAAAAATCGCGAAAAAGCGGTGAAAGTTTTGCCTTCCCCGCCCGCAAAGCCTTTCTATCCGGAAAACGAATCAGACTGCATGGAAATTGCACTCACCGCCGGACTTTCCGTCGGCAGCCCCACACCGCCAACAGCAGGAACAGCGGAATTTTAACGGCTGTCAGCACCAGAAGGACGTCCGCTTGGAAAAACGCATGGTTCCCTGCGTAGAAGAAATCGAACCCATACATCCGATACAGCAGAGCGTTCGACAGGCCGATGCCGCTGCCCGGAAGCAGCGCTTCGCCCCAGCTGGCCAGCGATTCGGGCAGGACCATATAGGTGATGAGGGGCAGGATCACGCTCGAAAGTCCCGCCACGATAGCCGACAGGTTACTTTTTGCCCACGCCGACGCGGCCAGCACAAACGCGATCTCCGACACGAACAGAGCAAAAACACCCAGATAGTTGACCGTCTGCATCCACCCGACGTTCCCGGGCAGAAGGCTGGTCACCGAAACGAGCCACTGAATGGACGTCTTGGTCCCCTCCCAGCCGAACAGGCTGTTGGTGGTCACGATCCAGACCGCCCCGCAGAGCAGATAGGCCGCACTGGTGATAAGGAGCGCCGACCCCAGCTTCACCGCCGTCAGGCGGCGCCGGCCGTGCCGGGTGCAGAGCAGGATATCCTCTGCGCCGGTCTGGGCATCCGCCGAGAAAACCGGGGCCGCAATGACCGCACACAACAGGGTCACTAGCAGGAACAGCAGCGTTTCGTAATCCATAGAGTCTATCGTCGCTCCAAAATAGTAGGTATAGGGCGTCTGGACCCGCTCGAACTTCTTCAGCGCAAGCGCGATGGCCGCCGACTGAGCGGCGGAGCGGTCCGGCGACTCCATCCGCACCACGGACGTCAGCCGCAGGGGCAGATGGTCATAGAATGCGTCCGCGTCGTCCAGCGTCAACTCTTTAATTCCCAGCGCAATGCCGGTTTCCTGATCGGCGAACGCTTCCTTGAGGTCGTTGACAAAGGGCTGATACTGCGAAAGCTCGGCATAAAACACCTCTGCCGGGATGCTGTTGATGTTCTTCGCGTCATACTCTGCATACACCCGCTGATAGGCTTCCAGCCCTTCCTTCATGATATCGGTCGTGATGACGCCGGACACCTGATGCTCCTTGTGCTTTTTGATGGCTTCCAGACCGGTCACACTCACAAGCGTGCCGTCTGCGCCCTGCTCGGTCCAGCCAACGAAGGTGATCGGAATGTAGGCCATCACCACGGCCAGCACCAGCGCCGCCGCCAGAAGAAGATAGGTCATCCGGGTCCGGAGCACCCGTTTCAGTTCCAGCTGTAACAGTCTCATCGTTTTTCCTCTCCTTCCTCTTCCGGGAACAGCCACAGATACAGGTCCTCCAAACGCGGCGGTTCCGGGGTCGAACCCGGCAGCAGCGGCGTTTCGGACAGATAGCGCAGAGCCACCGTGCCGTCCGGCTCATTTCGCAGGTTGACGACCCGCAGACGGTGCTCCCACTGGGGCAGCTGCTGGACCGGGATGCTTCCCTGCCAGACCTTCCCGTCCACTTCGCGGATCAGCTCTTCGGTCGTGCCGCACGCGATGATCTTTCCATTTTTCATCACGGCATTTTCCGCCGCGATGTACTCGACATCCGAAACGATGTGGGTCGAGATGAGCACGATCCGCTCCTGCGCGAACTCCGACAGCAGATTCCGGAAGCGCACCCGCTCGCCGGGGTCCAGCCCCGCCGTCGGCTCGTCCAGAATCAGCACTTCCGGGTCGTTCAAAAGCGCCTGTGCGATACCCACCCGGCGCTTCATGCCGCCGGACAGCTTGATAATCTTCTTTTTCCGCACCTCGGTCAGGCTGACCTTCTCCAAAAGGGCGTCGATCTTCCGGGCCGCTTCGGCGCGGGAAAGCCCCTTGAGCGCCGCCAGATAGTCCAGATAATCCTGCACGGTAAATTCCGGGTAGAACCCGAACTCCTGCGGCAGATACCCCAGCCGCGCCCGATAGGCATCGTTCATGGCATCCACCGGGACGCCGTCGTAGAAGATCTTTCCGCTCGTCGGGCGCATCAGGCCCGCCGCCATCCGCATCAGGGTGGTCTTTCCGGCTCCATTGGCCCCCAAAAGCCCCCAGACGCCCGGTGTGAAGGTGATGGACACATCGTCCACCGCCGCCTTGTCGCGGTAGTGCTTTGAAATTCCGCGAATCTCCAGTTCCATAGGTTTCTCCTTTCATCCTTCCGCCGCCGGGTCCGGCTGGACCGCCAGCTGCGCACATTGATATCCCATCCAGACGGCCAGCACGCCCGTCAGCAGAGGCAGACCCTCCGGAAATTCCGGCTCTTTCACCAGCCGCAGAAGCAGAAGCTGACCCGCAAACAGCGGCAAAAGCCAATACACCAGCCGTTCCGGGCGCACCCGGCGCATCAGGAGCAGAAGCTCGTTGTTCGCCGCCAGAAATGCCGCCGCCAGCACGCTGAGCAGCTGGAACAGGCTCAGGGAAAGCGCCCCGTTGACGTTCAGGACCAGCACGCCCAGCAGGGCCAGTTCCCCGGCCAGCAGCAGCAGAAACCGCACCAGCAGCGGCTTGCCCACTCCGGCGCGGGCCGCGCGCTCGACTTCGAGCATCCGGTACTGCGACGACCGCACGAGGAACGGAAGCCCCATCAGCGACGTCAGCATAGCCAGTGCGCTCAGAGCGAACAGCGCATTCCGAAGCGACCACTCTGCATCCCAGAGGTCCAGCTCCCGCCCCAGCGCCAGCAGAGCCAGCGCCGCGAAGCCCTCCATGGCCCACGCCTTCCAACCCAAAAGCTTGAGCTGGCAGCGGACCAATTCCCTTATCCGCACCCGGGTGCGGCGGGGCCGCTGCTGCCGACAGCTCTGAAGGAGCTGCTCCATCGTCTCTTCCGAAACTGTTTCCGTGGGGCGCAGGGCACTCCCGAGTTTTTTTGCAACTTCACGTTCTGTCATGGATTTCCTCCTTCCAGCTGGGTCCGCAGGGTCTTGAGGGCGGCCCGCAGACGGGATTGAACAGTCCGGGCCGGAAGCCCGGTGATCTGCGCGATCTCGCGCAGTTTGAGCTGCTGGGCGAACCGAAGCAGGACAAGCTCGCGCTGTTCCGGCTCCAGCTTTGCCGTCATGGCGCGCAGGGCAAGGTCCTCTTCGGTCAGGGCGAACCCCGCTTCGTCGTAAGAGGGCGGCTCGGCGAGCGCTTCCAGCGAGACGGTGTCGGTCCGAAGCCCCCGCAGCTGGTCGATGCAGACGTTGTGCGCGATCCGGTACAAAAACGGCCGGAACGCGCCCTGAAAGTCCGCGCATCCATCCAGATAGCGCACCGCTTTCAGAAAGGTCTCCTGTGCGGCGTCCTGCGCCATCTGCTCGTCCGGCAGATGCCAGCGGCAGTACCTCAAAATGGCCGGATACTCTTTCCGCACCAGCACTTCCAGCGCGTCCGGGTCTCCGTCCAACGCCGCTTTGCACATCCGCTTTTCCCGCATTCGCTTCACCTCCCTCTGTAGTATAAAACGGATCATCCCGAAAAAGGGATTGACTTTGCGAAAAAAATCCTTGCGCCCCAGTTCGTTAAAGTTTTATCAAAAATTCGTTTTTGGCAAAATATCTTTATTTTGTTCAGCCGAATGCGTCCATTTTTTCATGAAATATCTGCAATCAACTCCAATTCTTAATGAAATTTGTTGTTTCTAACCGAAAGATTCGTCGCCTTTGGTTGATTTTGGGAGGATTTTATGTATAATGATAAACAGGAGAATACGCATCTGTATTTCTTCATCGCCCGCGCTGCCTTTTGGCTGAGGTGTGCGCGGCACGCGATCAGAGAATGATCTGAACGAAAGAAGAGGTATATTATCATGGCAAAGGTAGATCTGAGCAAGTATGGTATTACCGGCACGACTGAGATCGTGTACAATCCCTCTTATGAGCAGCTGTTCGAAGAGGAGACCAAGCCCAGTCTGGAAGGCTACGAGAAGGGCCAGGTCAGCGAGCTGGGCGCTGTCAACGTCATGACCGGCATCTACACCGGCCGCTCCCCCAAGGATAAGTTCATCGTCATGGACGAGAACTCCAAGGACACCGTGTGGTGGACCAGCGATGAGTACAAGAACGACAACCACCCCGCTTCTCAGGAAGCTTGGGCTGCCGTCAAGGAGATCGCCAAGAAGGAGCTGTCCAACAAGCGCCTGTACGTCGTGGATGCTTTCTGCGGCGCCAACAAGGACACCCGCATGGCCGTCCGTTTCATCATGGAAGTGGCCTGGCAGGCACACTTCGTGACCAACATGTTCATCAAGCCCACCGCCGAGGAGCTGGAGAACTTTGAGCCGGACTTCGTTGTTTACAACGCTTCCAAGGCCAAGGTCGAGAACTACAAGGAGCTGGGCCTGAACTCTGAGACTGCTGTTATGTTCAACATCACCAGCAAGGAGCAGGTCATCGTCAACACTTGGTACGGCGGCGAGATGAAGAAGGGCATGTTCTCCATGATGAACTACTTCCTGCCGCTGAAGGGCATGGCTTCCATGCACTGCTCTGCCAACACCGATATGGAGGGCAAGAATACTGCCATCTTCTTCGGCCTGTCCGGCACTGGCAAGACCACTCTGTCCACCGACCCCAAGCGTCTGCTGATCGGCGACGACGAGCACGGCTGGGATGACAACGGCGTCTTCAACTTCGAGGGCGGCTGCTATGCAAAGGTCATCAATCTGGACAAGGATTCTGAGCCTGATATCTACAACGCCATCAAGCGCAACGCTCTGCTGGAGAACGTTACTCTGGATGCTGAGGGCAAGATCGATTTCGCTGACAAGAGCGTGACCGAGAACACCCGTGTGTCCTACCCCATCGACCACATCCAGAACATCGTCCGCCCCATCTCTTCTGCACCCGCAGCCAAGAACGTCATCTTCCTGTCTGCTGACGCATTCGGCGTTCTGCCCCCGGTCTCCATCCTGACCCCGGAGCAGACCCAGTACTACTTCCTGTCCGGCTTCACCGCAAAGCTGGCCGGCACGGAGCGCGGCATCACCGAGCCCACCCCCACCTTCTCTGCTTGCTTCGGTCAGGCTTTCCTCGAGCTGCACCCCACCAAGTATGCGGAAGAGCTGGTCAAGAAGATGCAGAAGAGCGGCGCTAAGGCTTATCTGGTCAACACCGGCTGGAACGGCACTGGCAAGCGCATCTCCATCAAGGATACCCGCGGCATCATCGACGCGATCCTGAGCGGCGCTATCAACGAGGCTCCCACCAAGAAGATTCCCTACTTCGACTTCGAAGTCCCCACCGAGCTGCCCGGTGTTGATCCCGCGATCCTCGATCCGCGCGACACCTATGCAGATGCTTCTCAGTGGGAAGAGAAGGCAAAGGATCTGGCTGGCCGCTTCATCAAGAACTTCGCAAAGTACGAAGGCAACGAGCACGGCAAGGCTCTGGTCTCCGCCGGCCCCCAGCTGTAAGCGCTGAACCCCGCATTTTTCTTCTGAACTCCATATAAATAGTAACCCGTCCTGTGTTCATTGACCGAGCATAGGGCGGGTTTTTGTTGGTTTTACGGACGGGTGAGCCGCCGCTCTTTCACCAAACTGGCGTGCGGCGCAGTCGAGCAGGGCCGAAGCACCGCCTTACAGCGCGGGTAAACGAAGCGTTGATTGTGTTTTGCGGGCGGGTATGCTATCCTGTTTCCAAAGGATGTGACCGCCATGGATGCCAAAGATTTCGGGGCCTTTCTCGCCCGGACCCGCAAGACCTGCGGGATGACCCAAGCTGAGCTTGCCGAGCAGCTGCATGTGACTGTTCAAGCCGTCAGCCGATGGGAACGCGGCATCGGTCTGCCGGACATCAACACGCTGGAACCGCTGGCCGATGCGCTGGGGCTGTCTCTCGCCGACCTGATGCATTGCCGCGACCCGCTGGAAGCGCCCGCACCAGGTGCCGAACCCACCTTGGAAGATTTCGTGACGATGCTCCGCCGACAGCATACCATCGACTGGCACTCCGTCCGCACCGCTTTGCTGGGGTTGAGCATCCTGCTGGCCGTCTGGGGCATCTTTGCGCATCCCGGAACTATTGCCGTCCATTGGCACGGGACCGGAAGCAGCAATTTCTGCGCCGACGGCTGGATGGCCTCCTATTTGGTTTTTCCGCTCCTCGCGGCCTTTGAATTTTTCGCCCTGCAGCTTTGGAGTTTCTTCGGACAGACCGGCTATTTCCGCAAGTGGGGCGAGACAAATGCGGTTATTACCAACTCTCTGCCCTATCTTTCGCCGGGTGTCCGGCTCACCAAGCTGGCGCTGGACTTCTGTTTCTTCTTCTGCTGCGGTCTCGCCGTGCCTTTCTGCGAGTTCGCATTGATTGCCTTTAACTGGGAAAAGCGAGCTGTTCCGGTTTTCAGAACAGCTCGCTTTTTGTTGTAATCTACCGAATTTTATGGTATCCTAGGGTTGCCGCTTCACCGCGGCGTAAGGCACTGTGCTGCAAATGCAGGTGGTCAAGCTCCCTCCCGGTACTTTTTGTCCGGGGGAGTTCAATTTTTTGTGATCCTCCGGACGGTACGAATGTATTTACACAACGGCCCAAAGGAGGGATCCGCTATGGATGTTTTGAATATTGTTTTTAGTGCACTGAATCTTTTGATCGGTGTCGTTCAGGTAACTTGGACGATCTCCAAGGATGTCTTTCAGGACAAGCCTCGCGCAAAACATTATTCTCACAACAAAAAAGATTGACCGCCCCAGACTTCCAACCCTGAACGGTCAATCTTTTCTGTTTGACTTAGTACCGGAAGGGAGCTGACCATTTTGCGGCCAGTGCCTTTCCTTTGGTTTTAGTATAGCGGCCCCAAGACGGTTTGTCAAGAGGGGCCGTTTTTCTTATTTTGCGGCCTCAAACTCCGCTTCGATCTCCTTCGAAGGAGCCGGCGTGACAAGGCTGACGACGACACAGACGGCCAGCGAAGTCAGGAAGGCGGGCAGCAGCTCATAGATGCCGAACACGCCGCCCAGCGGGCTGATGAGGTACTTCCAGACAAAGACCATCAGGCCGCCGGAGAGCATTCCGGCCAGCGCGCCCTGCCAGTTGCAGCGCTTCCAGAACAGCGCACAGAGCACCACCGCGCCGAATGCGCCGCCGAAACCGGCCCACGCGAAGCTGACGATGCCGAACACGCTCGAATCCGGGTCCCGCGCCAGCACAACGCCCACCACGCTGACGCAGACGATGGTCAGGCGGGCGGCGAACAGACTCTGTTTTTCGCTGAGCTTGAGGTGTGCGAACTCCTGCAGGATGTTCTGTGAGACGCTGGAAGCTGCCGCCAGCATCTGGCTGTCAGCCGTGGACATCGTTGCGGCGAGGATACCGGCCAAGATCAGGCCCGCCAGAATTGCCGCTAGAACGCCGTGCTGGCTGATCAGACTTGCAATGCGGACGATGATCGTCTCGCTGGACGAGCCGCTCAGGAACTCGAGCGCGCCCACCTTGGTCATGCCAAGGCCGACCATGCCGATGATGATGGAAGCCGTCATCGCGATGACCACCCAGACCGACGCGATGCGGCGGCTGAGGACCAGCTTTTTCTCATCTTCAATGGCCATGAAGCGGAGCAGGATGTGCGGCATTCCGAAATAGCCCAAGCCCCACGCCATCGTGGACACGATGTCCAGCAGACTGTAGGACGTGGCCGAATTCGTGGCAACATCGTGGCTGGCCATCATGGTCAGATAGCCGGGAAGGCTCTGCGCATTGGCGACCACGGCATCCCAGCCGCCCGCCACGCCGATGCCATAGACCAGAACGGCCACCAGTGCCAGCGACATGACGATGGACTGGATGAGGTCGGTGGTGGTCACGGCGCGGAAACCGCCCAGAATCGTATAGCCCACGATGACGAGCGCCGAGACCAGCATCGCGGCCATGTAATCCACGCCGAACAGGCTGTGGAACAGCTTGCCGCAGGCCGCAAAGCCAGACGCCGTATAGGGCACGAAGAACACGATGATGATGACCGCGCCCAATGCGTTCAGCAGGTTGCGCTGGTCATGGAACCGCAGGGACAAAAACTGCGGGACCGTGATGGCGTCCAGATTGGCCGAATAGCGGCGCAGACGCCGCGCAACGATGAGCCAGTTCAGCCATGTGCCCACGGCCAGACCGATGGCCGTCCAGCCCGGAGATGCAATGCCGGTCAGGTAGGCCAGACCCGGCATTCCCATCAGCAGCCAGCTGGACATATCGCTGGCTTCGGCGCTCATCGCCGTGACCAGCGGACCCATTTTGCGGCCGCCAAGGTAAAAGTCGGTGCTGTCGTTGTTGGATTTGCTGTAGGCAAAGCCAACGAACAGCATTGCGACCAGATAGATCACGATGGTCGCAATGATGCAGATCGTACTCATAATGATTTCCCCCTCTGCTTTCCCAGATTCCCAATTCGGGATGTCATGATTTTACCACACTAAAGCGGCGAAGTGCAAGCTTTTTTGAAAACTTCGGCCCTATCTGCAAAAAGTCCACGCCCAGCGGACAGAAAACCCACAAAACGACAACAACCTGTCTTTGGCCCGTAGACAACAAAACGCCCGGTGCAGAACTGCACCGGGTGTTTTGTCTGTATGGAGAAATGAAAATGATGAAGAAGAAAGCTAGATTCAGTTCTTCTTGGCTTCGCCCTCGGGGAAGATGATCTTATTGACGAAGAAGAAGATGACCATGGAGATGCCGCCGTTCAGCACGGTGGTTCCGATGTTGTAGATGAAGTCGGGGACCAGCAGACCGGCCACTGCGACCCAGATGCAGTTGATGGAGTTGACGATGCAGGTGATGATGCAGAACGCCACCACATACCATGCGATCTGCTTGGCAAGGTTGCCCTTGCTGCGGAATACGAAGCTGCGCTGGATGGGGAAATTGATGCACTCGCCGATGATCATGGCGATCATGTAGGCGCAGAAGTAAGGCAGACCGCCGTGGGCGGCATCATAGCCGAGGATGTTCCACTTGAAGGTCTCGCCGAACAGGGTGATATCGATCCCCGGCCAGCCGAAGTCCACCACGGGCAGACTCTTGAAGGCGGCGGGCAGGAACTGCAGCAGCAGATACTTAAAGACGGTGATGAGGTTCGACACAATGACGAACAGGCCGCCCTCGCGCACCCACTTGGCAGCGGCGGGGTGCTTTTCCGCAAAATTATTCCAGAAGTTCATACGCACTTCCCTTTCAGCTGTTTTTCAGACGATTTTCCATCTGGCCGTTCAAGACGATGTTTTTGACGGCCTCCACGATGACCCGCAGCAGACCGATGATCCAGAAGCCCTGTGCTTCCATCACAATGCCGTCCACCATGCCCATGCTGATGGCGCCGTTGGTCATCTTGGCCAGCGCGCGCAGCGGCATGTTGTACTGGAACAGGATATTCAGGTCGGGCTTGCCGCGCTGGATGCTCTGCTTGAGCAGGAAGCCCAGCACCGCTGCCACGATCCAGCCCAACGGGCTGCGGCCATGGCCCAGCTCACCCAGCGTCATGTTGCGGTCGATCTTGATCTTATCTTCCGGGACGGGACGGCCCAGCAGAGCTGCAAACTCGGCGTCCGGCACATGGGCCACATCGCCGGTCAGGTAGTGGGGCAGCTCGACGCTCTGGTAGGGGTCCGGTGCGCCGGAACCCAGAACCGTGACCTCTGCGGTCAGGCGGATATCCGCACTGGATGCGCCCACATGGAGCTGATACTTGCCGCCTTCCACTTCCCAGCTGTCGGTGGCGATGTTCCAATAACGGAACGCCTTGTCGTCCAGCGGGATGGTAACGGTCTTGCTCTCTCCGGCTTCCAGCCAGACCTTTTCAAAGCCCTTCAGCTCCTGTGCAGGGCGGAACACCTTGGCGTCCGACTTGGCAACGTAGAGCTGAACGATCTCTGCACCGGCGCACTTGCCGGTGTTGGTCACGGTCAGGGTCACGCCATCGGCGGTGGCCTTGAGGTCACTGTAAGCGAAGGTGGTGTAGCTCAGGCCGTAGCCGAAGGAGAACATCACCGGCTTTCCGGCCGTCTCGAAGTAGCGGTAGCCCACATACAGACTCTCGCGGTACTGCACGGTGCGGCCCTTGCCCGCAAAGTTGTCCTTCACGGGGGAAGCATCGTAGCCGGTCGCCCACGTCTCGGCCAGCTTGCCGCTGGGGCAGACTGCGCCGGTCAGGACCTCGACCAGTGCACCCGCACCGGCCTGACCGCCCAAGCAGCCGTAGACCAGCGCCTTGCAGTCCTTGAGCCACGGCGTCTCCAGCGAAGAACCCGCGCTCAGCAGGACGACCACGTTGGGATTGACGGCGGCCACAGCGGCCAGCAGCTCGATCTGGTTCTGGGCCAGCTTCATGTCGGCGCGGTCCAGACCCTCGCTCTCCTTGATCTCGTCCAGACCCATGCAGAGCAGAACGACGTTGGCGTTCTGGGCCAGTGCCACAGCCTCATTCTTCAGCTGCTCGTTAGCCTTGCCCTGACGCTCGAAGCCCTGTGCATAGCCCACGTTGGCCAGACCGCTCTCGGTCAGGCAGTCGAGGAAGGAATCCACCTTGATGGAGTTGACGGCGCTGGAACCTGCACCCTGATAGCGGGGGGTCTTGGCGAAGTCGCCGATGACGGCCACCTTCTCGCCCTTCTTCAGGGGCAGCAGATTGCCCTCGTTCTTGAGCAGAACGATGCTCTGCGCGGCCGCTTTGCGGGCCAGTGCGTGGTGGGCGTCGGCATCAAAGGTGCGGGGTGCTTTTTCGACCGCCGCCTTGGTGTCGAGCACCAGTTCCAGCAGCTCGTCCAGACGGGCATCCACATCGGCTTCGGTGATCTTGCCACTCTGCACGGCCTTCATCAGCTCGCGGACGGAGTCATCGCCCGGGAAGGGCATCTCCAGCGTAGAGCCGTTCTTCACGCCCAGTGCGTGGTCGTTGGAGCCGCCCCAGTCGGTGACGACTGCGCCGTCGAAGCCCCAGTCCTTCCGCAGGATGTCCTGCAGCAGGTGGGCGTTCTCGTTGGCGTAAGTGCCGTTGATGAGGTTGTAGGACGACATGATGGTCTTGGGGTGGGCTTCCTTGACGACGATCTCAAAGCCGGTCAGGTACAGCTCCCGCAGGGTGCGCTCGTCCACAATGGCGTCGCTGGCCATGCGGCGCAGTTCCTGACTGTTGACCGCAAAGTGCTTGGGACAGGCCGAGATGCCGTTTTTCTGGATGCCGCGGACATAGCCCGCCGCCATCTTGCCGGCCAGATAGGGGTCCTCCGAGAAATACTCGAAGTTGCGGCCGCACAGCGGGCTGCGCTTGATGTTCAGGCCGGGTCCCAGCAGGACCGAGACTTCCTGTGCGGCGGCTTCTTCGCCCATGGCCTCGCCGACGGCTTCGCCCAGAGAGGGGTCCCAGCTGTTGGCCACGGTGGCCGAAGTCGGGAAGCAGGTGGCGGGCACGCTGGGGTTCAGGCCCAGATGATCCGCCGCACCGGCCTGTTTGCGCACGCCGTTGGGGCCGTCCGACAGGGTGATGGACGGGATGCCTTTTCCCGGCAGGGCACGGGTGTCGAACACCGTGCCGCCCGAGAGCAGGGCACATTTCTGTTCCAAATTCAATGTTTGAATGATATCTGCGTGTTTCATCGCGTTTTCCTCTTTCTGAGCCAACGAAGGCCCGCTGTTCGTTACGCAGCGGGCCTTCGTCCTAGGTTTCAGTTCAGGTGCTGCGTCGGTTCAGAGAAAGCAGCCTCATTCGATCAGGCGTTCTCTTCTTCCTTGCGCTTCTTGTAACCCTTGAATGCAGAGATCTCGATGGCCACGATCAGCAGAGCAACGATGACGTCAGCGCCGATCATGATGATCTCCCACTTTGCCATACCGGGGTTCAGGTTCTCAGCTGCATAAGCGCGGCTGTTGACCACGGTGTAGAGGATGTTCTTGGAAGCCTCACGCAGGGCCTGCTTGCTGCTGTTGGTCAGCACGGTCACGGTGTTGAAGTCGTTGCCGGTGGTGCAGAGCATCAGGTCGCTGCCGTTGCGGACGCCCTGATCGGCGGTCATGTAGCCATAGACGCCGAAGTAGTCGGTCTCAACGAAGCCAACGAAGCCCCACTCGCCGCGGAGGACATTCTTCAGCAGCTCGGAGCAGCCGCCAGCCCAGCGGTCGCCAATGTAGTTGAAGGAGGACATGACTGCGTGGCAGTCAGCATCCTTGACGGAGATCTCGAAGGGCTTCAGGTAGATCTCACGGATGGCCTGTTCGTTGGACCAGGTCGCCACCATGGAAGTACGGTTGCCTTCCTGATCGTTCAGCGCGAAGTGCTTCATGTAAGCATACACACCGTGCTCCTGAGCACCTGCGATGGCGTTGGAAGCCATCAGGCCGGACAGGACGCCGTCCTCGGAGTAGTACTCGAAGTTACGGCCGGCGAAAGCAGTACGGTGGATGTTCATTGCGGGACCATACCAGCCAGAGGTGTCCATCTCATTGGCCATCTCGCCGATGCTGTCGCCGAAGGAGTAAGCCAGATCCTTGTTCCACGTCATGCCGATGAGGGTCGCTGCCGGGAAACCGACAGAGCCGACACCGGTGAAGTTGTTGTTGATGGAAGCGGGGCCGTCGCAGTCGTTGGTACGGACCTTCTCGATGCTGGAAACAGCAGCGGTCTGGTAGCCGCCGAAGCCGATGGTCTGCTGCATGTCCTCAATGGACATCTGATCCAGCAGCTGATCCCACTTCTCGTCGTTGTAATCCACGCCGCGCAGATCAGCCAGCTTCAGGCCGTTCTTTGCGCCGGTGGTGATATCCTCAGCGTTGGCGTCATCGTCTTCCAGATAGCCAGCCTCGGTGTAGCTGTGAGCGTTGTAGAACACAGCCTTGTCTGCGTCAGACATCTCGTAATCTGCGGGAGCAGCGGTCGCCTCGTCGTAGTTTGCGAAGCCGTCTGCACGGGACAGATAGGTGATCTCGCCCTCGGCGAAGTCGAACTCGTTGGTCGCAGCCACAGCGTCGCTGTCACGCTTGTTGGAAGCGTTGTAGACGATATCGGAAGCCACGGTGTAGGTCTTGGAATCCAGCGTGTTGTGGGAATCAGCCTTTGCGCTGATGACGTAGTCGCCAGCCTCCAGCACATAGCAGCCGTTGCCGTAGGTGTCGTAGGAAGCCAGATCCTCAACAGGGATGGAGAACTCGATGGTCTGGGACTCGCCGGGAGCCAGCTCGTTGGTCTTAGCGAAGTCGATCAGGTTTGCGGTGGCCTTCTCGATGCCGCCGTTGGTGTACGGAGGATTGTTGTAGATCTCCACAACGTCCTTGCCAGCGACAGAACCGGTGTTGGTGACGGTGACGGTGAAGTTCAGATTCGTGCCGTCAGAGGTGATACTGCTCATCTCCTGCTTGAAGGAGGTGTAGCTCAGGCCGTAGCCGAAGGGGAACACGACCTCGTCGTCGTAGTTGATCAGGCCCTCGTCTGCAGCAGTCTCATAGAACTTGTAGCCGACATAGATGCCCTCAACGTAGTTGACGAAGGAAGGAGTCGTTCCTTCCGGATCGAAGAAGCTGGAATCAGAGTTCAGGTCCTCGGTGTTGGTGTACTTGAAGTCGCCGAAGTTGTTCCACCAAGGAGCAGCGGTCAGGTCAGAGACGTAGGTATCGGCGGTACGGCCGGAGGGGTTCGCCTCACCGGAAACGACCTTGCCGAAGCCCTCAAAGCCAGACTGGCCCGTGCCGGGGCAGAGCAGAACGCCCTTGATCTGGGGGTAATCCTTCAGGAAGTCCATCTGGAAGGCGTTTGCGCCGTTGTAGACCAGAATGACGTTGTCGAAGTTTGCGGTGACCAGATCGAGCAGGTCCTCTTCGCGGTTGGACAGCTGCAGGAAGTGGTCGCCCTGATCCCAGTCGTTGCCCTCGTTCAGAGAATCGTCGTAAGTACCATTGTAGTAAGCCGTGCCGCGCTCAGAGCCATAAGCCGTTGCAGTGCGGCGGATCCAGCTGCCGTCCACGACGGAAGCCATATCGGTGGGAAGGTCAGCGCCCTCGCCGCCGACGCGGGTGATGACGACCATGGCCGTATCCGAGAACGCCTTTGCATTCTCCATCATCTCATCGGTGTACAGGCTGACGTTGGGTTCGGGCAGGGTCCAATCCTGTGCGACCATGCCGACGCTGGGGCGGTCAGCCTTGTAGTCGGTGTAGAACTTGCTCAGTTCCTCGTTGGTCTCGATGCCGGCATCGTGCAGACCGGTCAGCAGATCGGTGACGGGGTAAGCGGTGTTCAGAGCGCCTGAACCCGTGCCGCCGTAGCAGGGATTGGTGGAGGCCCAGCCAAAGACGTTCAGCTTGGAGCCGGAAGCCACCGGCAGGATGTTATCTTCGTCCTTTGCCAGAACGACACCCTCTGCGGTGATCTCATTGACCAGCTGAGTTGCCTTTGCAGAGGTCTCCTCGCTGATCGTGCCGCTGCCGGAGACCAGATCCAGCATGGTGGACATGGGGCCGGTGCAGATCAGATTGACAACGATGGTCAGTGCCAGCAGAATGGCGACGCCAGACTGGGTACGGATCATCTTCTTTTTTGCTTTGGGCAGCTTGCGCACCGCGATCATTACGACGATCGCCAGAGCGAGAACTACGCCAAACGCGATGAGGTAGCCACGAACGTTCGTGAGAACCTGCATCACGTCATCCAAGTTGATGGACAGCATAATGTTTTCTCCTCCTTCTTAATGAGCCGATAAACGGAAGCGGAGCGCACAACTCCGCCGAACTGATATATATGATACCAAATCCACACAGAAAGTTCTTATTTTCTTCACAAATTGTCGGTTTGGAAGCATAATCTGCAAAAAGTTTCAAATTGGTTTCAAATTTTATTGTGCTATTTTACAATTTGAGTGCGCTCCCATTTGTGCAAAACGTAAAAGGAGACGGCTGTAAATTCAACCTCTCAGTCTCGCTGTCGCTCGACAGCTCCCCTACATAGGGGAGCCTCTGGC
>OIYO01001041.1_pt1 | contig 17447 bp, 17 predicted proteins | sample 1588191 | NCBI WGS metagenome assembly OIYO01 (sample SAMN03283275) | human gut metagenome | biome: human-associated habitat; material: feces | host: Homo sapiens | place: Peru | collected 2012 | reverse complement strand
ATTTTCAATGTTCTCAAAATTTAGCCTTGACTTTTTATTTGCAGGCTATATTTAAATATATTAGTCGTTTACGAAACGCCAAAAGCCGCATAAATACAGCATTTTTTCAAAAATAAATATCTTCTCAAGTTTATGTAAAATAGAGTTGTCGAAAAACTATCACCCAATCCCCCTAAAGGAGATATATCTACATAATAACATATAAGCAGCTCACTTTGGCAGAAATTTTTGAAGATTGCCAGAATAAATTCGACAACGACAAATATCAGTTTCTTGCTCTTCTTGATGAAACCATTAACTTTGATGAAATTGTTCCTGTTTCTTTTGTTACTCATTTTCACACTTCAACCAGAAAACCTCGTAAGCACCAGCTTTATCCAATGCTTAAAGCTTTTCTAATTCAGCGTATATTCTCAATCCCGACTGATATACTCTTGATTGTTTTCTTGAAATACTCTCAGGAATTACGCGATTTCTGTGGCTTTGAGATTGTTACTGATGTCTCAAAATTCACCCGTTTCAAACACATAGGATTTCCTGATGGACTTACAATCTATGTTCGACCGCATGGTTGATATGACCGAACTGATATGCCAAAAACTTGTCCCACACCAGACAGCTATGACTATCTTCGATACCTCCGGCATTGAAGCCTGGGGACTGAAAATAGCCCTAAATATGCAAAAAAACGTATTATTAAACAGTTAAAGGCTTTTTCCAAGGCAAACAACCTTGATAAAAGCTATGATTCTTATAAGGCTGCTTATAGCTCCATGCCTACGCATGCTACTTCTAATCAGGCAATCCAACAGATGTATATCAGTGGGCATTTCTGCTATTCCTATAAGTTCAGCATTGTAACCAATGGGCTTGGTATTGTCCGTGATATCACTTTCTATAACAAAGAGTTCCTAAAGGCTCATCCCGATATCGTTGTAGAAAAGAAATCTGACTCTCCTAATAATGATAAATCTCTTGCCGATTCAAAAGCACTGCTTCCTGTTCTGATCGATTTCTTTCAAAAACATCCGCTTATCGTCCCTAAGACTTTTTGGTGTGATGCTACTTTTGACACGATTAAAATCTACAGAGCCCTTTAAGGTAAAATTGGATTTGAAAAAGCATTTATTCCACTCCGCGTAAAAATTTCTATGGAAGATAAAGGTTATCCCATCAATGAAAATGGCGTTCCCTGCTGTCCTCATGATTCTTCGCTTCCTATGAAAAGAGAAGGTAGTAAATCACACTTGAGAAGTAAGCTTCCTACTATGAAATTTGCCTGCCCTAAAATGAAATGGGAATACAATAAAGCGGATAAAACAAAACACCGTATATGTCATTGCGATAATCCCTGCACATCGTCTTCTTGCGGAAGAATGATTTATGTTTATCCCGAAAAGAATCTTCGTGCCTATCCTGGAGTGGAACGAGGTTCAAAAGAATGGGAAGAAACATATAAAATCCGTGTAAACATTGAAAAATCTATCAACCACTTTAAAGACAGCTTTTGCGTAGCTAACTGTAAAACCTGGAACGAAAAAACTCTTCATGCTGATTTACTTTTGGCTGGCATAGCTCAGCTTGTTACAGTAATGGTTACTGATAAAATTCATCAACATCAATACATCCGAAGACTTAAGCCTTTGATTAGATAAAATTGAGATTCCATAAATTTTTCTGCTTCGTAGTAGCTATAAAGCCTTTTTGTCATGCCATAAATTAATGACCGCCACCTTCCATTCCAAGAATCCTGCATTGCAGGATTCTCTGCTTGTCTTCAATCAAGATTGCGAACCTGTTTCGCAATTACCTATTTAAATATATAAATTAATTATATTTAAAGTTCATATATTTATAGATGATATTACCGAGCAAGTAGCTAACTGGATATAAAAATTTTATTTTCTTTTCATATACGATATCTAAAAAATGCATATTATAATCAAAATAGTATCTTTTTTTATTACACATCTTTTTTATAATAAATTTTAAAGTATTTTGACTTGCTTTTTTTTCTCCTGAATCAGATATATAATTCTCAACTACACATTTAGAAATCTCATTATAAAAAGAAATATATTGTGGTCTATCTACTATATTTCTCTTTAAGTAACATTTTTTTATTTCCTTCTCTATTGCCTTTATTGATATATTGCTATCCCAAATATATTGAATTAATTGTGTATAATTTTTGTATAATCTTTCTAAATGTGCATTCATTTTTTGATACACTTCAAGTTCTATTTTATCATTTTTTATAATTGGAGATACTTTATTCCCATCCTCTTTATATCCCATCACCGGGCCATGATCTGCGGTAAAAAGAGTCTCTAAAAACATTCTATTTTTTCTAAATATAAAATAATCTTTATCTTTATCGGTGATTGTGGAAAAAACAACCCCTGTTTTCAAATTATTAGATGAATAATAACATTTATCTACCAATTCTCCTTTGTCAAAAATACCAAGATAATACCCTTGTATTATCACATTCTCATTAAGTACTTTTCTCAAATTATCCTGGATAGAGCCTTTCCACCCAATATCTACCATGCAAAGTTTTCCTTGCATTACATTTATTCCTTGTTGTATTAAATATTTCTCTAATAATTTTCTTTTATTTCTCCTAATCTTGTTATACTCTAAAATCACTCTATCATCAGTAACTATTTTCTGAAAAACAAGATTTTTTTTCTTATCATTTATGAGAACAGTTTCGTCATCTATTCCATAAGTACTTTTTACATAATCAATAGTACCCCGAGAGAACTCCATAAATTCCATGAAGTTTCTTAAACTATAGCTACATTTTTTTGAAAATACATTATCAAAAGTTTCTTTCTCTATATCGTTTAGTCCTGCAATTACAGTTGCCTTTCTACTTACATACAAATATGATGTTGTTATTTGTAACTCTTTCGGATAAAAACTTTGATAATAATCAAAAATTCTCTTTAATCCTTGTCCCTCTCTCGAACAAAAATAAACTTTATCTTGCTGCGATTTAACTAAATACTTATATAATCTTTCACAAAATAATAATAAAATAGACATATATCCATTAATTGGATTACTCTCACATTCACTCATCTCATATAATTTTTTTATAATTTCTTTTCTCTCCAAAATTTTTTTTGAATTCCACATGTTTTTTTTATGATATGTTGCAATGCCTAAACTTGACGGTATTTCCACATCCGATTTTTTATTATCACCTATCATTAACATTTCTTGTGAAGAAATACACTCTTTTTCTAATACATACTTGTACAAATTTCCGGTCGATTTTCTTTTTCCAATATCAGAAGAAACAAAAATATCATCAATAAATTGTCCCAGATCCAAATCATTTAATATCGGCGCCAATAATTCCTTTCCGAAATAAAAATCTGATATAAGAACTACTTTCTTTCCCTCTTTCTTTAATTGCTTTAACAAATATACCCCATCTTTATCGGAAACTAACACTTTCTGTTCGATATTTGTCTCTATTTTTTTCGATAATTCACAAAACTCTTTTAATGATATATCTATAGAAAGAGTATTGTAAATTGCTTTTAGTAACTCCTTATATGTTGGTTCCTCTATCTCTTTTTTTAAATTTTGTTCTTGTTCCTTTCGAGTTTTATATAGCTGCTCCATTGTAACCTTATATTGCAAAATTCTTTCCATATATCTTGCCCAATCAATCAATACTTTTTCATTAGAACAAGTTCTATGCACTAATGTATCAAAACAATCAAACGCAATTATTGACTTTTGTTTCGCCAGATTTAACACTCGTTTTCTACTTTCATCCTGCATATTCAATCTCCTCGTATATTAAACCTTTATCCCAATTATATATTTAAAATTATAATATTATCTATCAATTTTCTTTAATATTCTCGCCATTATCATATCGTTTAACCATGTTATTAAAGTTACAATAAAAACGAGTACTATCGCATTTATAATAATCCATATAATTGGCATATTAAACTTCCTAACTACTTCTACCATTGGTAAAAATATGTATTGTCTAATTTCTGGATAATCAGTAATTAAATATACCATCAAAGCTGTTTTTGAAAATATACCTATATTAAATCTTTTTGTTTTGATCTCTAAATTTAAAAAAAACTCAAACATACATATTGCCTGAATCACTACTAAAGGATTATTATACGTATCAATCATCTCGCCAAGTTCTGTTTTAAAATAAATTTTCAACAACGCCATAATTGCAGAACATATTATATAAACTATTAAATAAAATATATGATTTTTATTTTTTTCTCTTAAGATTTCTCTATATTTATATAATACAATTCCTATTAAATACATATTCATTGCATGAGCAAATGAAAAGCCATTCCCCCATAGATTTCCTTTAAAAATATATCCTTGTAATAAATTTATGAATGAAAATGAAATCACAAATTCTATAATTTCTTTATCATTTAATGTCTCTATAACTTTATTTATATAAGGACTCAAAACAAATAAGATTAAATATGTTGTAATAAACCACCAATTTTCCCAAGGAAATAATATATTTAAAATAGCTTTCTTTATCGTAAATCCAAAAACAAACAAATATATAACTGCCAAAATCAGCTGTGGTTCCAACAAAACTATAAATTTTTTAACACTACGTTTAATCAAAAAATATCCAGAAATGATAAAAAATACATTTACTGCCGGATTACACACACCCCACAAAAAACCTAAGACAATTTTACTATTTTCATATAACGCAGCATCATACTGTTCCAATCCATGTCCTATTGAATGATTGACAACAATCATCAATGCCAACACTAATTTTAATAAATCTATTCCTAAATTTCTTTCTTTTTTCAACTTTTATCTCCTGTATCCATATAAAAGATGGACGTAATTATTATCATCATTAAAATACTCGTGCTAAATAATGTAGGCGTCAAGGAAGACCATGTTATAATATCCATCAGTATAAATTGTAGATATACCATTTTATGAGTTCTACTATATATTTTATATGCCTTCACCAAACATATAAATGTTATACTTAATAATACTCCAACACCAAACAGCCCATATTTAAACAAAATCCCTATTATTCCCACATCATCTAAATAGAATCTTGCTGTACCCTGTACTTTCCAAAGTGGATTTGCTATTTGCATTGCAAAATTATTATGAATATTTGGTACTCCGTATCCAAATATCGCTGTTCTTACGGAACTAAATGTCTTGGCTATATAATACGCTCTTCCCGCTGTTCTTACAGATAATGTATCTGTATCAGCACTGTCACCTATTATCGTGGCAAATATATCCTGTCCCATAGTCGTAGAAGAAAACACTACAATACTTATCAGAACTATTAAAATAAAAAACATCTTTTTTCCTAATGTCATGTTCTTTCTAAGGCATACACATAATGCAATTGAGCCTAATAACGCAATGGTTGCCATTCGCCCTTTTGTTATAAAAGCAATAATAAACAGATAAATTATTAATTCCAATAATGCATATATCTTTTTTTTCAATGAAAATTTTTCATCAAAAAGTTTATCCAAAATTATTCCTGACGCATACGCAAAAAATGCAGAATTAAAATAGAGCCTAACACTCCCATATCTATCTCCAACTATAGTATACGTAAATCTAACATAGTCATATAAAAAGTATTGTAATATACATACAATTGCATATATTCTACATATACATAAAACACATGTATCTAATCCATCTTTTGTTATTTTTTTCTCATCATACCACTTATATATAGCATATAACATTAATATCCACGAAAGCCATTCTCTCTGTGCAAAAATTCCAGATAATAGCCCTTGATGATATGAAATTTCTGCTGAGTATGAAGATAACATTGCTGTTAACATCAGTATTCCAATTAAAAATAACTCTTTAAATTTTCTTAATTTAAAATTTGATTTAACTATCTCCCATAATATAATACTCATGCAAAACAAAAATATTATATCCGAATAATGTATTCCCATAATATTTATTGCTGACGTATTCACTAAATCGAAAAAACCCAAATCGATTATCATTGCTATAAACAAAACGATATAATATTTTTTAATTTTATGTATTTTAAACAGCATATATAATCTCCTAGCCAATCCTTAATTTAATATCACCAAAAAACTTATCAATTTCACTTTTAGAACTTAAATGACACGGCCTATTTAAATATTGTTTATACTTTTTTCTGCACTTTTATCAAAAGTGCCTATTACTTTTGCGGATTTCCAGCAACAACAACCCCCTCTATATCTTTCGTTACAACACTTCCTGCACCTATTATTACATTGTTTCCAATTGTAACCCACGGCAAAATAATACTCCTTCTTTAAAAAATTTTCTGGAATTTCTACCCCAATACAAACTCCTAAGCTATTCTTTTTTGTACGATTAATCCAACACATCCCTTTTCACAATGGATTTTTAAAAATATTTGCCTTATATCTATACAACTCACATCTACGTAATAACTTTATAAACTTCCAATTATATAACCTTTGATTGCAACTTATCTTATCGAACCACGTGTTTGGGGAGTTTCTTTTTTCTCTTTTTAACATTTCTTTCATTTGCTTATAAGATGTAAACATATCTTCTTCATTTTGTTTTAAATTCTTTTTAATCTTCCCCACATAAGAGATGTCATTCTAAAAACAAAATAAAAATTCCTCAAAAGAAACAATTCAACTTTTGTTCTTTTTGAACATTTTATTTGATTTTTCTTGATTTTGTTCAAAAACTCATTTTTAGCATTTTTTATTTCATTTTTATATTTATTATTTTTATCTTTTGCATTAATAAAACGTAAAAACCATATTTCACTTTTTATATAAAAATTCAATTGTTCACTCTGTAATTCCTTGTCTAATAATTCATCTTCATATACTTTATTAACCAATTCGTGTGTGTCAAAAAATTTCATACAGTTTGAATCTGCCATAGCAGACTCATCTTGTTTTTGATAATTATATAATGTTTTATTATTGATTACTAATGTATGTGCTTTCTTTAATATTTCATATACAAAATACATATCCTCAGCAGTTCTTTTTCCTACCACAAATCTTGTATTGCCGATTAAACTTCTTTTATATATCTTCCCCCATACATTCCATCCAATATTACTAGTTAAAAAAAATTCTTTTAAAATTCTGTCCTCTTTTAATATTTTAATAGAATCTGTTCCTCGAAAATTTATATAACTTTTATTATCATACCATTCCTTATAACCGCAAATCGCCATATCAGCCTTTTCTTCAATACAATTATTAACAAGAACACTTATCAAATTTGGCTCTATTGTATCATCTGCATCTACAAAAGTTATATATTCTCCTTTTGCTTCATCTAATCCTTTATTTCGAGCACTGCTAACCCCTGAATTATTCTGATGAATAACATTAACGCTTTGTCTCTTCCCTAAATTATTACATATATCCGTTGTCTCTTTATCTGAGCCATCATTAACAATTATTATTTCTATATTTGAATAATCACTATTTAATATACTGTCGATACTTTTTTCTATTATTCTCCCTGAATTATAAACTGGAATAATAATGCTTACTAAATCGCTCATTTTATACCCTCTTGATTCTTCTATACATTTTAAAAACAATATTATACATAAATGTACTTATTAAAAATAATCGAAATTGAATTTTTTTACTTTTTGATAAGAATTCTGCTTTCCTAATATATCCCATATTTTCTTCAACAACATTACGAAAATGTCTTATATCACTCTTGGAACATTTGACTTTATTTTTAATATATGAATCATATACAGTTAACGCAGCTGACGCATATGATGTATGCCCTAACACATTTAATTCAGGATATTTTTTCCCCAAATACAACATTTGTTCTTTTGCAGCATACTCATGATCATGATTAATTCTCGCATTATGAGTTATACTATTTTCTCTCTGCAAATAATTATAACACGGCGTTGATACATAACTGATTCTTTGTGCCCGATCAAATATCTTATACATTATATAATAATCTTCACTTAATTTTCCTTCTGGAAAGCGCAATTCAAGGAACAAATCTTTATGATATAATTTACTCCAAGCTCCCATATCAAAAATCCTATGAGAATTCATCTCTATCATTGCCTGTTCAAAATCAAATATACAATCTTCCCCCAAATCAGGCTTAGTTAGTTTATCACCATTTTCATATACATAATTAACTGCACAAACAGATATTTTAGTATTATTTTCTAATGCAGATGACATTAACATCCTATACATAAAAGGTTCTATCGAATCATCACTATCAACAAAACCTAAGTACTCTCCTTTTGCAATATCTATTCCCGCATTTCTTGCTGAAGAAAGTCCTCCATTTTCTTTATGAATAACCTTAACTTTAGGGGGTCTATTATATTTATCACATATATTACCGCTGTTATCTGTTGAACCATCATCTATTAATATTAATTCAATATTTTCATATGTTTGATTCAAAATACTCTTTATACACTTTTCCAAATATTTTTCAACATTATATACAGGAACAATTACACTTATCAATGGATTATCATTTGCCATTTTTAACAATCTCCTTTGCTGGCGACCCCGCTATGGTCACTCCATCCCTAAAATTATGTGTTACAATAGATCCAGCTCCAATAATAACATTATCTCCAACATTAACACCACCAATTATTATTGTTCCAAAACCGATATCTACATAATTTCCTAATACAGGTGCTTCATCATTACTCCCCTTATTACCTATGCAGCAATTCCCATGTATTGAACAATGAGTACCTATTTTAGCATTTCCATTTATTATTATTTCTCCATGATGAAATAAAAGTAACCCCTTTCCAATATCAGCATTTGGCGATATATATATTCCTAATTTATTACCCAATCTATTCAGTTTTCTAGTCCAAAAAACATATAAAAACATTGCAAGTTTATTACCCTTATTGTATCGATTTTTGTAATAACTGCTTTTTCTTAATAATATCACATATTTTTTTAGTTTTATTATATGATCGCCTGTTACTTGTAACACTACTGACGATTTAAATGATTTCTTTATATAATCAACATATACTTTTTTATCTTCTCTTATGTATTCTTTTAATTCTCTCTTATTAGAAATCATTATTCACCTCTATCACTAATTGATATATAAATTCAAGGTTTTATTTGTTACATCATCCCAATTATATCTTTCGCAAATATAATCAGCAGCACCATTTTTATATTCTTGCACATATAACTGATTATCGCAAGCCTCCTGCAGCTTAACTCTCAAATCATTCACATCTGACTTCTTAAATACAATTGCCTTATCTTCTACAACTGAGGCACATTCTTCAATGTCAGATACAAGACAGCAATTGCCATAACTCATCGCCTCAAGCAGACTGAGAGGCATACCCTCAAGATCTGATGGCAATGTGTATATGTATGCATTGCTGTATAACTCCTCAAGTATCTTTCCCTGAACGAATCCTGTGAATATTATTCTGTCATCATCTCTGGCAAGTTCCTTAAGTTCTGCTGCAAATGCATCCGTATCACTCGCTCCGCCTGCAATAACAAGTTTCTTATCTGTCTTAACTTCCTTGAATGCCTTGATAAGATATCTTAATCCTTTCTCTGGCACAAGTCTTCCAAGAAACAGGATATAGGAATCTTTGGTAAGACCATACTGTTTCAATTCGTCTGCTTCTATTAGTTCCGGTCTGTTGACTCCATTAGGAATGAATCGTGTTTCTCTTCCATATATATCCTTGAAATAATTCTGTACGTTTTTGCTTAACACAATTATTTCATCAGCATATTTAACAGCATTCTTTTCGCCTTTTTTAATGAATTTGGAACCAAATCCATTCTTCCACTTCTCTCTCTGCCAGTCTAATCCATGAACTGTTACAACGACACGTTTGCCTAACATCTTAGGTATCCAGCTGAATGCTGCCGGTCCCTCTGCATGGATATGTACTACATCATATCTGCCAAAAGCACAGCATAATGATGCAAAAAAAGAAGAGCTGACCGCTGCCAGTCCTTTCATCTCCAGTGTCGGAACATGTTTAAGCTTTATTCCTTTATATTCTTTTTTCTTATCAACATCATAGCATGAACCACTTACATGATGACCTGTTCTGTTATAGCATGTTACTTTATGGCCATGATTAACCATTCTTGTACATAATTCTTCAACAACAATCTCAACTCCACCTTCTCGGCTTGGTACTCTCTTATGTCCCATCATTGCAATTCGTAATGGTTTGTCCATCTATTATCCCTCTAAACTCATCTTATTATTTCCGAATCTTAACTGGTTCAACGAATTTTATAAAAGTTTCATACTTTTTCATACAAAATTCATCGGCTAGTATTTTACCATTTCTGACTATATTCGTCAATGTTTTACATAATATTACTGTGTATTATATGGCATACATAAAATGTATCGTGATTACTATTTTTCTAGTAATCACGATACATTTTATTAAACATATTTATATTGCTCCTTCTCTAAATATATAATCTAATACATCAGCTCCATCATACGACGAATAATAATCATCGTAATAATCATCATAATCTGGCTCCATAGGTTCTAATTGAGAATCTAAATAACCATCTAAACAACTCAGATCTATTTCAAAATCGTTCTTTTTCACTTCACTGAGTATTTTCCCACAGAATTCTTCTGAAATATCATCAAAATCCTTTTTTATCTCTTCATTTATGTCTTCGATGATATATTGTTCCACATATTTATGTGCGAGATTATAATCTATTTCATTTTCTATCACACATGATTCTATCAAATCTTTCACATCATATTCTTCATAATAATTTTCACCCTCAACATTTTTACAATAATCAAGAATAGATTCATTTGCTCTCGTAGCAATTATATTTATCAACTCTGAATCATTTAAAATAACTTCATACTTCTTTAATCCTTTCAGCAATTTAGATAAATCTACATATTCCATATCGCCAATCATTCTTATAAAATCTGTCTTACATATACTTTCTTTTACTGAGTAAAATGTATTCATTTCATCTGACATTAAAATACAGACAGCCTCTATATATGACCAGCCATCTTCTGCCTGAAATGGCAATAATTCTTTCAAATAGCTTTTTATTATACGTCTGCAATTCTGATTAAGGACTTTGTTCTTACATATATAACTCAGTATGCTTGCGTATTTTTCTCGTTCAGATTTGTAATTTAACTTTTCCGCTTGCCCACTATAAATATATTCTTCAAAAGAATTCGGGAACATTTTTAATATCTGTGCATATTCTGTACAATGCTTTCTTATATCTTCCTGCTCAAGATTATTATTATATATATTCTTTCTAAGAAAATCATTAACCGACGGATTTACAGCTCCAACCCATTTTTCATTTCCTTTATCTACCAGCTTTATCATAGAACCATTTAATCTTTTCAACGAATTCTCATAAATATTCTGGGTTATATCTAAACCTGATAGCTCTTTAACCCTTGCATTATATGCACGTTGCAATATATTGTATTTAACAAGTGTATCAGTAAGAGAAAACATGGTAGTCAGTAATATTCTATCTTCTTTCTTAATCCTATCATTATATTCTGATTTCCAAACCTCATTAGGATTATCCAAGCATTTCATTATATAATTAGAATAATCCTCAGGCAAAACATTTTTATAATGTATTTCCTTGGTAACAAATTCCATTAATCGTGGACAATAATTTTTATGAACTACAATTTTTTTATAAGCTTTATTTTGCAATATGTTATTATAATAGTCTTTTGGTATGCCTTTAAAATATAGATGATTAAAAAGAATTCTTCCTTTCTCCTCCATAGTAAGACCATTCATATCAATACATTTTATTAATTTATCTTTTTCTTCAAAAAAATCAGAAAACAACTCATTATGTTCTTTTGCTTCATTATAAATAGTAATTCTTGAATTCATTATTATTTTCTTATTTTTATGGCGTCCCACATATTTTATCAACGAAATCAACTCATTTTCTTTATTCTCTTTTATTTTGAAATATGCCTGTCCTAAGCAATCATCCAGTACAATAAGTTCCTTTTGATCCTCTGATTCCGAAATTACTTTCTTTAGATTAATAATCTCACCATCAGTAGTATATCTAATACAATATCCCTGAGTCGCATAATACAATGCCAGCATTTTCGTAGTGACAGTTTTACCGACTCCAGGAAGACCTAATAATAATAGTATTCTATTATTATCCAGAATCTTTATTGCTTCATCGTAATATCGTGTCTTAACAAAATATTGGCTTGTCTTTTCTATTTCATCCATAAAGCTTTCGCAATCAATAAATATATTTCTATTTGATATCTGTCCCAGTATTTGTGTGGATTCCAGCCATAATTTATAATGTTTCATTAATATCTCATTGTTAGTTTGATCCTTCAAAAAAATATCGATAACTTTTAAATCTATAACATTATTTGAATCCTTCATATAATCACTAAATAAATTATAAATGTCTTTTATATTGCCCGGTGTAAGTTCCTTTGCACAACACACATAGTATTGATTAGGCTTTAAGTTATCTACTTTATTTACTTCTAATTTTAATGTATTATATAAAGCACTATAACTACTATTTATGTAATGTTTTGCCTGTACAATAATATTATGTGTACTAACATCATCAGTTGCATCTATTCCACCATCTTTTCCATTTGCAAATGTACGAAGTTGTACTCCTAATTTTTTAGACATTATATCACAGCATAATTCCTCAAAATCATAATCGCTTAAATTTTTGTAATTAAACATTCTATTCTCCTCATCACATTTATCTCAACTTCTCATTAATAATTTTATTAATGTCCTTTTCCGCATGCATACGTTCATAGACTTCAATTATCTTTTTAGCAGAAAATCCTGTGATTCTCTGTATCTCACTAACAAACAATCCCCTATTTATCATATTCTCAACACCCTTAAGTGATATATTAATAGCACTTACTTTCCCGATCTCTGATGCCCTTATTTTATCCTGTAAAGTATCAAATATATCGTTAGTTTCAAGTTGCTTTCCATCCGTATAAGTAAACATGTATTCTCTGTCTTTATATATCTGTAACTCGTTATATCTATTAAACATTTTCACAAACTTATCTGGCAATTCTAATATTATGTTTCCATATACTTTGTTGGTTATAACAAGTGTTCTATCCACCGGATTATATGCATTCTTTGATATTCCCAATATAATCTGTGTCTTAAATCCGTATTTAATCAACAGTTCAAATATAAGCTTTTGTCCATACGGATAAAACTTGTTAGGCTTTAACTGTTCTACCATTTTTTCAATTTTTTCTACTGTTTCATCAGATATAGGAATATATTCTTCATGTTCTATTGGAATTCCTATCCGGCTGCATATCTGCTCCTTCAAATATTTTTTATTACACCTGTCGTCTAACTTTTCACACTTAACTCCCATTCCTCTTAGCCATTGATAAAAATTATCTATTGCTATCAAATACCTCTCCACAGCAGCAAGACTTCTGGCTCTTTTACTGGAATTGAAGTATTCAACACAAGAATTGGTTATACTCGTTATAATTATATTATCTTCAAACAATTTTTTTACTGAGCAATTTCCATAAATCTTATTGCAATAATCCTCAAATGCTCTATAACATGACTCATAATTTCTTCTATTAATTTTTTGATAATCAGCTGAATTATAAAACATAATAATGGTATCATGTAAATCCTGGTTCATGTTTCCCCCTACATAATTTTATTTCATTTGTTTTACATCATATATTATATTGCATATTTAATCAATCTTTATTTTATATATTCTGAAGCAAAAGTCCCCTTGACAATTTAATTGTCAAGGGGACTTTAATGTATCAATAACTATTTCCTGTTTATCCGCATATATATGCTTTTTCTGGCTCTTTTCCAATTTCACTGCAATATTCAATGTAATCATCTACAGCATTTTCAAATTCCTTTTTTATCTCTAAGAGGCTGTCACTTTCGAATGACACCAAATCATTGATTCCTTCTATCTTACCATGTAACACTTCATCATCTACGCTATATTGTACTACTGCATAATATCCTTTATACTTTAATACATTACTCATTGAATTTCACCATATCCTTTCAATTGATCCATATATTTCATAGCTTATACTATATTTTTTATTCTCATTGTTATCCAGCACATCACTCCGCCAATCATTCCGCCAAGTGTGTTGTAGCATATATCTGACAACTGGAATGTACCAAGTCTTAGAATAAGCTGTAACATTTCAATTGAAATCGAGAAAAGAAATCCTGATTTTACTGCATACATTACAGGTCTTCTCACTGCATTTTTCTTGTTCCTGACTGCAATCAAAAGCCATGTCCATGGTATAAGCATTATTATATTCTCAATTGAATCGACTACAACATTGCCTTTATCATCTATAAATTGCCAGCCTCCCATCACATTTGATAATGGATTTGCCCACAATTTTCTATTAAGCAGTGTTCGAAACAGAATAATTACTGTCAGAAAAAACCAAAAGAACAGCTCCCGAAAATGTGCATCTTTCTTGAATTTCCCAAGCCATGCAGACATCATCGGTTTGAAGCCTTTTCCCGCTCCATCCGGCTCATAGCAGTACATATATGCAATTGTAAGCAACAATGCTGACATCAGTGCAAACCAGAATGGTTCGTATAATGTTGTCAGAATGTCGGTTATTACTTTTTTTAACATTTCCTGCATTGTATATCACTCCTAATTATCTATTCCAGAAGAACTTATATTCACCTAAAAACATTATGCATGTACACAGTACCCATATATACCCATTTTCTTCATTCCTGCTTGATTCATTTTGTTCTTCAAGAATTTTTACTAAATCTAATTCATCATAACATTCTTTCAGATTTTCTTCTTTAATGCTCTTTTGTTGTATATTCCAGGCTTTTTGTATATTGCACGCAGCAACATATACTATAATTTCACGAAGCTTCGACCAAAAAGATACATTTTCTTCAAGATATTCAAGCTTGGTGAGTTGTGCTTTTATCTTATGAACCAACTCATTTCTTTGCAATTGATTTATATTTGTTCCTTTCAGGCATCCATCAATATACATATCTACATTCATCATATTATCACAATTTAACACATCCGCAACAACTTTATCAAGTTCTGCCGTTTCAACGTATTCGTTCAAATATCCTGTAATCTTTTTATATGTATAAAAATATTTATCAATCACCGAATTATGCTTTGCAAGATTCTTATACTTTTTCCCTGGTCTTAACTTAACTGATATTTTTTTATTTAAAAAGGTACTATCTGGAATTTTATCCATATGAACTAATGCTTCAATCATTGGATAATTAATAAATAAAATCCCATCTTCGCTAACATTACAAAAATGTTTCTGCATTTTAATTATCTTTTCATCTGTATACATAATATCGTGACGTTCATAATCAAACATTAATATAATATTAGTAAATAACCTTCTATCCATGTACGGATATATATCCAGTTTTTTACTTATCAGATATGGTACATTTATTTCCATTCCCTGCTCAAACCAGTCTTCCCCATATTCTTTTTCTATCATATGATATAAATCATATATCTTGGTTCCATATATATGTACATTCGGTAAATATAAATTCATCTCAGGAAAACACATGCTTAGCAATTTCAATACTGTATCCTTCTCAAGAACCCCTTCAACTATAATCAATGTTTGATTTCTAGTTTTTGTGTCAGCATTATCATTCATACTTTTCAAATTCCCCACCAATATATAGCTTTTCCAAATTATGCCCTTCTCTTAATTCTCTATCTGTAGCATCACACAAAGCAGTAATTCTTCCATCTCTTGATAAGATAAATACACAATCCGGTCTCATTAACTGATTTGTCATAAGATTTGTATTGTGAGTTGTAAGAATAACCTGACAATCTTTATACTTTTCTTTTAAATATTCAACCAGTTTTTCTGACATCTCATAATGGAAAAAAGCATCAAACTCATCCATAAATATAAATGACGGCTTATTCATAAATGCTATATATCTTCTATAAAAAGCAACTAATGATAATGTTCCGCTTGATGCCGTATCAAAAAATGGTATAAGACTGTTATAATCAAAAAACAACTCATTATGTCCTTCTATTGTTTTAACCAGTTTCAAAGAGCATTCTATCCCCATTATATTTAAAAATTTTTCAAAATCTTTCAAATTATCTTTAATACTTAAATAATCTGAAAAGGACTCTTCTGTACGCATACTTGTTCTAAGTATCTGCTGAGTTACACTATGGAACCTCATTCTTTCAACAAAATCTTCCAGTTTTAACAACGGAGAATCCAGCGGTAATGCTGCATTATTAAGTATAAATCTCAACAGAGGTACCTGTACCTGACTCACTCCATCTTCGTCTATATCTCCTTGCACATTCTTAATCACTTCTATGTATTTATCTATTTGTATTGTTTCAGCATTTATTAGTGCTAAATTATTCTTTATTAAATCTTTCTTTTCAAAATTTACCTCAAATATTTCTTCTTTATCTATAATTAATTTCTCTAAGCACAATTCATTTCGATTATTTCTGTTATAAGTATATATTACATTCTTGCCATCAATATCAAACTCATAATAAAAAGATGCATATCTGTCATCTGAATCAGCATTAAGTATCCTGCCTTTTCTTCTATAAAACAAAGGAGTTCCCAAGATTATATTTTTAATATCAACTATTGCCATTCCTAAATTAGTCTTTCCAGTTGCATTCCTGCCATATAAAATTCCCTTTGATATTGTGCCTGAATTGATACACTCAGAATTGAATTTATATCCACCAATTTTCCCAAAATTAAACTCTATAGTATCTTTAAAGTTTTTATAATTATAAACCTTGAACAGTTTAAGCATATTAACCCTCCTTATCTGATGCGTCCGTAAAAAAATTACGGCAACATCAATATATCATTTTATCAAATAAATATCAACTATATATTTTATGTTAATATTATTATAAATAGACCTCTCATCTTATCTAACAATTAAATAACTCCCATAGGTAAAAATATACCCATGGGAGCTGTTTGTTCTTTAAATAATAAAATGAGCAGCGCTATAAGCCGGGTTATGTCAGCATAGCTGTGACGATCATCTATCTAGTCCTGCTGTTACCAGCAGGCTCAAGCGACCTACCTAAAGCTTGGCGGGCAGCCTTTGTAACGCTTTTGTTTGGTCTTGCTTCGGATGGGGTTTACATGTGCCACTGCTGTTACCAGCAATGCGGTAGTCTCTTACTCTGCCTTTCCACCCTTACCACAACTTTCGCCATGGCGGTATATTTCTGTTGCACTAGCCTTGGAGTCGCCTCCACCGGACGTTATCC
>OIYO01001037.1_pt1 | contig 17524 bp, 11 predicted proteins | sample 1588191 | NCBI WGS metagenome assembly OIYO01 (sample SAMN03283275) | human gut metagenome | biome: human-associated habitat; material: feces | host: Homo sapiens | place: Peru | collected 2012 | reverse complement strand
CTTATCCGTCTGTATTTCCGCAAACGGTCTTTGCCCGTCCTCAAATGTTACCGTTGCACAATTTCCGTCCTCAAAATCCTTTGTCAACACGCTCTCGGATGTCGGTTCAAAATCCGCATTTAATAAAACCGTGTCATTTTCCGTTGCCGTTATCGGGGCGGTTGTGCCGATTAATGCCGCACACATCGTAACCGCCGTTAGTTTAGCCGCCATCTTCCTTAATCTTTTTGATTTAAACATTTTGTTTCCTCCAAATCTTTTAATAATTTTATTATATTTTTATTTTATTTTTTCATATTTAATTAATATCCCACGGGACGGTTTAGAACCGTCCCCTATGGGTAATCAAAATAATTTTTCCATTGCGGTTGGGTTTGGCAACCGTATGGGCTTTGGGCAATAAATTCAATAAACTTATTTTGATTTAACCAATGCGTTTATCCGTATAATTTTGCGAAATCGGTTCGTCTGCTCGGGACGGTTGCGAACCGCATTATGCCTTATTTTTTCAGCGTTATTGTTCCGAAAAGCTGTGCGTTTTTGCTTCCGCATATACCCTCGGTAACCTCAATCCAGCCGCGCCGTCCTGCACCGTCACTCTCATTTGCGCTGATGTTAAACCTTAATGTATCGCCTGCGTTCACCGTATCTTTTCCTATAAGATATTTCCACGGAAACGCCATCTTATATATAACGCCGCCCGACACAACATCAATCTTCACATTCGGGTTATTCAAAAGACCTATACCTCCCGAAACGCCCGGCATATTCGAGTACTTATATACTTCGTTGCCGTTTTTGGTCTTTGTGACCCCAACCTCGGTGAATGCCGCTTCGGTCACGCCGACCTGTGCCGGGTCTTGCACGCCGAGCTGTAAGCCGTCTGCCTCCCATACGTCATAACCCGTTTTATCTTGAAAGAACACATCGTCTTTAACCGCCGCATAGATATAGAGGTTATCCTCATCCCATCTCAGCGTTCCCGTCATTGAACAGTCATCCGTGCCGCCCCAGCTCGCTATGGACTGCGCCGCGAGCTGACTCTGTGCGGCGAACTGTGACGAACCGCTGAGGTCACCGTCAAGCGCGGTCACGTCTTTCTTTCCGCTGTTGTTATACAAGACCTCCATATTATCTATTACCGATATGGTATCTTCTATGTTAAAGCGGTCGCCCATACTTATTTTAATCGGCGCGCCGACAGATTGAATAAATGTCGATTTAGGCACATTCATATACACCGTCTTTGTCTGACCGGGTTTTAGGTCAACCATCATTCGGCTTTCTTTCTTGCCGCCGCTCTTGGTGAAATCAGCCGACAGCTCCCCCGTCAGGGTCATTCCTGCTGTTTTGTTTGTTGCCGAAACCTTTACAACACGTCTGCCCTTTGTTACCGGGTCATCAGCCAATGTATAATCGAACGATACTCCCTCATCTCCGAGAATCGTGTGAATCCTCGAATAATATATAAGGTTGTCGCCGTCATACACCTTGATGTCTATCGGCTCTTCGGGTTGAGGGTCGTCACCGACATTGATATTAAGGCTGCCTTTTCCGCCGCTTATCTGTGTTTCGTCCGACACAACCGCGTTGGGTGTACCCTTTGTTTCAACTTTCAGATTCCGTCCCTTTTTGTCGGTTATGTTCACGGCGAAATTATCACCCGTCACAACGTCTATCCTGCCTTTATCTATTTCTATCGTGTTATCTTTTCTCTCCATTTTTGTGAAATCGCCCACGATATATATCGGCTCAAACGTTGCGGTCAGATTAACCGCCCCGTTATCGGATTTTAACGTTCCCATCGGGTTTGAGTATTGGTCATAAATTTCAACCTCGTCAACACCCAAATCAAGTGCGACGTTTTCGCTGTTGTGTTCCGACCACAGCATAACAACCTGTTTTCCGTCACGGCGTTTAAAGCGATATGCCCTTGTCGGGTCGTTTATCACGCTGTCGATATATTCGGCATCGGTCATCATTCTGTTATATGCGCAAAGGGCAATATATGACGGTTTTGCCGCGAACGGTACGGTATCATTTCTGTTACCCACAACACCAAAATTATCCTCTGTGTCGCGCATGCTGTAATCTGCCGAACCTCTTGTTCCCGTATTTTCAAAGCAATAAATCCATATTCTGTCAAGTATTCCCTCAACCTTATCCGCTGCGAACATCTGCATCATATCTGCCGCCTGTTGTTTCATTGAAAAAACGAGGGGCGTTGATGTCATACCAATTTCCGTTCCCAAAACAGGAATATCAGCACATCCGTATTGCTCCATAAGTCCTTTAAGGCGCGTATTCTTATCTATAAATACTTGGTCTCTGAAAAGTGTACTCCAAGCAAGGCTGGCATTCTTTGCTTTTGTCCTGTATTCGCCATAGTCAAAGTCATACGGGTGAACCGATATCGCGTCAAGATACTTGTGCGGGTCTTTTCCCACAATTTCAAGCATTTGCTCTATCCACGCCCACGGCATTGACGCAGTCGAAAATCCGACCACTATTCCGTCGGGGTCATACTTTTTTATCGCTCTTTGTGCAATCTCGAGATACTTTGCATATATTTCGGGGGTTGCACGCTCGTTCGGCTCGTTAAATATTTCATAGTATTTGACTTGGTCTTTATACTCGTTCGCCAGCCATTCGAGGTGCTTTTCCCATTTATCCCATATGCCCTCTACTCCGTCCTCGTCCATTTGGTCAACCTGCCACCGTTCATAACCACCGGCATACATAGAACTGTACGGCGATATAATCGCCAAATAGTCTATTCCTGCATTCTTGCTGTCCTCTAAATAGAATGTATAATCCGGCCTTTTATACACACCGGGCGACGTTTCAATCGAGCTCCAATATATTTCTTTTCTGACAGAGGATATACCGGCTTGGGTCAAAAGCTCTTTTATCGGCTTCCACTCATCCTCGGTATAGATATACTCGATATTCGCCGCGGTGAGTTGATTCAGCGGTTCATCGGCGGCACGCTTGTTTGCCATCGACAACATAAAACTGCCTATTTCATAATTCTTTTGCACATCGTCCGCGCCCTCTGTTATATTGGGTTCAAACTCAATCCGATATGTACAGTATCTCGGCATATTGACCGTTATTGTACACTCTTTTTTCTCTCTTGCGCCGAGTGTTACATTCTCAATTTTGCCGCTGTCGACAACATTTTTGTCCTCATCGATAAGCTTATACCCAATATCGGCTTTTATCGTGTCGTTTAAGACGTTGCGCATACCAACGCGAATTTCCTTTACATCATCTTTTCCGAATACATTACCGGCATGGTCGGTTGAAACTCCCGTCACAACAAGCGGCTTTTCTCGCGATTCTTCGAGTAATATATTATCAATTTTCAGCGTGGCTTTTGCCGAAAACTTTAATATATCATAGCTTCTCTCGGGAAAGCCCCTGCCATAGATTCCGTCCAGCGGTGATGTTCCGTCAAAAACCGCTTTGTTTTCGGGATTTGATTTGTCCGCTATCTCAACGTTTATGTGTCTGCTCTTTCGGTTAAATGTCATTTTATAAGAATACCACTTATCCTTTTCCCATGTCATACCCTCAAGATCACAACCGCCGGTTTTGAACGTTCCGCTGTTGTCTATGTTCAATATTCCGAACTGATGATATGTGTTCTCGCCGACCTCGCTCGCCATCTCGGACAGCATCAAAAAGTAATAACTTCCGCTCGGCTCTGTTACCGCGAAATCAAAGCTCAAATTATAATCGTCACCGTCATTCGGTATCGGATTTTTGAGAACATATCCCGATTGTGTCCAGTTTGTTTTGACGTCCATATAGGTATTTCCGCCGACTGTCTGATATGAGATTGTCGGTGTTTCACCGCTTTGATATATTTCTTGAACCTTATCGTCATAGTTCACATCAACAAATATACCATCATCCGCCTGTGCCGATTCGTTGTTCTCGGCACAAATTCCCGTTTGAGCCGCCAAAGCCAAAATCAACGCCAGCATAAAAGCCGTCAGTCTTTTAAAATATATCCGATTTTGTCTTGTCGCTCTGTTTGAATAACTCATAAAATCATCTCTCTTTCTTTTTTTAACGATTGCAAAAATTCAAAATATTGATTGTTTTATACCGCGTTCATCTCATTTGATGAATATCCCGTGGGACGGTTACAAACCGTCCCCAACGTGAAATCTCATTTGACGAAAACTCCACGGGACGTCGAGACGCCGTCCCCTACAAAAATCAAAATAATTTTTTCTTGCAATCGCCTTATATATTTTTAATTATTTTACAAAGGTAATAAAATTAATATTTTTGCTCAGCGGCGCCATATTGTTTCTGCACCCGATAAGCATTATGTTTATTCGGCTTGCCGCCGCCGTTCCCGAAAGGGTAACACCAACTTTGTTCGACCCTCTTTGGGTTATGTTTATATCTTGCGTTTCAAGATTTATCAGCCTGTTCGCCTTATCATAATACGCAATGCACAAGGTCGGGCTTTCCGTCCGCGGCGCGATATTCTCAACATTTATTTTAAGCTGATATGTTCCGTCCGTCAGCTGTGAATACGCAATTATCTTTGTGCCGTCTTTTTCCAAACGGTCAAGAACATATTCCTCGGTCAGAACATTTATCCGCCCAAAGTATATCGGCGAACCGCCGTCATACGCGATGATATTTAGCGGCTCTTGGCTGTCGCACGAATACGCGGCAGCGATTTTTATATCGCCGCACTTTTCAACCTTGATGTTATCGATGCCTATCTTTCCGCTACGTGTAAATTTAAGCGCATTAAAGACTTTATCGTTCGGAATACCGTCACTCCAGCCCGAACCCGTTCCTAAAACTGTGTTCAATACCGCCTTGTTTTGGGGATTATCCCTTTCGCTTATCGTCAGTTTTACTTCACGCGTTCGCCTGTTAAATATAAGGTTATATTTGAACCATACATTTGACTTGAATATCTCATCGTTTAAGGTTTCGCCGCATATACCGAAAAGGTTTTTGCCGCCCGTTGCTTCATTGTTATTAAGGCGCAGCAACCCGAAACAGTTATATACGTTATCGCCGCCGAGCGCGTCAGTATCGGTATCGGTCAGGGCAACGATGTTTGCATTGTTTGCATCTTCCATAAAAAAGTCAAACGATACCTTGTACCACTCGCCGTCGGTCGGGATTCCCTCGCTGAATTTATATCCGAAATTCGACCATCTCGGCGATATGCTTAAATACTTGTTGCCGTTATCCTCTAATGTGCTATAAAACGGTACTTCGCCTTTGTCAAACTCTGTAAGTTTCGCGTCCTTTGTGTCATAATCTATATCCAAAATCGCTTCAGTGTTGCCGCAGGTTGCTGATATGTTCGCTCCGCTTTCCGTCACAATATCAAGCTCTCTGCCGTCCGCGTGCATCAGTGACGTTTTTGTCTCGCCGCCTTGCGCAAGCTTGATATATTTATTCGACAGGGTAACTTTTGCCGTGTCAATCGACAATGCCGAAAAGCTCCCCGATAAATATATCGGCTCTGACGATGCCGTCAGATTAAAACCGCCGCCGTCTGCGTTCAATGCTGTGATTTTATTTGTATAAATATCATACACTTCTGCGGTTTGCGCCCCTAAATTCAGCGTTATATCTTCCTCGCCGCCCTCTGACCACACAACCGCAATTTGGTTGCCATCCGAACGCTTGAATCGATAAACTCGCGTTCCGCTGTCCGTTGTCTTGCTGTCGATAAATTCCGCATTCGTGAGCATTTTGTTAAAGCCTGCAAGTGCGGCATATGACGGCTTTGCCGCCATAGGAACTTTATCCGCCTTGTTGCCGACAAGTCCGAAATTCCCTTCGGTATCACCCTCAATAACTTCATCATTGCCGCGTGCTTGTGTGTTTTCAAGACAATACCACCAAACTTTTGATGCTGTGCCCTGTGCCGCCGACATTGTGTACATCTGTACAAGCTCGGTTGCCTGCGCCCTCGGCGTACACACCCCGGGGGTCGATGTGATTCCCATTTCGGTGAATTGATACGGTATGTTTTGACAGTTATAAATTGATTTATAGCCGTTTAGCTGTTCCATATCGCTTTGGTACTCGCTGTCGCGAATCTTGATACACCATTCAAGTCCGTCTGTGCTTGCCCTCATATCACCGCTGTCAAAATCATACGGATGAAACGTTATCAAATCGAGGTATGCTTTTGGGTTGGCTTTGATTCTGTACAGCGTTTCTTTTATCCACCACCACGGCAGTGACGCTGTGGCAAGCCCTGCTATTTTTGAATCGGCATCGTTTTGCTTGATTATTGAATGTGCGCGCCTGAGATAATCAACATATACAGACGATGACATACCCTCATTGGGTTCGTTTATAATCTCCCAATATGTAACGCTGTCTTTATACGTTTTTGAAACATAGTCTATATACTTTTCCCACTTGGGATATATATCGGTCGATGATTGGTCGGGGCGCGTTCCGCTTTTGTTTGACGCGTTTAAGATAACCATATTTTCTATTCCCGAATTTACCGCGTCTTGATAATATTCGGTATAATCGGGGTCGGTATATACTCCGTCCGTTGTTTCGACCTCGCCCCATCTTAGGTCGGTTCGCATACCCGATATTCCGACATCAAGCATAATAGTTTTAAGCCTGTTCCACTCCTCCGCGCTTGTCGGTCTTAAGACGTTTGCGCCGACCGCACTGTTGAGCGGTTCGCCGTCCGCACGTTTATTTACGACCGAAAAAGCCGTCTTATCCGAATACGAACCCTCGCTTTCGGACTTTACATAAACAACAAAATAATAAATACCAAATCTGTCAACGTTTGCTTTTATCTTGCGCACGGTTCTGTTTCTCTCTCCGACAGTAACCGTACCCAATCCGCCTTCATCTATCACCCTGTCGTATTCATCAATTACTTTGTATGAAATCTCGACCGACTTTTTGCTGTCGTGCGAATTGCTTACAGTTATATCAAATGTTTTCTCATCACTGCCGCCAAAGATATTTCCGTATTTTGCCGTTGCCACAGCTATGTCAAAGGAGGAATGGCATAGCTGTGCAACTTTGATATTATCGATGCTGATATTTCCGTTTCGGGTAAATTTGAACGCGTCAAACACCGCTCCGTCGGGAATACCGTCACTCCAGCCCGAACCCGTTTCCAAAACCGCGTTCAGCGTTGCTTTGTTTTGAGGATTTGCTCTTTCGCTGACCGCAGCTTTTATTTCGCGCGTTCGCCTGTTAAATATCAGGCTATAGCTTAACCATTCATTCGGTTTAAACACCTCACCGTTCATCGTCTTTCCGCCGATATTGATTAGAGTTGCGCCGCCGGTATCGGTATTGTTATTTACCCTCAATAATCCGAAACAGTTATAAACGTTATTGCCGCCGAGCGCATCCGTGTTTGAATCCGACAAGGCAACAATATACGCGTTATTCGGCTGTGACATCATAAAGTCAAATGCAACTCTGTACCACTCGCCATCCGTTGGGATTCCTTCGCTGAACTTATACCCGAAATTCGAATAATTCGGCGAAATGTTAAAATATTTGTTGCCGTTATCCTCCACCGTGCGATAGGTTGGCATCTCGCCGCTGTTGAACTCGATTAACTCGGGGTTGTTTGTATCATAATCTATATCCAAAAACACCTTTTCATTCGGCTCATCAATTCCGCTTACATTTTTTTCGACTTTGATATTATCGATACTGATATTTCCGCTTCGGGTGAATTTAATCGCGTTAAAGATTTTTCCGCTCGGGATTCCGTCACTCCAGCCCGAACCCGTACTCAAAACGGTATTCAATGCAGCCTTGTTTTCGGGATTATCTTTCTCTCTGATTGTCAGCTTGATTTCACGGGTTTGCCTGTTGAATTTCAGTTCGTATCCGAACCATACATTTGATTTGAATATTTCCTCGCCAAGCGTTTTATCGCATATTCTGAAAAGATTTTTGCCGCCCGTTGCATCACCGTTATCCAGACGCAACAGACCGAAACAATCATAAACATTATCGCCGCCCAGCGCGTCTGTATTTGTGTCGGTCAGAGCAAGAATGTTTGCGTTGTTTGCCTCGGACATCGCAAAGTCAAACGATACCTTGTACCACTGGCCGTCCGTTGGGATTCCCTCGCTGAATTTATATCCGAAATTCGACCATTTCGGCGAAATGTTAAAATATTTGTTGCCGTTATCCTCTAAGACGCTATAGGTCGGCATCTCGCCTCTGTCGAACTCGGTCAAGCTGGGATTGTTTGTGTCATAATCTATATCGAGCAAAACATCCGCGTTATCCGAGCCGCTCTCCGCGCTTACATCTTCCGTCCGAATGGCAATGCCGCCCGGTCCCACATAAGATATTGGGCAGATCACCGTTATTACCGCCGAAACAGCGGCGGCGATAATTCGCCTTAAACTTGTACCTGTTAAAACTTTTTGCATTAACATCTGTCTCACACCTTTTGAATTTTATCGGGCATCTCTGTATTATGTTGATTCGATTATGTCACTCGGTGCCGTTTGGCTATGATTTTCTTACTTCAAAAATAATTCTATAACGGGTATCGGCGTGTTCGGTTTTATCCCCGGGACTTCGAGAACCAAATCGTCTTTATTCTGTCCGACCGTTACGTCTCCCGCTCGGTGGCATCTCGCTTTATTGATTAATATTTCACTTCCGTCATTTAAAAACTGTGCATAATCAACTTTATCACCCATTTGAGGAAAAACGATGTTTCCGACCGGGTATTCGATTAGGTGTATGTATAATCTTTTTGAATCCTCGCTTTGGGTAAGAACACACCCGGTTGGCGCAACCCATTCGGGTTCGGCCTTTGTACACCCGTATATCGCACGGCTGTTATATTTCATCCACTTTGCGTACACCTCAAGAGCCGATTTGGCTCTTTCGTCAAAACAGCCGCGCGACGTCGGTCCGACATTCATTATAAGGTTGCCGCCCTGAGAAACTATTCTTATCAGCATTTCAATGAGGGTTTCGGGTGTCTTCCACGACATTTCATCTCTGTAATATCCCCACGACCCCGAAAAGGTCTGGCACGCCTCCCATACAACCAATTCGCCGCTTTCGGGATGTTTCGTCCATTCATTGGGAACATACTGTTCGGGCGTCCATAAATCCTGGTCGATTCCTGCTCTGTTATTTATCAAAATTTCGGAGTTATATGAGCGAACGAGTTCTATAAGCTCTTCCGACTTCCAATCCTTCGCTCGCTTTCCCTTAAACCATTTCGCTCCGTTATAGTACGGAATCTCGTGCGCGTCATCCTCCCACGAGAAATCAAACCACAAAATATCAATCTTGCCGTAATTCGTCATAAGCTCGGTCAGCTGGTTCTTCATATACTCGACATATTTGTTCATATCTCTCGACTTATTAACCTCGGTCGGATTTTCGCATCTTCGTCTCGGGTGAAGGGCATCCAACGGATATTCGGGGTGATGCCAATCGAGCAGGGAATAATACAAACCAATGCGTATCCCCTCCTTTCTGAATGCGTCAACGACCTCTTTTAACAAATCGCGCTTTATCGGTGTGTTTGTACACTTATAATCCGTATACTTGCTGTCCCACATACAAAATCCCTCGTGGTGCTTTGCCGTAAAAACAACGTATTTCATTCCTGCGGCTTTTGCACACTTTGCCCATTCCGATGGGTCAAATAAATCAGGTTCGAAATATTTAAAATACTTATCATACTTTTCTTCGGGGATTTCTTCAAAAAGCTTTACCCATTCATGCCGAGCAGGCATTGCATACAACCCCCAATGAATGAACATTCCGAATCTGTCTTTGGTAAACCATTCTGTGTTACCGGGTGTTTTCTTTGTGATATAAGACGACATTTTACCGACTCACTTTCATTTTTATAATTGTTTTATCAAAAGAAATTAAGTTTATTTATATACTGTCCGAATGACAATCGGCAATAAAACAAAACATAATTAAGCTTTTTTATATGCTTTCTTTTGGCTATATTATACCATACCGATTATGCTTATGGAATGGAAAAAATATAAAAAATTATGTACATTTTTAAGTTAATGGGCTGTTAAGATAAAATTAAGACAATTTTTACATATCTTGTATTAATAAACATAAATATCCTAATTTTATATAATTTAACAACATATGCCAAACATCATCAAACTCGCTTTGTCCGTTTTTAATACCGAATTCAGCCGTATTCTGAAAAAACCTCGGCTTTCAGCATTGACATTCGGTGTTATCTGTGATAAAATTAATATGTAATTTTAAAAGCACCGGCACAAAAGGGGATATTAAAATGAAAAACGAATACACAATTAAGTCAAACCATCAATTTTTAATGAATTTCAATAAGTTTCACATAACCCTGCTTGATTCTGGTTATGCAAAGGTAAACTCGGAATGGACAACATGTGATTATAAATTTCCTTGCACATCACCGTTTTCAAGGCTCTATTATATCGAAAGCGGCGATGCATATATACATTTTAATAAAAAAAGAATCCAACTCGTTCCGGGGTATATGTATCTGATACCCATTTACCTGCCTATTCATTTGGAATGTCCCGTTACTATGACACAGCTTTATTTTCATATAACAAGCACACGAAACGATGACTTGGATCTATTCGAAAAATGCGATGATATTTATTTCGCAAAAACAAGTTTTAATCATATAAAAAAATTAAAAAAGGCATACTTTAGCGGAAATTACGCCGATATTCTTATGATGCAAAACGATATTTCATCTGATATTCAAACCCTTTTAAAAGACACATCTGTTCTTGAACAAAAGCCTTATGAATATTCATCGATAGTAAAATCGGCAATACATTTTATCAACAAAAACTTGTATATCACTCTGACCGTTTCGGACGTGGCAAACGCCCTTAACATCTCAAATTATATGCTTTCGTCGCTTTTTAAAAAGGAAATGAACAAAACTATCGGACAATACATAGACGAAAGCGTAATGCAGCGTGCACTCGAACTTATGCTTTATCACCGCGAAATGAGCATCAACGAAATCGCGTCCGAGCTTGGCTTTTGCGACCAGTTTTATTTTTCAAAAAAATTCAAAATCTATTCGGGCGAAAAACCGCTCTCTTTCAGGCTAAAACGCAAAATCAACAGTCCCTCCGATTAAAACCCAAAATCCAAAATCGCGCTCCTCTCTGAAACAAAATTACATATTTTTTTGAATAATTTCCATTTTATAAATAATCATAATGTGTTATAATTAAGTCAATCAGAAAGGAGATTAATCAAAAATGAACAGAAAAGTAGGAAATATTAATTTTAAAACAGTCAACGGTGAATGGGACGTATATTTTGATATGGCTCTTAAAATGCTTGATGAAGTAATGCGAAACAACGCCGCCAACAAACCGACGGTTATGATTGTACCCGTGGGACCGACCGAGCAATATCCGATTTTCGCAAGACTTGTAAATCAACTCGGCGTTTCATTAAAAAACGTACACTTTTTCAATATGGACGAATATCTTATCTCTCCTCAAAAGTGTATCGACCCACAGCATTTTATGAGCTTTCACAAGCGTATGAAGGACGAGTTTTATGACAGAGTCAACCCCGACTTGATTATGAGCGAAAGCCAAAGGCACTTCCCCGAACCCGGTAAAGAAAAGGACTATGACGAGATGATAGAAAAGCTCGGCGGTGTTGATTTATGCCTTGGCGGCTTGGGAATTAACGGACATATTGCCTTTAACGAGGCGGCGGACGAAAACGACCCGATAACAGCCGAGGAGTTTGCCGCTCTCGGCACAAGAGTTCTGCCAATTACACGTGAAACAAAAACCATTAATGCCTTTGGGTATCAGCGCGGCGACCTTAGAGGAATGCCCGAATGGTGCATTACCGTTGGTATGAAACAGATATTGGCATCACGCTCAATTTACATAGCGCTTAACAGGCCGTGGCAGCACGGAATTGCCAAACACGTTCTTTTTGATAAGATACAACCGCAAATCCCGGCTACCTTACTCAGAAATCATAAATCGGTTGAGTTTTGTACGTGTGAATCAATTGCGGACGGTTTATTTGAATAATCGACGGTATACGGTACAGGAATCGAGGTTGACAATATGATAATAAAAAATTGCCGAATTATATCCGAATCGGGCATAAGCGAACCAAAAGATATTCTTATCGAAAACGGCTTAATTAAAGGGATAGGTACATTTGACAGCATAGACAGCTATGACGCACACGACAACTTTGTATGCTCGGGATTTATTGATATTCACACCCACGGCGGATACGGCGCAGATTTTATGGATGCAACCGAGGATGCGTTCGACACAGCTTTGAAATTTCACGCAGACAACGGAACGACCTCGGTACTTGCCACATCGTGCACCTCACCGACAGAACAAATCTTAAGTTTTGTTGAATGCGCGAGAGAATATAAAAAGCACGAACCCCCTTACGCAAAATTGCTCGGTGTGCATTTAGAGGGGCCGTTTTTATCAGTTAAAAACCGAGGTGCTCAAAAGCAAGAATATCTTATGTCACCCGACACAGACAGTTATGAATTCATTCTTAAAAATAAAGACGTTATAAAAACCGTTACGATATCGCCCGAGCTTGTCGGCGCGGACATTATGACAAAAGAGCTTTCCGAATGCGGAATTATCGTCTGTGGCGGTCATGATGACGGAATTTATCCAGAATTTATGCCGTCTGTCAATGCAGGACTTAAACACCTGACGCACATATATTGTGCAATGTCGGAACTTAGATTTAAAAACGGAGCGAGAAATGTCGGCCTTAGAGAATACGGACTTATCGACAACAGACTCAGCTGTGAAATTATAGCCGATAACAAACATATGCCGTCTGAGCTTGTAAATATGATTCTAAAGTGCAAGGGCGCAGATAAAACAGCTTTGGTATCTGATTCACTGCGCTGTGCCGGAATGCCTATTGATAACAGGTTGTACAAACTCGGTTGTAATAATGCCGATGACGCCCAATCGGTAAAGGTTGCCGACGGTGTCGCCGTTATATTCGACGGAAGCAGGTTTGCGGGAAGTATTACACCGATTCATCAAATGATAAAAAATCTAATCGATTCGGGCATTGACATAACGGACGCGGTTGCGATGGGAACATCGACCCCCGCAAATATAATCGGTGCGGATAATATAGGCAGAATATTCTCCGGTTATACGGCAGACATCTGTATACTAAATGAAAAATTTGATATTATTGACGTTTTTAAAGACGGTGAATTGATGTGCATCGAGCATTAGCATCACATCCACCGCTCATCCTTCGTCACACAGAACCACCCGTTGGATGGGTGGTTCTGATTATTTTATCTTATTCGATTTAAATAGGCTCGGCATAAAATTTCTCTGTTGCCGCAACCTCAATTTTTTCTTTATCCAAATCACATTTAAGATTATCGATAATTATATTTCCGTCAGACCATTTTTTCAAAAGCGCATTGCCTTTGTAATTTTTCAGTTCGAGATTCTTTAGCATAATTAAGTCATAGTTGCATACGTGCATAAAGTCAATGCTTTCAAAGCCTTTTCTGAACGAAATACTGACATTATCCATTTCAAGGGTAATCGGTGTCTTTTTGTCACCGTAAGCGGTAAGCGGCATACTTATATCCGTTGCCGTAATGTTTTCAAAACGTATGGATTTAAGCGGTCGATTTTGCTGCCACATCTCGTTACCCGAATAGTTATAGTGCAAGAATCTGTCCGCATAATCTATCTTACAATCCGAAATGATTATATTCTCGGGTTGATGCTCAATCGGCACCGAAAAATCAGAATAGTATGTGAACACGCTCAGCATATTGTTGCGATGCCCGTCAACATTCGGTTTTGTGCCGTTTCGCTTTTCTTCATCGGACAGACTCCCTCTGAAAAGATACTTGCACGGCCCGTAAATATGGCACTTTTCTATGATTGCGTTTGTTCCTCCGAAACGCATAGCACTGCACGCGGAATTTAATTCGCAGTTTCTGACCGCAACATTAACATTTGCGAATCCTGCCACACAATCATCACCCGTATAAAATCCGCAGTTTTGTATCTTGACATTTTCGCAAACGCTCATATGTATTCCATCATGCCCCGCAAGAACATTTATCGAATCGGCAAGAATATTATCACAATAAAACAATGCGTGCGCCCAGTTTGCGCTATCCTTTACCGTATAGCCTTTGAATGTTACATTTTTGCAATAAAACATATTTATGCAATGCGGTCCGCGATAATTTTCTTCACCTTTTTCATCAAAGCAATCACTTCCGTCAAGTATCGAGCCGCTTTCACCAATAATCGCAACATTTTCTGCATTTACAGCTTTAATCAGAGCATTGTTCCAGCGGCTGCCCGGTCTTGACATAAAGGTATAGTCTTTTACCTCATCCAGCTCGGTTCTTCTCCATACTTTATCGGTTATTTCATTTTCACTAAGCGGTTCGACTTTATCACTTAAATATCCGAAATAATCATCGGGATTGCGACTTCCTTTGAGAATTGCCCCCGTCTTTAAATACAGCGTACAATTTGAACGCAATCTTATTCCGCCGCATATAAACATACCCTCGGGAACGATAATTTTTCCTCCTCCCGACTCAAAACATTTGTCTATTGCCGCTTGAATCTTATCGGTCTGCAACTCCGCAACATTCGGCACAGCGCCGAAATCCATAATATTAAATACACTTTTTCTCATATCTTTTCTCTCCTATAGAAATAATAATGTTCCGACAAAGCACGCCGTAACAGCATCCATTGACGAATTGTGAGTTTTTCTTTAAAAAAAGCCACTCCGGCAAACGATGTCAGGATAATCGAACCACCCGTTATAAACGGATAGAGCACGGATGCCGGTAAAGATTCCGCACCGATAAGCTGGAGCATATACGAAATACAAAATTCCCCGCAATAAATCCGCTATTACTATTAATGCATAAGTATTTATATGTCATTCCTCCTGTATTTTTCGAGATTACATAACGCAATTATTTTTCTCCCAGTGCTTTTTTGAGAGTCGGCAGAATATATTTAGCCATTCGCATAAATCCTAAATCATTCGGATGTATAAGGTCGATTGTACAAGCGTGCCTTTCCTCTGTTCCAAACATTTCTTCTCCGTTTATAAAATATACATTTTCATCGCCTGCCGCTTTTGCACCCTCGTATGTTTCGTATACAATTTTCCGTCTTTCTGCCACGTCTTTTGCATCACCACAAGGTCTTGTCATCATTATTATCGGAAGTTCCGGGTTTTGCTTTCTTATAACTTCAAAGAACGGTTTATGCGTTCTTCGCAAATCCTCGGGCGTTTCCGCATTATGGTCATAATCGTAAACGAACACGCTCATATCAATATTTTTAATATACTCGGCAACCTCAATATCGCCGCGGGCCCTACCCGGAAAACCGAAATTTATATAATCAGCGTCAAGCCACCTTGAAAGCAATGCTATATACGATGTTGCCGCCCTGCTCGATGCTTCGCCCGATGTGATTGACGAACCATAAAACACAATCGGCTTTGAATATTTATACGGCGTTGGTTCTTTTATTTCCGCACCCCTATCCACTATTATTTCACAGCTCTCTACATAACACATTTGTGATAAAAATATAATAATATCTTCAAATTCACCGGAGCCTTTTTTGAACGTCTTTTCAATGGTAACCCAATCAAATTTATCTTCCGAAAGGCTTAAATACCCAAGATACCGTGAGGTCGGACGTTCACCGGCATATACGTTAAATCCCGTACCGAAAAGCCACGATGTTCTCTCATTTGGCTGTTGCATCTTAACTTTACAACGCAAAGTAAATTCAGGCGCATTTGTCGAAAAGCCTATCCGTCCGCCGGTTACAATCTTTTCGTATAATGATATTGTCGGCACAGCATTGGCAAGTTCTTTGGGTAATCTTCTCCATTCTCCCGTTTCATAAACTAAAGGTAAGCCGAATACTTTAATCGGCGATTCCGTTGCATTATATATCTTTTTCATATTTCAATAAGTTCCTTTCATATTTTAAATCAATGTAGCTTGAAGCTTTTCATTTATCTCACTTTTCTTAACTATCGACACCTTTGCTTTAAGCCTGTTCAAAATGTTCCCACGGCACATCTACTGTAATATTTTTAGTAATCATATCATAGATATGACACAGAAGCGGAAAATTCGATAAATCAACGCCGCTTCGTTTCAGTGCCTCTGTCACAACTTGCGCAATTGCGACAGATTCGAGGGTTACACCCGATAATTTTTCTCCTGCCTCGCTAAACTTCATACCTCTTCCCAAAAGAGTTCCTATCATTCTTGTGCGTCCGCCGAATACCGTTACGTGCAGGTCATAAGAGTTTTATGATACCCGTCTTGTTTCGCTCTGTCGATTATTTCTCTATCAAGGGGTGTACCGACAAGTCTAACCTCGTGCCGTTATCAGCCGCCGGCGTAGCCATAGCTGATTTCATCATTCCTGCTCCTACTATTGTTATTACACTCATTTTTAAGTCCTCCTGTTAAATTATTTTTTAATCAAGGTAAATTCCTCTTAAATATTTTCCAACCGTTACCATCATTTCCGCCCCGGCAGGATATAATTCTTTCGGCAATGACTTTAAATAATTGCCCGCCTCAAATGTTAAATCTCCCGTATAGCCAATATCTCTCAGCGCCTTCATTATCTTATCCCAATCCGCCATACCGCCGTGATACGGCAGAGTATGCCAATCGCGCAAGCCGTTGTTGTCGTGAACATGAAGCGCGGTAAGCCGTTCTTTTCCGAGCGCATGAACAAAGCTTTCGGGATTATGCCCCGTAATCATCGCGTGTCCTATATCAAGGCAAGCCGTGAACCATTCACTGTCTAACGCATCCAAATAGCGTATAAATTCCTCCGGCAATGAGCAAACCGAATCCACAACCTTTTCGCCGAATGCAAAGCTTTTTGTCTGTGGAAGATTCTCAAGCGCAACTTGGATTCCGTATTCCTCACAGTACGGTTTCAGCCGTGTATAAAAGTCCATATTCAGCTCAAAAAGTCGTTGCGCACCTCCGTCGACATTATGATTCAGATAATCCATTCCATGCACAACTATTGTTTTAATTCCCAGATATGACGCATTGCGCATAGAGCGCACAATATTATTAAACAACCTGTCATTTTCTGTTGTATCCGTCGAGCCGGACGGACAGGGTGCGTGCGATTGATTAAAATACACTCCTTTATCCTCTGCATATTTTTTTAAATCAGCATAATACTTTCTGCACTCACTATCCGAAATTTCGCCGCCGTAGTATTTTTCATCCATAAACGTATAATCTATTGCCTCAAACCCGGCATCAGCCAACATTTTCACGGTTTCTTTTTCGGAATACATCTTATAAAAGCAATTTATATCTGTTGAAATTTTCATTTAGCTCACCTTGTTTTAATCCTTATTGTTTTAACCTCGAACGCTTTCAATTCAAGCGAAATTTCGTTGTTTTTCACATCGA
>OIYO01001035.1_pt1 | contig 17592 bp, 10 predicted proteins | sample 1588191 | NCBI WGS metagenome assembly OIYO01 (sample SAMN03283275) | human gut metagenome | biome: human-associated habitat; material: feces | host: Homo sapiens | place: Peru | collected 2012 | reverse complement strand
GTGTTGCTGATCTTCACAACATTGTTGTTTCCGTCCAGCACATTGATGTCCGCAACGAATTTCACATTCTTATCTGCCAATTCCTTCTTGACCTCGATGGACTTGATATCCAGCTTGTAATCCTTGCTGACCTCTGTTGCAAATTCGATTTTTGCCTTTGTCTCCCCCGTGCTTTGGAGCTCCTTCACCGTGTCCTTACCGGGATTTTCCGGCTCTCCGGAGGCTTTCGTCCAGGAGGCGTACAAGGTCACATTTTTATACAGCTCGTAGCCCGATTCTTCTTTAACTAAAGTATCCTTATCAAATTTCTTATTGGTCTCCTCGTTATTGTCCCAAATTCTCCAATAAACATACTTCTCCATAGTACCGCTGCCGTCGCTTTTGGTGTTCCAGCCGTTAAAGGTGTAGCCCTCTCTTACGGGAACATAGGGCAAAAGCGACATAGCGGTTCCGGAGTTTCCGCCGCCTACATAGTCGTATTTGTTAACTGCCTTGCCGTCAATTGTGCCGCCGTTAGCATTGAGTGTTAATACTATACCTTTTCCGTCAAAGGCGTCCTTGGTATATGTGGCGGTCAAATTGACTACGACATCCTTTGCGAAAGCGCTTGCGTCAACGGAATTAACAATCGCTCCATTCAAATCCCAGCCAACGAAGGTGTACCCTGCTCTTACGGGGATGTAGCCCGTTAAATCGATTGTCTTAAATGCATCCGCCTTACTCTCCAGCACTTCTTTTGCCTTGCCGTTTATTGTGCCGGCAAATGCGTCGAGCGTTACATAATAATTACCGGAATCCTTTAATGCCTTGCCCTCGAATTTTGCCACCAGCGTTAAGCCCTTGTCATATTTGATTTCTTCACCTGTTGATGTGTAAAAGCTTCCAGTTCCCGTAAAATCGGTTAGCGGCAGTTCTTCGCCGGCTTTTTCATTTTTCTGTGTCTCCCAATGTGAAAACTCATTTTTGCCGTTAAAGGGTACAATCCCTTTTGTCAATTCGGACAGCTTGACCTTTGTTTCGCCTTTTGCTGCATTAAACCTTACCAGCTTGACATACTCCCCGTCAAAACAGCCTTCATGCTCATCAAACGAAGTGCCCAGCACTAATGCGTATTCGCCGTCATTGCTGACCGTGACGGCATTCGCGGTCACGATGCCGGAAAGGCTCAACACCGTCACCAGCAGCATCAAAATTGCGGTTTTCAATTTCATATTGATTTTCCTCCTTGCGTTTTTGTTTTGGTTATCCATAAGAGTTCCTCCTTTATATCAGCCTTATTTCAAGGCATTTTTACTTTTTTTCTTACTTATAATGCCGAGTACGGTCAGGACACCACCGCTGACGAGCAGAACGGCAAACCACAAAGCAAGGCTGTTGTTATCGCCGGTCTGCGGAGAAGAGGTATTGCCGGGCTTGTTGGGCTGATCGGCCGAGCCGTCTCCGGAACCGGTTGCAGGAATGTCAACGGCAGCCTTTTTGTAGCCGCAGACGGTGCATTCCTCGTGCTTAGAGCCCTTCTCGGTTGCGGTGGCTTCCTTGTCGGTAACCCACTTGAAGGTGTGCGCCGCCGTGTCCGCCGTGTCCCCGCAGGCACATTCATGCCAGTGATTTGTTCCGTCACACTTCCACGCCGTACCGTAACTATGCGTATGGGAAGCTGCCGTCGGCGTAATCGTTTTAACATTGGGGAGACTCAGGTATCCGTCTGTGCCGGGAACCGCTGTCACCGTGCTTCCGTTCACCGTAGCGGCGACTTCTCTGCCGAAGTCATAACCCCTTTCCGGCAGCAGCAAAACGGAATATACATATTTTTTCCCGCTTTCAAACGCAGTAATGGTCGGCAAGGTGCTGTATATCCCGTCGTTGGAATGCCATATGGCAACGGGCTCATCGTTTTCATTTAACTCTTGCCACCATTCGTCGGAAATTCGGTATTTGCCCTGATCGGCGGCTGCTACGGTGGCAGTAGCCCGGGGCGCGTCACCAGGTTTATAATCGAGTTTCACATTCTCTACGGCGGCGGAGGTAATGGCGTTTGGCTGACCTGCGTTCGGAAGGTCAAATGTGTAAATTTTTTTAATGTGCAGTTCTTTGCCCGATTCCTTTATTTCAAGCTTTATGTGGCTTTTCGGTGTGCCCCATTCGTCTTCTCCGACGGTAACAACAGTCTCGTCATTGCTGAAAGAATAACCGCTGTCGGGGGCAAGGACAACATTATATTGATAGCTGTTGCCTGCTTCAAAATTGATAATACGCTCATCAGCCGGAAGAGCTGCCATCTTATCCGAGTCGGAGTACCAGCGGCGTCCTGTTTCATACCATTGGCCGCCGCCTTCCGACTGGCGAATCTCAGTCCAACACTCATAGGCAACGGCACAGTTGCCCCCTGATACGGATGCCGCTGCGCGAGGAGTGTCGCCTGCTTTGTAGCTGATATTCTCATAGTCCAGCGTCACATTCTCCACAGCGGAGGGGGTGGTAGCCGCCGCAATCTTCACGGGCGTATCACTGCGCAACTGGCATCGGTCTGTGTCAGCGCCGGTAATCTCCATACCGTCTCCCAGATTGAACTGTGTCAGTTTCAGCGCAATATTCCCGGCGCAGCCGGTGTCAAAGGAAGAGATGCCTCCGTTGAAGGTCGCCTCACGACCGTCGCCCCATATTTTTACGAGCGGCGTGGGAAAACCGTCCACTGTGTTCACGGGGAACACAGTGGGCTCGATCTCTCCCCAATCCCATGCAACATCCAGCGTACCGCTGTTAACGGTAAGCTTAGTCAGCCAAAGAGCAGGGCTGGTATACAGTGTTCCGGATTCGAGCTTTTTCACCGGCTCACGGATGGTAAGCGTGGCGTTCGATAAGGTCATTTCTTTGGCAAGGATATACCGCGTCTGTACCGTACCGCCGGAAATATTGACCGTGTCGGGCAGCATGCTTCCTGTTCTTACCGTACCGCCGGTCACGGTGAACTTTTTCATAGAGAAGTTACTGTTTTCAGCATAAAGCGCACCGCCGTTCACTTCGATGCTGCCGGCGATTTCCGTATTGGAGGTAACAACCTCCTTGGTCGCACGTACGCCTCCCTTTTCAACACGGAGTTTACCGTCGCTGAGCTTTATGCCGCCTGCGCTGACAGAAATACCATTGGTGGCTGCGACCGTAACCTCACCATTGTGAGAAATGAGCAGATCTCCTGTGAATGTCTGCACTGCAAAGGCAAGACCTTCACCATCCATAGCAGGAACACACTTGGCGGTCAGCTTTCCGTCGCCGGTGACTGAAATGCTGCCCTTGGACACAGTTACGCCATCGGAAAAGGATTTTCTTGGATTCTGCGGATCTTCCGTATCATAGGATTCTCCGCCGATGGCTGTAAGCGAACCGCCGGTTATCAGCAAGATCTTGCTGCGCCTGCTGCTGTTGTCCATACGAACACCGACGGAGAAAGCGCAGTCGGCTGAGTATGCCGTTCCGCCCTGAGCAGTGATATGGCCGCCCTCAATTTCAAAGTCGCCGTCTGCTACGCCGATGGCACAGGAATAAGTCCATGCTTCACCGGTGTTTTTATGGGTACCGGAGGTAACGGACAGGGTGCCTGTACCCGAAGCTCCGCCCTTAACTTTCAGGTCGCCCATAGCTTCCAAAGCGGTTATTACCATATGCTTATTATATCCACCATCTTCTGCTATCGCAGCATCGCCGCCGGTAATTGTGTTCGTTGTGCCGTCAGCCAACACAATGGTGGTTCTGTCCGGCAGCTTAACAGCCGTGGCAGCCTTGGTGGTGAAGTCGATGCCCCTGAGTGTCAAAGTCTTGGTGCCGTTATCCCAAGTGGAATCGGCAGCACCGAAGGACTTATACTGATTGAGCAGAGCAATCGCCGCCGCACCGCCGTCGGAAGCGGTGAAGTCCGCCGTTTCTGTTGCCGGGTCTGCGGCAAACGCCGTCATCGGCACCAGCGACAGCACCATGCACAGCGTCAGCAGGACTGTCAGCAGCTTTGTCTTAATCGCTTTATTCTTCATAGTCTTAGCTTCCTTTCTTACAGTTTTTCTCCGCATTCGGAGCAGAAAGCGCTGTCCGGCTTCACGACTGCGCCGCAGTTCGGGCATTTTCTGCCGAGCTTTGTTCCGCAGTGATCGCAGAATTTTGCGTCGGCGGATAGCTGCGCCTTGCAGTTCGGGCATACGATCATGCCTGCCGCCACGGTCTGACCGGCTCCGGTTACGACCACGGGCTTTCCACCGGTCATAATGGCATTTTCTATCACCTGAAAAACCTCGCCGGGGAGCTTTTTCTGCTTAAACGCACCCATTCCGGCGGTGATCGCCAGCGGCCATGCCACAAACAAACCGATGGCGCCTGCTCCTATTTTATCCGACCACTGACCTTCGCCGATGCTGACATTCAGTTTGTCGCCCATCACCGCCATCTGCACGGTAAGAGCCAGCCGCATTCCGGTAAGGGTTTTCCAGCCGTCCTTCGGCTGGCTTGCCTGCATGACATAGCCATCCGTTGTCTGTGAACTCTGAACCTCCATGCCTTTTTCGGTACGGAAGAAGTTTTCCAACCGGGTAACGATCTGTGACACCTCTGTTCCGTTCAACATAAATACTCTTGACTCATTCATTTTGATTGCCTCCATTCTTTCTGCTATACATTTCGTTAGAACGGTTTTATTTTGCTCTGTCAATCAATCCAAAACAGCACCTCCCCATTCAACAACAGTAAATCCTTTTCGCTCGATCGGTGTGATCTCGGGTTTCTTTATTTCACTTCCGTTATGGTGAGCAAAGCCAAACCATATACGGGTTATGCTGTCAGGGTTGACGGAGAAGGACACCGGCATGGCGGCGTCAACACCGTCCGTCAGTATCGGATACATGACGTAGTCCTCACCGCTTGTCAGGTAATCGGACCAATACTCAATGAAGTCGGCTGTTTCCTGTTCATTGAATCCGTAATCCGCAAGAACCCGGCGGAATACTTCATCCCGTTTGTCTGCCGGAACAAGGAAACCCTCTTCGGTTTGAAACGCCTTCTTTTTCACAAGAGCTTCATAGAACAGATATCCGTAGCTGTTGCCCACGGCATCGGTGAGCTTGCCGTCGGGAGATGCCGTTACCGTCCATGCTCCCGTATAGTCCGGAATGGATGCGGTAAGACGTCCCGGTCTCTCAAAGGTTACGGTTATATCAGTTTTAGTTTCGGGGTAGAGATAAATATTCGGCTTTTTCGCCGTTACATGATTCGGCAGTACCGTACTGCCTGCCTTCGGAGCCATGTTCAGCAGCTCGTCGCGCAGCCATTCAAACTCCTTCTCGCGCCCTTCCTTTACCATTTGAGCATAAAAATTAAGTTTGTCGTAATAGCTCTTTTTCCACCAGTCCTCCACCGACCATTCCGCGTCCCTCGATGGGTAAAACATATCCTGGAATAAATGTGTATAGTAATCATTGACATTCTGTATGGTGATATCAAATGTTCCGATCAATGTGCTGTGATCGGCGTAATCCAGCAAAGCCGTCTGCGTGGCAGTGTCTGACCATGTTTTGACGGCGTCTCCCAGTAAGGTGTTAATGCCCTTTACCGTACCGGTCGGGTCTTTATCGCCGACCGCCATCTCCGCCCAGTTCATCATCGCCTGCCATGCGGTCAGCGTGTCGTAGGCGGTGGAGAGAGCCGGATGAGCGGCGTAGGGATTATCCTGCGGATGGGTGAGCTGATGCGCTGCGGAAACGGAATCCATGATATTGGTCGCCGCACCCGCTGCCGTGAATATCCCGTCGCCGACCTTTATTGCATCGCCGTAATCGGATGCAAAGTCAGGCGTGTTTTTTATAATGTTCCATCCCTCTCCTGCCTGGCTGAATCCGCCGGAAATATTATTGCCGTAATCATTCCAGAAGTTAAGTGAGGCGTTGTAGGCGTCGGAGGCGGAAGAACCGATATGGCCGATTACGTCTTTTATGGACGGTCTTGTGATCGTTCCTCCTGTCGGCGTTTCTCCCTCTGCCGAAGCAGTGATTGGCAAGACCGTTATAAGCAGACAACAGCACAGCAGAAGAGATAAAATCTGTTTTTTCATTTATTTCGCCTCCCTTGCTACGCATTCCCGATAGGTATCGATAATGCTTTTCAAATAGTTATCTTTTCCCGCAAGCTTCTCGGCGCTGTCCAGATATTCCCGCGCCGCCGTATAGCTTCCTCTATCATAGGAAATCACGCCGAGATAGCACAGGGAATAGCCGTCCGACGGATCGAGAAGCTGCGCCTTTTTCAGATAATAAATTGCCGATGTATTATCTCCGTTTTCATAATAGGAAAGTCCCAGCATCAGATGTCCCTTTGCCCATGAGGGATGTTCGGCAACCGCGTCCAGCAGCGTGCTGACAAAGTTGCCTTTGTCGAATTTGCTGTACCATTCTGCCATTGTGCAATAATAATCTGTGCTTGTTTTATTCTTTAGCTTAAAAAGCATCGACCTGCTTTTATCCGCTTCATCCGCTCGCATATAGTATTTTGCCAGACAGAGCGCGGAGGAATCGTCTTCTCCGTACACTTCAATATAAGAATTGTATTTTTCTTCAGCCGCCTCTACGGTTTCGGCTGCGGCGAGCTTCTTCAGGAGCGTCTCCTTTTGCTGTAAGGTACCCTTACCGACGCCGGACGTAATGAACAGGCAGCATACAACCGCAAGAACCAGTCCCGCCGATGCCGATATCATGCCAAAGCGATTTTTTCCTTGCTTTTTCAGAATGATCGACGCTGCAATTCCCGCCGCACAAAGCAGCATTCCGATAACACCCAACCAAACAGTGCCGCCGAGAAAGAAGGTTTGCAGAAGCAAAGCAAGAAAGGCGATAGATAAAAGTATAATAAGCATTATTCGTTTCCTCCCTTCTGTGATGCTTCGTGCTGTTTTTCCAGCATGGCTTTCGCACGATCGCGGTAGGAATACATATGAATACCGATGCCCTCGTAATCATTGTAGTAATTGAACCATGGACTCAGACCAATGGCAATTTCGGCGGAGGTATATGCGTTCTCCCAGTCCTCCAGCTCTGCATATGCGGAATAAAGCGCATACCATATCATCGGGTCATCGCTCTTGTACTCAATCGCTTTTTTGTAAGCGCTCACGGCATCCTCAAATTTTTTCTGCTGTGCAAGCGCTACACCTTTGAGGTAATACGGATAGCACAATTCGCCGCACTCGGACAGGACCCGGTCCGCGGCGGCAATCGCCTTGTCGAGTGCCGCTGTATAGGAATCACCGTAAACGGAGTGCCCGCCGTAGGTCGAATAGTAGGCATTCGCATATGCTTCAAGATAGTTTTTCAAAAACGCATCGCTTTCAAGCCTGCTTATCTGTACCTCGCTCAATTGACCGTACTTCGCTTTTGTGGTTTCTGTATCTACGATCAGCAATGCAAGCCAGGAATGCAGCAACTCATCCGCCTTTTTGGGATATTCGCTCGTCTTTACCTGTTCTGCAAGCTCCAGCGCATATTCTACGGAAGCATCGAAGTCTTCACTTTCAAGCGTAGCCGCCGCCGCATAGTAGATAGGCGCAGGATTGGTTCCGGTTTCCGTCTCCTTAGCAAGCTTTAAGCACTCATCGTACCGACCGGTTTTCAAAAGCGCATACATGGTGTTTTCCCGGATATAGGAATTATCAAGGCTTTTCAGCGCTTCCAATCCGTAATCCGCGCATTTATCCAGCGCCAACGCCCGCAGATAGGTCTGCATGACCAGCTTCTTGATTCCAAGCTGTTCTTCCCTGGTAATATCATTTCCGAGCTGTTTTTCAAACTGCTTTTCAAAGTTTTCTGCTACTGTAAGAATGCTCTTATCATCCGAATAATCCGAAACAAGGTTCAGAGAATGCTGCTCCTGATTGTTGTACAGCATCACCGCTATGTAGTTCCACACAAAGTCCTCCGGATTTTTCAGTGCCTTTTCGATGGCTCGGCTTACAAATTGGTAAGTGATACCGGTACCGACGGAATCGGCAATGCTGGTGCCGTTTGTAACGCCCACGCGCATTTTTGCAAGCAGTCCGGCATATTCAAAGCTGTTCTGATAAGATGAGGCGTTTTCTATCACCTCTGCCATCACCGCAGCATTCTCCTCAACCTCCGGAAGTCCTCCGATATACAGTCCGTTTGCCGCTAAATTAGTCAGTATCTCTGCCCGGCGATTCTTCTGCTCTGACGTCAATGTGTCCGCTTTTTTATATTCAGACAGCATTTCAAAGCAGTAATCGGTATCCCTGATATAGCCGGCCGTGTAATACCTCTCCATGGTTTCCAGACGGTCATCGGCGTGATTGGCATAGGTATCAAGATATGCCAGCATCTGATTTGAGGCAATCTCATTCTCGGAAATATCGTTCCAACTGCCGTCGGCAATCTTTTTCCATATCTCAAGCTCCCTCTGTATATCGCTGTACTCGTTAACGGCAGTTATAATATTGCCGCCAAGCAGATTGTAACATGCCATGTTTGTGCGGTAATAATACTCATCCTTCAGTCTTTTTGCAGGCGAAACCGTTTGCGGAAAGAGCAGTACGGCAGCGCATAACAGCACGGCGACACTGATGCAGGTCGGAATATAGGGCAGAAAGGATCGTTTTGATTCTGTCGGCACGGCTTCTTCTTTTTCTTCCGACTGTTTTTCTTTGCCGCATATGAATGCAAGGGCAGGCACAAGGAGCGCCCAGCGAAACACCGTATTCAAAAGCTCCGCTGCCAGCTTCGCACTCCATGCTTTGTTCCCGGAAAGAACGGTTTGCACGCCGAGGTCGAAGAAGTACGGGAGCAGATACCAACAGACGATCGCCAGTAATACAGAGATTCCGATTCGTGCAATTTCCCGGCCTGCTTTCCTTTCGGATTTCCCTCTCATGGCAGATCCGAGCAAATAAAATGACAGCCCGAGCAGTGTCCCGGCCACAGCGCAGGCGATGATTTTTCCGGTTGTTCCGAATTTTCCGCCAAGAAGTCCTGCCAGTATTTCACCCGCATACAAAGCCGCTATACAAGGAAGACAGCCCTTGAGCCATATACCGGCGGCTTGTTTTGTGTTTCCGTTCGTCGAGCGGACTGCCAAAAAAGCCGAAATACAGGCGCAGACAACGCAGAACAGGTCTGCAAAAAACACCGCGCCTGCGGTAAGCGATTCTTTTGTTATGCACAACAGAACCGTTTTTGTTAAGGTCGGCAAAAGGCTAAGTGCCGCAAGCACCCCGAAAATCCATTTTGCCGAGAAACACCCATATGCCGCTCTGACATATTCTCCGAATTTTCTCATAGACATTTCCTCCGGTTTTTCTTTGCTTCAGGCTTTCGTTTATAATTACAAATCAAGCTTTCAGCCTGTTTATCTCCAGCTCGTTTTCCAGATGTTGTGAGATGCTGTCGGCTATGGCGGTCGTTGCCCTTCGGATACCGGCGTCGGACAGACCATCGCAGTGATGTATCATTGTTACAGTCAGTTCCGTTCCTGTTTCCTGTTCATCTACGGATATAGAAAAGCTGCTCAAATTACCGTACACCGACATTTTCGTTAAAAAAATAGTGGATGCGTCTGTTTTTTCATATTCGGCACCGTTTTTATCCAGCACTTCATAAACGGCGACGATCACATATTGCCGATTGTACGGCAGCATTATTCTTGTTGTTTTACTGTCCGGCAAAGCGGAAAGCTGCACATTCATCGTTCGGCGCCTCCTTTTCATCACGGTTCTATGGTAAACCGCTTTTGTTATAATGTTATTGCTTTTCAATATAGCCGCTGATAGGCTCGGCATACATATTGTCGTCGGTCACGGGCTTATAGCGCTTGCCGTCGTACACATCGGTAAAGCCGTTTGTCGCTTTGTAGATCTCATTTGTTTCGGTATCATACACACGCTCGTATCCGAGAGTGGCGTCACTCTGCTTCTGGCTCATAATGTCATAGCTTTTGTTGCGGTTCTCCCAGGAGGACATGATACCGTCCATAGTTTCGTTGAAATTTTGGCTGATCTGCTGGGACTGCTTTACCTGATCGTCGCTTGCCTTAATGGTAGCGGCGACAAAACTGTCGGAAAATTGCAGGGTATTGATACATTTGAGGAGCAGCTCGCTCCAATCCAAAAAGGAATCCTTGGCTGCCGTGACCATTGCTATATTGTACGCCATGTAGTAGCCGGCATCTACCTGCTTGAAATTCCAATCCAAAATGCCGTCCCACATGGGAACGCTGCCGAAATCCACAATACTGGCGGTGAACAAGCCCTCGACAGGTCCGCCGGAATCGGTGTATGTGGCGCGGAGGATCTCATCGCCCAGAGCAAGGGGGCCGTAGGCAGAGGAGGCGGGGCAGCGGTCGGTAACAGTGAAATCCGGAACAAGGACCTTGAACAGACCCTCGGTGGTCGGATTCTCCAGCACCGGAGCATTGGCAAAATCGGCGTAGATGGAATTCTTTTTGTACTCGTTCTGCCAGAGTTCCTTGCCCTCCTGCGTGTGCAGCAGCGGCTCAAGCTTCAGCCGATAAAATATAATGTTGCGCGGTTCATCGGGGTCGTATGCGGCGACAGAAAAGCTCATGTTCGCTCCGCCTGTTTTGACCTGCCAGCCCTTGGGGATGGTGATGCTGAAATCAGCGGTCTCATATTTCTCCGTCTCCACGGACTTGGCGGCCGTCGGTGTGATTTTAACACCCTTTTCCGGCTTATCTGTTTTCGTATCAGACGCTGTTTGTCCCGGCTTTGTGCTGTCGCTGTCCACACCGGTCTTGCTGCCGCAAGCGGCAAGGAGCAGGGTCATGATTAAAGCCAGCGCAAGCGCCGTAATTCTTTTTGTGTTCATCATGTTTTTCTCCTTTATCACTGCATTAACATTCATTGGTTTTCGTAGCTGAAACTAAAGTCGGTAATCTTCGGTCTGTTCCATGTCGTAAAGTTGATATCCTGCGGCGAATACAGCGTCAGGGTATACAGGGTCTTACTATCCTTTTCAACCGCTATATCGAAATTGATATCAAAATGCTTTTCAAACAGCTTTTGATCGCCGTCTGCTACCGTAATATCCACTCCGGTCAGCTTTACAGCCTTATCCGTACCGTTCGACGCATATACCGTAAGCTGCAGGTTATCGTTTGTATCTATATACATTTCCGTAACCTTGCACATTACGGCGTCCTCATAGAATATCTCCGTGTTGTTCAGATCAAACGGAATAAAGAATTTCGCCCACGCACGGCCGTCTTCCTTAGCGGAAAGACCATCGAAGGTAAAACCGGCTTCATCATATTTTGCCTGCAGCTTGGAGCGGACATCGTCGTTCCATTCCAATTTCCAGCCGTCATCTGCACGCGTCATGATCGTTGACAGATAGACCGACTTTTCCTTTTCCGCCGGATAGTTTTCGGGTATCTGATAATACAGTGCCGTGAACCATACGGAATCCTTATCCTTCGCCGCAACGGCGATCAGACTCTTGCCGTACTCACGGAATTTATCGTAGGAGGTGTTGTAATACTGATCGATAACCGAGTCGTCCGTGTTGCGGAACAGCTTTTTGAACTCTTTTTTGTCCTTGCCGGCATACTCGATCAGCTTATCCGTAAGCTGCTTTGCCGCTTCCGTGATGTCTGCATCGTCTTTTTCCTTTGTATCATCGCCGCTCGGCCTTATTGGGATGCCGGATGTTTGATCCGTATCAGATGGGATGTCCGTGCTTGAACCGTCGTCTTTTCCCGCCGGTTCGGTCTGCGTCGTACCGGGCTTCGGGTTGCTGCCGTCTATCACGCCGTAAAGCGTCGGCACACCGAGGTTTGTAAGTATGCAAATGATCAGCCCGCAGGCGATCAGTCCGCTTGTAAAGGCGGCAAGACCTTTGCCGCTGCGTTCGGGATTTTTGCCCTTTGTTACGGCGTTCTTAATGCCGAGCAGCAGGGAGTTATTCTCCGATACCGCCGAGCAGAACAGCAGCAGCGCCAAAGACAGCACAAAGGCATACGGCAAAAACAATGCTATGACAACCGCGGCAATAAAGAACCACAGTGCCGGCAGTTTTAAGCGCACCATATTGCAAACGGTTGCTTTCAGCCGCTTTCCAAAGCCGCCGCGCTTGATCTCGGTGATCAGCTTGCTGACCGACACCATCAGAAAATAGAAGAACAGGGCGGCAAAAATCTGATTGACAATATTGTTTTTTGAAAACAGCGTGTTTGCAAACACCGCTGTAATGACCGCCGAGGCAAGAGCCATTACAAGCCGCAGTATCAGGCTCGGCCAGAACCTTTTGCCCTCGTATGAGTTTATTATTGCGTCAAATGCATTGGAAATTATATTTTTCAGTTTCATACGCCTCACCTCACAGTACCGCTTTCAGCACGGCAATAATCACTGCGGCGCACACATTCACGGCAAGCGCGATCAGGAAACCTTTCAGCGCCTTTTTATAAGAACGCTTTTCGGCGGGCGCTTCTTCCTGTTCACTTTCGGGGAGGACAAATTCACGCTTGCCTGTGAGCATATCGGAGATCCACTGTCGGTTTTCATCGGTAGCCGCAAACACATGAATGAACATCTGCGGGAAGCTGTCGGTAGGCGTAAAAACCGTGCCGGCAAAGGAATATCCGTTACTGTCCATTTCGATCACAGCCCCGTGAACACAGCCTTCTTCTCTTCGCTCGATCTGCAGCTGAATATCCGATTCCCGCAGAGCCGTTTCAATGCACGCCCGCAAATAGAGTTCCGCTGCCGCAAGATCAAACGGTCCGGAAATCGTCAATAGACCTCGACAAGCGTCTATACGGAGCCATGCACCGTCCACAAGCAGAAGATAGGTGTCGCCAGTACCGTCCTTTTCGTGCATTTGCACCCGATAGCATTTCTTCGGGCAATATAGCGCCGTAAGAAGGAGCTTCATCGAATCGGTCGGCTGCAGGCCTTCCGCTTGCTCTGTGAGCGATCCCTCCGCAAGCAGCTGTGCGTCCAGCCCCTCTTTCAGTTCGGGAGGCATGGCTTTCTTCAATTGCAAAATAGCAGATCGAAGATCATAAATCGGAGAAAGAGCGTCCGCCGTCAGTCCGAGCAGTTCGCCGAGACGGTCTATCGCCAAATAGGACAATTTTCTTGTCTGCATCTTACATTCCTCCCTTCGTTCCGGTCGTGTAGAAATCTTTCACTGCCGAATTGAACCATTCGACATATTGTTCAGCCACGCGGCTGCCCTTGATCATCTCATTTGCCGTATCACCCATATTGCCGAAAATGCCCCATCCGAGACCGTCTTTGCCGAAGACGCCGACCGTCGTATCCTTGATGCTTTGCCAGCTGCTGACCAGATCCACGGCATCGGAAAAGTTCTTTATATTCTCGCCGTAGGCGCCATCGGCGATCCGCTGCGTCAGCTCCTCACGGGTATATACAACACTTGGATCAAAGCTTGTATCCAGGTGCAGTTCTTTATTGCGGGAGTACATATAATCCATGAAGAAATCCGCCAGATGCTCGGCATTGCCGCCCATGCTGACTGCGTCCGCCGCCGTAGAGGTGCCCATTGCCAGACCGGAAACGGCATCCCATATTCCGACGGCGGGAACACTGTCGGTCGCCATGCCGAACGCCGTTCCCACAGACAGCGAGCTTACAAAGGCTTTGTTCCACGCTTCATCGGCATTCCCGGTCTCGTTATATACATCCAGATACTTCTGGAATGCCTTGCCTGCGGCGACTACGCCCTTCATCACCTTGCCGACGCCTCCCATTTTCTCAAATGAGTTGGAAAGCAGGTCGATACTGTCATTGCCCATCTTAGACCACTGCTCGGCGGTCATTCCCCAATAGGTTTTCGGAATTTCCGGAACGGGCTTTTTCTTATCGGGTATTTTGCCGGTGTAATGCGCAACGCCGATGGTGATACCAAAGAACATCAGAAGACTTGCGGTAAGCGCACCCTGCTCAAGAACCTTCTTCGGGCTCCACGACGGTTCTCCATCGCCGTATTCGCCGAGTCTGCCGCCGGTGGAATCGTCCACATCCTTATCCGTCGAGGCAAATCCGCCCTTATAGTCGCCGCTGCTCTTTAATGTCAGGTGTGAGGTGAATTCCTTTACCTCGCCGCTGTACAGTGCAACCTTGTCTCCGTATGACTTGAAATACGGCTCATCATTCTCGTCAAGCTCGGGCGTCAATGCGTCGTTTTTGTTTATCAGTGTGTCAAGCAGCGTATATGTCGTGCTGCCCTTCTTGGCATAAAGCGTGATGCCGAGAATTTTATCGTCATCCGAAAGGTCGCGTAAATAAGTGAAGGTGTCCCAGCTTTCTCTGTTCATACCGATGTCATAGTTGCCGAGCACCGTGTCGTACCAGCCGAACGCCGAAAAATCGATAAAGGTCATATTGTCCGGCAGGCGGATATCCCGCAGCGAAATGCATCCCTCGAAGGCCTGCATGGCGATCCAGTCAAGCTTGGGCATTTCGGGTAAGCTTTTTAAGGATACATCGTTCTGGAAAGCATATTTTTCTATATATTCAAGGTTTTTGCAGCCGGAAATCTCTTCAAGATTGACCGAGCTTAACCGCCGGATACAGGTAACATTGTCATTGACATAGATCTTGGTCAGTCCGTGGTTTTCAATATCCAGCCCGATTACCTTGATGTCCCCGTACAGCGGAATATTGATTTTCTCGGGAACCGCAACCTCGGTCTGACTTCCCATATAGGTAGCAAATCCGCACAGCTCACCGGTAGCACACTCTACCATCAGTTCGGTAATGCGCCAATCCGCCAGCTTGGAGTAATCATATTTATACAAAGCATCCGACCGGTCTGTCTTGCAGGGCAGAACCAGACCGTCATTCTGCCGTTGGATATAGTAAAGGCGCGTCATATCCCTTACCGTTTCCCAAGCCGGATCATCGGCAGAAGTCGGCTTGTCAATAATCTTCCTCATTCCGTTATAGTCAAACTGATAGAAGGTCCATGCTCCCGTCAGATCCCAGTTGCCGGTGGGATCGTCGGGGTCAGGCTGCTTGGCAATCGGTTCGGGCAGTGCCTTTCCGGAATTGAGAAAATACCAAGGCTCTCCGTTAGGTCCTACCGTAACACCGACATCCGGCGGAGCAACGGTGTTCCCACCATTGCTTTTGCCGCCCGGATACGGATGATGCTCAAAGTCATCCTTCGTGGAGTAATAAAAACCGCAATCCGCAAGGAAAGCGTTATCGTTCTTGGTAATATACTGAAAATAATCCGCCAGAGTCGTTCCGTCTATGCCCAATTCATGCTTGCTCTTATTGGAGTTTGTGTGCCCTCTTTGTGCGGAACCGCTGCTGAACTGATGATAACAGGCAGGGCAATAATAGGCGCTTACATACCGTATTTTATTGCCGATACGCTCGATGAGACCGGGAATTGCACACTGATAGTCGTTTTCAACCTCAACATAATACTCTACCAATTTATCGCCGTGTCCGGAGCAATAGTAAGTAAGCCCCCGCACTTTGGCTCCTTCGGACAGATCGTAGTAATCGTCAAACAAAACGGTTCTTCCGTTTGTCCTCGCCGAAGCAGTCATCGGCAGAAGAGACAAGACCGTTACCGCCGCAAAGACTGCGGTTAGCAGCCGCGCCATTCGTTTTTTGTGATTTTTATGCTTCATATGCGTTCCTCTCCTTCTTCAAGGCTGAGTATATTAGCTTATATACTTATGCATAGTAATTATAGCAAAAGAATCAACAAAAATTAAGGGGTGTTTCAAAAGTGTCCATTGACTTTTCTGAAATTCAGCCCGTTTACCCCCTTTTCTTTTATGAGAAAACCTTGTATAATAGTGTTAAACAAACGATAACGAGGTAATTGTTATGAAGTTCAGAGAGAAATTGAATGAGTACATGGAAAGGCTGTCCTGCTCGGCAAAGGACCTTTGCGCTCTATCCGGCATTTCCACCGCATCGTTCAGCCGATACAAAAACGGCGAGCGTGTACCGGAGATAGGCACAGATTCTTTTGAAAAGCTGTGCGGCGCTATTGCGAAGATTGCCGAGCAGAAAAAAGTGCCGGATATTTCGCCCGACTCCGTTAAAGAAGCCTTTATTGCCTGTGAGGATTTTAACGCGACCGACAAGGAAACTCTGCGGCAAAATTTCAACACGCTGATTTCGGAGCTCAATATCAATCTGGCGAGACTCAGTCAATACACGAACTATGACACCTCCGCTATCTTTCGTATCCGCACCGGTTCAAGGAGACCGGGTGACGCCGAACAGTTTGCCTCCGCCGTGGCTTCTTTTGTCTCCCGTGAAATGGGTACGGCTCAGGGAATCTACGCAGTGGCGGGTCTGATAGGCTGTGAGCCGGAAAAAATCTATGACCTGTCGGTACGCTATTCAAAGATCAAAGGCTGGCTTCTTGAACGCACGGAGCAGGAGGACCGTGACAGCGTTTCAAATTTTTTGAGTAAGCTGGATGAGTTTGACCTGAACGAATATATCAAGGTCATCAAATTCGAAGAGCTTAAAGTGCCCTCCGTGCCGTTTCAGTTGCCGTCCTCAAAAACCTATTTCGGCATCAAAGAAATGATGGAAAGCGAGCTTGACTTTTTAAAAGCGACGGTGCTTTCAAAATCCACGGCTCCCGTAACCATGTACAGCGATATGCCGCTGAAAGAAATGGCGAAGGATCCGGATTTCCCGAAAAAGTGGATGTTCGGCATGGCTATGATGCTGAAAAAAGGATTGCATCTGAACCAGATACATAACCTTGACCGCTCCTTTGATGAAATGATGCTGGGGCTTGAGAGCTGGATACCGATGTATATGACGGGGCAGATATCTCCGTATTATTTTAAGAATATTCAGAACAATGTTTTTCTGCATTTTCTGAAGGTGTCGGGGACCGCAGCGCTTTCGGGCGAGGCTATTGCAGGATACCAAGCCGACGGCAGATATTATCTCACAAAGGTGAAGAAAGAGGTCGAATACTACCGAAAGAGAGCCGAGGAGATGCTCCGAAACGCTTATCCGCTGATGGATATCTATCGCAGCGAACGGGAAAACGATCTGAACGCTTTTCTGTCTGACGATACAAGGCGATCCGGTAAACGGCGCAGTATACTGTCCACGCTGCCGCTGTATACCATGAGCGAAAAACTTTTGAACCGCATTCTATCAAGGCACGGAACAGATGCCGAACAAGCAGAAAAAATCAAAAAGAATGTCGCTGCTCAAAAAAAGCGGATTATGACCATTCTCGAAACGGAAATCATAGAGGATTCCGTACCGATATTCACTCCGGAAGAGTTCGTTTCTCATCCCCCGGTGCTTGAGCTTGCCGGCGTTTTCTGCGAGCGGGATATTCTTTACAGTAAAGCCGAATACGAAGAGCATCTGAAAGAAACCGAAGCTTTTGCCGAACGCAATCCCAACTATGTGCTGAACGAAGGCATATCCCACGCCTTCCGCAATCTGCAGATACACATTCATGAGGGGCAGTGGGCCATGGTGTCCAAAGGAAACTCCCCGGCGATCCACTTTGTTATCCGCCACCCCAAGCTGCGCAGTGCAATAGAAAACTTTATCCCGCCGATGAC
>OIYO01001034.1_pt1 | contig 17595 bp, 7 predicted proteins | sample 1588191 | NCBI WGS metagenome assembly OIYO01 (sample SAMN03283275) | human gut metagenome | biome: human-associated habitat; material: feces | host: Homo sapiens | place: Peru | collected 2012 | reverse complement strand
GCTTTGGTTTCCGTCCTCTTCCGTATACGGTTTTAGATTGGTAAGATACTCCTTGCTTATACCTGTTAAATCCGCATTTGCCAAAACCATTCCCGGTGCGGGCGTTATGTCATTCCAACCGTCCGCACTGTAATCCGAAAATGTTTGCTGATACAAAACTTCGCTTTCGGCAATTGTCGATTCGGCATCGGCATCCGCCGCCGATGCCCCAATGCTTGACATCGGCAAGAGCATTGCCGCCGCAAGTGCCGCCGTTGTGATTCGTTTAAATTTTGTCATTCTTTTTCCTCCTTTTATTTTTAATCAACCAATGTCAAATATGTGAACAAAGATGAATCTTTGTCACGTCCTATACCCGACGCATATTCCATCCAGCCTTTTCTGCCTTCGCCGTCATCCTCGTTATAAACAATAGAGAATCCCAGTTTTAACCCCGGATAGATATCAACTTTATCTATTCCCATAATGTTTGTCCACGGAATTTTTGCCTCAAAATAGGTTTTCTTTTCCGTTTCGTCACGTCTTATGGCAAGTTCACATTCAAATTCGCCGACTTGGTCAAAGGCTTCATACTGATCCGAGAACTTCCATGCTTGCGGCTTTCCGTCGGGGTTCATCGCAAAGGTCAATTCATTAAAACGCTTAACCGAATCTCCGATAACGGTTGAGAATTTTTCAACAGGATATTTTATACCCACCTGCACACTGTCGCCGTCCCAAAGACGTGAATCCTTGTTCACATTTCGATAAATATCATCTGTCACTATACTCATCATATAGAGGTTATCCTCGTCCCATTGCAGCATCATATCACCGCTTTTGTCTTTAGGTCCGTACCAGTTAGGAAGCCATACAATTTCGTCAATAGAGTTACAGCTCATCTTTGTCGCCGGATCCCACTCGTTTTCGCCAAGCTTTGCGTCAATCGTGATTTCGCCTTTGCGTTTTGGTGCAAGTGTAAAGTCAAGATTTTCAACAAATGAGAATGTTTCACCCGTATCGGTTATGATATCATAATGAAGCGTATATATCTTTTTGTTATATATATTGGGTGTATTCGCTGTAATCGTCGCATCCTTGCCTATTGGTATTACCCCTATATCTACATCCTTCATCACGGAAAAAATCTCCGGTGATTTTATACGAATCTTACCCCTGAGCGCATGCGTCTGCGAAAAATTCTCTATGTTAAAATTAAGCTTCCACTTATAATAATTCTCTGCCGTCGGGCTGACTTTCACGCTGCAATTAACCGTTTTATTTACATTTATGCTCATCTCTGCCAAGTTTCGGATTTTTCCGTCCTTCATAACCTTTATCTTCAGATAATTAATACCCTCGGGCGCATTTGACGTATCAAAGCATATCGTTGCCTTACCGTCTTTAAAGTCGGTTTTATCCGATATTTTAATGACTGAATTTTCATCACCCTCTAATGTCATACCCGTTGTGTCGCCGCTGTATTTTACATCAAACTTTAACGTATCGTTCTTTTCCATACGATTTGACTTATGTTCGATATTAAAATCATTGTCATCGATAATTTTAATATCTTTAAACTTGCCATGTATATATACCGGTCTTTCGGATATTTCAAACGAGAACACGCCGTTATCGCTGTACACCTCTTGTTCGTTGCCGTAACCGTCACTGTATGTCAGCTCGTTCACGCCCAAATCCAAGGTTAATCTGTCCGTACCTTTTTTCTTCCAAAGACACGCTGCTTCTCCGCCGAATTTTTTACTGTCAAATTCGGCTATGTACCTTTCATCCTCCGTAATTTTCAAGTCTTTATATTCGGTTTGCGCCATAAAATAACTCTTTGCAGTCTCTTGCACATATGCCTCATATGGTTTTAATATATCGCCGTCCAGAGTAACATTTCGTCGCGCAAGCGAGCCGACACGACCAAATCCGCTTTCAAATGTTTCCGGATTTTCAGAACTGGTAGCTAACGAGAATACCGTCCAAACATCAAAAATTTTTCTTCCTATCATATAACCGCGAATATCCATATTTCCCTGGTTGAACGGCGTTGAAATTTCAGCTTTTCGTCTTGTTGAGCCGCACTCTGTCTGACAAATCTTTAACTCATTCTTTCCGGGATATAACTTGGATAATTTTTGCATCTGATCGCAAAATTCTTTGTTTCCGCCGCTAAGCAACGAATCTTCATAAAAACCGTTTTGCGCATATGAATGAATTGATACCGCATCAAACACATCCAATATTCCGTCCTTAAAAAGCTGTTCATACATTCGATAATCCTCGTTCATTGTCGGCTGTCCGATGTCGCCGCTCATTAGCTTTATATCGGGATTAAGCTCTCGACATATTTCCGCCGTCAAAGTCGCAATATCCATATATGCGTCCGCAAACAGTTCGGGTTCAATCGAATATATATTAAAATTCGGATTATCGGGATATGTTGCTGTCTTTGGCTCGTTCCAGAATTCATAATACGAAATTATATCGCCGAATCTGTTTTTTAGGTATGTCAAATAGTTTCGTATATATACCGATGCCGCAGCCTTGTCATGAACCCTCGTCGAAAAGGTTTCGTTATTATTTCTGATTGTGGGTGTATCGGGATCCCAAACCGCCAGAATCGCCATAACCTTTACGCCATACTTTCTGAGTGAGTCAAGATAACTCTCGTATCCCCAACTTCCCTTAAAACCGTTTGTCGAGGCATCGCCGGCTCTGAAATAATCTGAGGGCACATCAACGCGAACACCCTCCGCATTTGAAAACGAAGCGAGCTGTGCAACCATATCCAACGCCACTTCATCAGACGAAGTACCGTATCCGGCATTAAGATACGACCGTTCATCCTTTATACCGTTCGGGTCGGTTTTAACGATTGTGAACTGCCACGGGCCGAAATCGGAATTTATCTTGCCGTCATCGGATTCGAGATGTACGTTATAGGTAAATATTCCGCACCTTTGCGTGTCTATCTTTGTATCGACGATTTTTGTTTCTTTCGGTTCAAGCGTCACCGTTTGAGTATCATTTAAGTCTTTATTCCCATATTGATCCTCACCCGTACAAGTCATATTAAACGTGATCCGTTCATTCGTGGTATTCGTCAGCTCGTTATGAGCGGTCTTATCCTCTTTATACCATTCAAAAACGTTACCGGCATTATCAAATTCGGTAAAGTTCGTTACCGGGTTTCTTGCCTTATGCTTAGTTATCTTTATACTCGAAATATACACTCCTGCTTTAACTTTTTCATCAAGGCTGCTGGTGAACCAGGTACTTGTAGCTTTTGTCGAAAGCCAAAAATCACCTTTTTGATCCGCTTGCCACAGGTCGGATATCAGCTTAAGCTCATTACAGAACCTTGCGTTGCTGACCGTTAGTTTTTCCGTTTTCCAAATATTTTCTTTTCCGATTTCTATTAACTTGCCGAAATACGATGTATCCTGCCATGCGTCATAACGCCATTCAAAAAAGCCGTTAGACTCGCTTGAATATTCAAACTCAAAATCAAAGGTCGAACCGTCGTCAACCATATACGCAAAGCCGTCGTCTATATCAAGATACATACGATCTACGTCATTTAAATACCAGCACTTCTTCCCCCGTCTGGTTGTTGTACCAGGTGCTGTACCGATAATCGATATTTTTGACGCCGAATCGGGGGTTATATATGCAATCTCATCACTTGGCATACTCGCTTTGGCGCTTACCGAGCTTTTATTATCTGCCGCAAGCCCCGATACCGTACCGAGTGCCGTCAATGTCATTATGACCGATAACACACCCGACGCCATTCTTTTTAATAATTTCACAAAACCATCTCCTTACTTTTTTACTCGCACAGGCTCGCCTATGGGAACAAGCCCCGTTCCGTCCTTCCATATAAAGAACGCTGTGCTGTCATAATCTTTGTCCGTTATCTTGGGCGGCGAATATCTTATCTCGCCGTCTAAATTTTCCTCTGCCGTTTTAACTTTTATATCCTTTAATACGCCGTCTTTATAGAATGCGTAATACACTTTAATCGGCGTATCGAGATATTCGCCGCCCTTGTCGGTGAATACATAGTTCGCTTTATCCAAATCATACAGATGCGGTGCATAGCTGTAATATGAATATGTGTCCGTATATATCCAGTCGGTGTCGGCGTACCATGGGCTTTTATATTCAAGCGTTTTTTGTATAAACAGATTTGTTTCGTTTTTACTTTCCGCCGCTCCGACTAAAAACTCATTTCCTTTGCCGTTTTGAGGGGTTATATACACCCTCAGCTTTTGACCCGAATTTTGAACGGTTAAATTATAATCATATCTGCCTTGTGCCTCGGTTGTTATCTGGTCGGCATAGACGATTTGACCGATGTTTTCATTTGTCGGTCCAACCCCGTCGGGGAGAACCGTAACGGAAAGCTTTTCATCCGCTCCGCAGCCGTCAACTATGCCCGAGAGAGATATTTTGAAATTGGCGTTATTTCTCACCTTTTGTTCAATCAGAATATCGTCAAAATCACCGATGAGATACACGGGTCTGTCGCACGCATAGAGCGTATACCTGCCGTTATTGTTCGACAATTCCTGTTCGTTGCCGTAACCGTCACTGTATATCACGTTATTTTTTCCGAGATTCAGCGTAACTTTTTCGGCATCCGACTTTGACCAAAGCACCGCTATGTTCTTACCGCCGAACTTATTACTTTTGAACTTGGCAACATAAACGTTGTCATTTACTGCCTGCATACTCTCATACTCCGCGTCGGCAAGCCAATAATTCTTTGCCGTCTCTTGTAAGAATGCCTCTTTCGGGATAAGGCTGTCACCGTCAGGTGTCGGTGAACGTTGCATTGCACATTCGGTTATACCATAGGTACTCTCGCCGCTTATCGTTGCTCTGTCCGGGTCGGCAAAAACATATGTTGTCCATATCTCCGAACCGATCGACATCTGTTCGATATATGCTCTTATGTTAAGATTACCCTGGCGATATGTGTTTCTGCACGGCTGAACATAGTTGTGGTCGTGCGGATACGAGCCTTGAACATTCATCGGGGTTGCGCCTGCCTCGGTTGAAGCAAAGCCCAGTTCCCTTTCGGAATACTTATTCTTTATCTCGTTTACTTTTGCCAGCGTGTCCTTAAAATCGGGCAGCTTTTCTTCATACACAACATCGGTTGAATACGGATGCCAGCCTATCATATCGGTATAGTTATCGATGCCCGACTTATACTCGCTCTCGACCGCCTTAATATCATTGTCTGTCCCAAGCCACATTGAACCGCCGATAACCTTTGCATCGCTGTTATACTTTTTTATTGCGTCATAGAAGATATGACAAATATCGGTATATGCCTGCCCGTACTTTTCAGGGTCTTTATCGATACATCTTGTGCCGTCATATGCCACTCCCTCGGGTTCGTTCCATACCTCATAATACTTTGTTATATCACCATATTTTTCAGACAGCCACTTGATATACTTGTTCGCCAACTCTTTTGCAGCGACAGAATGTTCGGGTGTAAGCAGTGTTTCACCGGGCGAATTAATCGTATCAACCCCGTCTCTGTACAGCGAAACTATATTCAACAGTTTCATATTTTCATTGCGAGCTGCTCTTGCCAAATGCCCGTAAGTCCAGCTTTCGACAAACTCGCCCGGGCTGTTGGGGCTATATACATAGTCAAAAGGCATATTTGTTCTGATTCCGCCGGCATTGCTCTTGCCCGCCATTTTTACCGTATTTTCGGTTGCGGTAACATCGCCGCTGCGCCCCATATTTGTGGATATATACGCCTTATCGTTTTTTACGCCGTTTTCATCGGTTTTGACTATTGCGAACCGCCACGGTCCGTACTCGGACGATATTTCACCGTCCGATGATGTGACTTTTATATTATAGTTATATAAGCCGCAATATTTTGTGTCGATGTTCACGGTTATGGTTTTTTCTTCCTTTGCCGCAAGCGTAACCTCGTTTGATGATGATACTGTTGCCGTGTCAAATTGGTCTGTTGCGGTACACTCAATCGTCAATGTCTTTGACGAATTCAGTGTATTTTTAAGCGTTATTTCAACCGGCTTATTGTCGCGATACCACTCAAACGTGTTGCCTGCCTCATTAAATTCGGCGTTGACGATAATCGGTTTTTGAGCCGAATGTTTTGTTATTGAGATTTTTCTTACGTATATGTCTCTATAACAAAGATTATCAAGCACGGACGAAAACCAGTTTGTAGCCGTTCTTGCACCCAGCCAAAAATCACCGTGTACCGTTCCCGACGCTTCGCCGTCGAGCGGCTCTAACGCATTATCAAAATATGCATTGTCCACCGTCATTTTCGCCGTCTTCCACTCAGCAATCCCGGTGTTGCGTTTCCCTTCCTGACCCGTTCCGAACACATTACCCGTATATGTCGATGTGATTTTTGAATCATAGCGAAGTTCCATAAAGCCGTTGCTGTCACGGTTTAACATTCCCCAAAAGCCGTTTACGCCTTGCTGTGCGCAATATTCAATTTCAAAATCGAATACCGAACCGTCATCCACTTTGTGTGCAAAGTTATCGTCTATATCAAAATACAAACGTCCCACCGTAGAATCGGCTTGAATCTCCGAAAATTCCGGTCTTTTGATAACCCATGCGTTTGAACCGTATATTTCCGCGGTTTCGGCGTCTTTTTCCTTGCCGGTTGCCGGGTCAATTATTTTTATACCACTGCCGCCGGACGGGGTTATGGTTACGGTCTCTGTGTTCTCGGCCGAAACAGGTATCGGCAATGCCGACGGCATCAGCATTGCCAATGCCGTGAGCGCTGTTACAACCTTTTTGATATGTTTCATTTATCAAATCTCCTTTCTCAAAAAGATTTTTACGTACCTTATTTGTACACATAGATATATATCGGGCTGTGTCCGTTCATCACATCAAGAACCGTATCACCGGTCTGTCCGCTCGTCTTTGCATCCATAATATCAGAGATGCTGCCGTATCTGACATAATCATTTTTGGCATCATCTTTATCAAATACCAAAATCCTTATGTTCTGTGCATCGACTTTTATATCACCTTTTCCGTCATTGTCGCTGTCAAGATACAAAATCGTACCGCTGCGCTTTACCACATTAGTGCGCAGGATATTTGTGTTCACATCACCGAATATCTGTTCATATCCCGTAAGCCAGTTACCGTGCGGCGCACCGAAATATCCCGACCAGTTATTGTTAAAGCTGTCATACTTTCTCGAATACAATATATTCATTTTATATATCGTATTGTTTCTGTCGGTTGCAACCTGTACAACATCGCCTATTTCAAGCGGAACGATTGAACTCTTTCCGTTATCATCAACCTTGGCGGTGATATTCGCCATTCCTTCATCATTTAACTTATACGTCACCTTGCCCCAGTTTGTTGTAAGAATAACATTTTTGATGATGTCACCGTTATCGTCTATCGCATCTTGAGTTCCGCCGTAGACAAACGGTGCCTGAACCATAAATGCTATATCCTTATGCCATACCACACACGGAGTATATGCGTCATCGTCACCGCAGTAATAAACGTCTATCCGACGCCTTGAATCCGAGTCGCCGAGCGAACCTATCGCATACATACTGTCATCAACCGAAATTTTATTCCCCGATGCGTCAAGCACATATTCAACCGAATAAGTTGTATAATTTGAATTACCCGAGAAATAATTTGCCGCTTGCAGGTATCCCTCTTTATCCATTGTCGGAACCTCGAACACTATTGTCTGTGACTCGTTTATCAAATGTTCTCTGTCGAGCGTTAATGTTCCGTTCGGACGCATCGAACGCATATATGCATCGCCCGAATGCTTTGCCGTTTCTTTTCTCAACGACTCATCCGCCTCTTCTTTTGAGCCGAGCTTGGTTGTATCGATTTCGGTTATTTCGTTATCCTTGTTTGCCTTAAATCTGACAAGCTGTTGCTTTATCTTGCCGTCCGCGTCCGCAATAATCGAGGGATTGTCCGCTATTGCATCGGCGGTATAGCTGTCGGCGTTGACCGTACACTTTGATTTTAAAGTGTATATGTTCATACTTTTATCTTGGGTATAAATCTTAATCTTTAAATTCGGGTCAAAGCCGTCCGTCTTTGAATAGTCAGTTATATATCCGAACTTAAACGCGTTTTCATCATTGCTCTTTTCATACGAAACAACATATCCGTATTCATCCAAAACGAAAGAATAGCTGACATTAAGCTCGGGCATCTTGCGATACTCAAGACAGTATTTGTCTATATCAAGCTTGTTTCCGTTCACGATAATCGAATCGCCCTCGGTTGACGAAACCGCTCCGTTGGTTGACGACAAAAGCTTTCTCAGTTTTATTCTCTTTCCGTTTTTCGAAACAGCAACCTGATATATATCGTTAAGGCTAATCTCATAGTCCGCTCTCTCGCCGTCTTGGTCATACTTTATCACGCTGTCGGCATTTTTGATGTCGATTCTCTCTGCCGTGTTATATGTGTTGAATATAACCTCGTCATATGTAAATGCCGATACGTGAACGGGGTGAACTTTTTCGATTATAACCAAATCCCACGCACCGTCTGAATTTATAATTGTTATCTTACCGCGTTCATTATGTGTGAGCATTTCGGCAAACAAGTCACCAAGCTTTTCTTTATATATCTCACCGTTATATACTATCGTTGCACTCTTTGATATGCTTATATTTGCATCGCTTGACTGATTGTTTTTATAATAACTAACCGTATAGCTGTCATCCGAAAAGCTCTTTAAATCCTCAATCAATATTTCGGTTATTCTTTCGTTTGTGCCGAATGTGTCGATATAGAGAACTGTACTCTTTGTGTTATCATCGGCGGTCTTATATAAATAATTAACTTCCCGTCCCAGCTTGCCGAGTCCGTCAAAACCATCCGATACGAGATATGTTGTTCCGTCAATTACAATTTCATTATCTTCGGCAACATAATTTTTGATTCTGCCACCGAAACAGCTCTCTAATCTGCCTGTATTATAATACAGATTGTGATACGTTCCCAAAAGCGTTTCGTCACTTACATTGAACGCACCTTCGCCGTCCGAATTTATCGATGACGGTTCATATATTCCTATATTTATACCCTTCCACAAAAGTGCAACCGCATCGTTGTAAGTCAGAGCATTTGGTGACGAAATATCCGTATTGAGTTTTAATCTTGTTGCAATCTTTGTATATCCATAGGGGAATCCGCCGGTTGCATCGGCATAAGAGCCGTAACCCGTTGCACAAAGCAGCATTTTGCACGCCTCTTCATACGTTATTGCTCTGTCGGGTTCAAACGAGTTTTCGGGTGACATCGATATAACGCCGCGCTCTGCCAGTGCGGCAATCGAACCGACCGCCCAATAATCGCTTTTTACATCTGAAAAATATGTCTTGTCCTCGCTGTTTAAGTTCATTGTTTTCGCCAATATATCCGCGAACTGCGCCCTGCTCATTTCTTTGTTTGCAAGAGAGTCCACGTCTGCGTCGCTTGACAGCGCACCGATGTTTTTAAACGCAAACACCGCCATATCAAAATATTCATACTTGTCCGTGCTGCCTGTTCCCTCTGCCGCGTATATCCCTGTTTGGGTCACGCCGAATATAATCGTTATACATAAAATTAAGTTAAGAATCTTTCTCATATTTACCTCCGTATTTCGATTTTTATTATATGTTTTTGATTGTCTTTATTTTTGGTTAAGCGTTAAAACGGTATAAATTATTTTTGCCGCCTCGGCACGGGTTGTGCCGTCATTCGGTCTGAATGTTCCGTTTTCGTCACCCGACAATATTCCCGCATTCTTTAATGCCGATACCGCTTCTTTTGCATAATCCGAAATATCATCTTCGTCAACAAACTTTGCATCACTGCCGTTATTCGGGATATTAATCTCACAAACCGACATTGCGTTATATGTCATAACCGCAAGATCCTGTCTTGTTATCGGATTGCCCGTTCCGAACATATCCTCGGATATGCCCTTTATGATTTCGGCGTTAAACGCGATATTCACATAAGGATAGAACCAATCATCCGTCTTTACATCATTGAACGCAATTTCCGTTCCGTCAGCCTTTACATTTATTGATGTAACCAAAAGCTTGACAAATTCTTCTCTCGTTATGCTGTCCTCGGGATAAAACTCGGTTTCGGTCTTACCTGCAACAATTCCCTTTCTGTACAAGTCCTCTATCATATCTCTTGCCCAAAAATCCTCGGCAACGTCAGAGAAAACTCTGTGCGTCTGCGGTGTTTCGGGGCTTGTAATCGGCATAGTCGTTGTACCTCTGCCGATTGAACCGGAATTGTGCGCCGTTCCGCCACCGCCGCCGTTTCCGCCGGAGGTGTTATTTTTCGGTTCCGTGTATGCATTGATATAATTCTCTATTCCGCTGAATGTATAGAATTTTGACTTGTCGCTCTCGTTAATCATCGCCTTTGCAATTGTGTCCGAATTTGCAACCTTTGAAATCGCCGCCGCGCTGAGATAGTCGCCGCTCTTTGCAATAAGTTCTTCTATTGCCGCCGTTCCGTCACTGTATTCGACCGAAATACCGATAAGGCTTGCCATTAACTTTTTGTCGAACTGTTCCGCCGAGGTATATTTCTCGGTCAACAGCTTTTCGGTTAAAACGCCGCTTTTTTTGTAATATTTTTCTATCCCTCTCTCCGCAAGACCAAGGGAATGTTTATACACGTCTATGTCGGTTGTCACTTTGGCGTTCAGCTGTGCCGCAACAAACGCCTTGTTTACGCAAAGGCTTACATTATCAACATCGACATCTTTAATCGAGTTGTATATTATCTCGCTTGCATCATCCAAAACGGTTTCATCATATAAACCGTCAAACAAACCGAAAGCATTTTTGTACTGTTTAATCTTGTTTGAAATCATTTTTTTGGCATTATCTTTATTATCAAGCGAAATACCCTTTATTTCCTTGCTCACCTGAGCTTTTTCGGTTGAGTTTATATAATAGAGCTTTCCCGTTACACTTATATCCGAGTTTTTAAAGCCTTTTATCTCAAACCGATATTCGCCCGAGCTTATAATTCCGACCGTCAAATCAAACTTTCCGTTTTCGTCAACCGACACACCGCCGAAATATTTAAGCTTGTCATAATCCTCTGTTTCTCTCAGCGCCTCCCAGCTGTCACCCTCAAAGATATTTATGAACGCCGTGTCATTTGAAACGCCGCTCAATGTGCCGCTGATTTGCGCCTTGTCACCGATGCCCTCGCACCGAATATCGGATAATTCGATATTCTCGGCGGCATAGCCGCTCGGCAGGCATCCGACAACAAATACCATAAACATAATCAATCCCAATATTTTCTTTCGCATCTTTTTACCTCCGTAATTTAAATTATATTGTCTTTTTAATTATTTACCTTGTAATACTATCGGAATATAGAATACCGTCGGCCGTCCCTGTGCCGTAACCTCTATGGGTATTCTTATAATGCTGTCCACAGTCTCGCCCGCCGTTATACTGAACTTTAACTTTGTATAGCGATTAAGCTCGTTTTCGTGGGTCAAATACCCGTGCTTTAAATATATGTTTTTGGGAACATCACAGCTCCACCCCTCACCGTTCGGCAAGAACACCCTCGTTTGGTAATATTGCGCGCCGTCCGTCAATTTTACAAAGCTCAGCGTTCCCGTTATTGTCTCATTGGGGGCAATAACCGGTTCTCTGTCAAATTCCACAAAGCACTTTCCGCCTACAAATGATATTCCGTCAGTAAAATATTTCGATCTGTCCAAAAGTACTTTGGCGGTATCGGTCCAGTTCTCATATGTTTCGCAAATCGAAAAATCCGATTTTTCATCGACAAATTTTGTGTCTATTCTGTTCGCTTTTAAAACAACGGGCATCATATTAAAAACTCGCTCTGTCAGCTCATGCAAGTCCTTTGGTATAAACGAATATGACCCGTTAATCGAAACGGTAACAATCTTATCACCGATATGCCGACACCAATCCTCAGGCAAACCGTCGGTTCCGTTTAAGATACCCAGAAACGAACCTATTGTCGCCGCAGTACAGTCAGTGTCATCTCCGCAATTAACAGCCGTTAAAAGGGATTTTTTAAAATCACCCTCGCCGTACAAAAGACCAACTATGACATACCCGACATTGGCGGGTGCCTGCCACGTTCCTATATCCTCATCCATTTTCATAAGGCCTTCGCGCACTTTTTTCCAGTCTGTTCCCCTTTCGTACTCGTCGATTACATATTTTACGGATTTATATATCCGTGAGTCCTCGGGTATATATAAAAGAGCCTCATTTATTATCTTTTTCAAATCCGTCTCACGAAAGGCAATACTCTCAAGCGCGGTTGTAAAAAGCGCTGCATACGTTCCCTCATTCATACCGTGGTCAACGCACGCATCCATACAAGCGTATCTTATCGCAATCTGCGGAAAGCCCGGAGCCATACACGCCCATATCTCGGATCTTATCCAAGCACCGTTCGACTCTTTCCAATGATTGTTAATCTCACCCGACAGCGACGGCATAATACCCATCCTCATATTCGCCTTACAGATACTGTATTCGCCCCAGTGCGGCGGAATCAAGTCTATCCAGTATTCGCCGAGCTTTCGCGCCGACATATCATACGGTCCTTCTTTTTCAATCGCACAAAGCCATGCAAGCTGTAAATCCAAATCATCATTCGGAATAATCTCCCCGGCCTTGTTTGAAAAACCTTTTATATCATTTAACTGTGCCTTGCCCTCATATGGTGCGCCGAGAGTGCCGCCTATGTTCTTGCCGCACCAACACGCATATATTTTATCTCTTATTTCTTTTTCGTTAATCTTTAAAATGTCTCCGTACATTTCTTTTACCTCCTGCGCTTTATGAATTGTACTGTTCAGAAATGTTTTAAGTATGCGTGAGCATACTTAAAGGGGTACCCCTTTGTTTTTTGATTTTGTTATGCCTTATGGTTAAAATCAAATTCAAATTTTTCCAAAATCGCTCTTGCCATCAATGTTGAACCGATTTGATTCGGATGTACTCTGTCCCATGCTATATACGCCGAATGTCTTATTTCGCAATAATCAGCATATAACTTTTGAAAATCAACAAATGTGCAATTATATTTTTCCGCAAGATTTCTGCATATCTCAACATATTCATCCATTCTTGCACGCATCTTGTCCTCTTTGTTCGGCTCAATATAATACGGCGAAAGAATAAGTATTCCCTTGACCTTTCCGTCTACGCTTTGTATCATCTTTTCAACGTTCTTTTCATATTCATCGGGTAAGACGTGCCAATCGAGCTGTGACGGTGAATCGAACTGACGCCATACATCGTTGATGCCTATACAAATCGACACCCAATCGGGATTCAGCGAAACCACATCTCTGTCAAATCTCTCAATCAAGTCGCGGCTTGTGTTTCCGCCGATGCCCGAGTTTACAACTCTGACTTTGATCTCGGGATATACCGATGCAAGTAAGTTCTCAAACATTCTTACATATCCGAATCCGAGGGCGTTACCAAGCCCCTCACCCACCGGGTTTGCACTTTCCATATCCGTAACCGAATCACCCGCAAATACTATTTTGTCGTTGTTTTCAAATTTCATTTTTTACGCTCCTTTGTTAATAATTTTCTTGCGATATACTGATATTTATACTTATGAACAGCATAAAACTCTCTTGTATAACTTTGTAATATTTTAAAATACTCTCCAAAAATTTTATATAAAGTCATATCTCATATATGCAAGAGTTTTATTTTATCTCATATTCTATTATATCACACTCTGAATTTATTTGCTTTAACTATGCTGATTTTTACATAGCGTTTTCTTTAACTATTATGATTTATTGTAAAATTCGCCGAATTTTTCAGCCTATTTCTTTTATTTTAACCGGTCCGATAAGTCCCGACGGTTCAAACACCAGATACCGCGAAAAAGCATCGCGCTGTTGAAATCCTAAATGGTTTGTCACCGTAACAGACAACTCGTTTACACCGTCTTTGATATACTCCGTTATATCAAAGACATACGGCGGCGCAATCCTCATTCCGATATTTTTACCGTTTATTTCTATCTCCGCTATCTCACCGGCATACCCCAAATCCAGAGTATATCTTTTGGATTTGTCAATCGCAGCTTTAAATTGTGCCGCATATCTCATATGCCCCGAAAATTCGGGTAACATATCCCCTCCGGTTATGTTCTTTAAGGTTTTCATCGCACCATATTTTTTAAACTCTGGATATTCCTCCTCCGTTGCCAAGAATAGGTCAAATCCACCGCTTAACTCAACTATCGTTTTTTGTTCCGATTCCAAAAGCATCGGAACATTTTCCGATTCATATCCTATAAAGATTATAATTGACGAATACGGTTCAAGCGAAATGTTTATTTTTCCGTCTTTGCACTCGCCCTTTTTCACCGTGTTTTTCATTCCGTCATATACGATATATTCACCGCTAAAGTTCTTGCTTTCAACGGTTGTGTCTATACTTTTGTGTATATCCTCATTAAAGAACATATACAAATCGCCGTTTCTCTCGGCGTGCATAACCCTCAAAAACATATTGTTTTCGTTTCCGTTATCCGAACATTTTATATCCGCAAAGCCGTTTTCGGTCATATATCCAAAAAGCCTTTCGGTCGGAACAACCCTAAGCGTTTCGCTCTCGGATATAAATTCATTTATATCCTCGCCCTCACAAGAAAATTCGGGTATTCCATCGGCATAAACTATATGTACACCGCCTTGACTCAGCTCATATAACTTTTTAATTATGCTTATCGGCAATGCCGTGCTGTGCGGCACGATAAAACATTTGTATTCCGTCCGATTTATTTTCAGCTTTCCGCTCTCTGCCGCGGTGTTTATCACCGCGTCAATCGGAAGTATATCATAATCAATCTGATTATCATACAAGACCTTTCCCACACTCTCAGAATAATCGAATTCCGCGCCCGACCATTCCGCCTCTGCCTGATACAGCACCGCCGCATTGGCAATGCGGTGAGATTTGTTTAATATATGGCACATTCTGTTCATATAGTTCATCAAAACTCCGAACGCGCGATATTGCGGATTATGCCCTTGTGCATAAAAGTGCGGCGGACAATCAGTGTCGGGGAATTTCATCGAATATGCGTGCGGCACAAAATGATTGATTCCACGGACAAGCATAAAATCAGTCAGCCACTTCATCATCTTTGTTCCCTCTGCCCAGCCGTACGCACCGAAAATTTCGCACATTGCCCGATTCGCCGTTTCAGGCGTTATATGTGCCGCCGATGATGCGAGCTTTGCCAAAGTATAATTAAAAAATTTGTTGTCACAATATCTGTGAAACACATCGCCCAAATGCGGATATTCCGTCATTCCGGGAATAATCTGCGACAGTACGACATCGACGCCCGGAATATGCTCGCCCGAAACGGCTCTGAAATAATGCCCTGCACCGAATCCCGTTTTTGTGTGCGTATTGTTATCCTCAATAACGTGACCTGTATAAATCACTCCATGATTTTTACACCACTTTCCCAATGCTTTTGAAAAGTTCTTTTCATAAAGGCGTGTGATACAATCCATATATGCCACTCTGACCTCTGCCGATGAATTATCCGCCGAGTCATACCATATATACGGTAATTTAAGGCTGTAATCATCACCCATCTTTTCGGCGAGCATTTTGTTCAGCTCATCGCACCACGGATAATATGTATTCGGACTTCCGATTTCAACATTATAGCGATTGTTGCTTATTCTGTTGCTGAACCCCGGTTCATCCGAGAAAAAACCGGTCAGCGTTGTTCCGAAATATTTCTTAAAATGTTCATAATGCGGTTTGTATACCGCCTCTATCATAAACTCTGCCGATTGCGGCGACAGCATATCGATTCTGAATCTGTCACCATCGCGATAGCCGTCTTGAGTTTTTATGACAACGAATATTCTGTATCCGCCGTCGGGCAAGTCAAAATATGCAAAGCTTCCGCTTACTCTGTCAGTTAAATCTATCGTCTTTCCTGTCAGAACCTCACTGTCTTTTTGACGTTCACAAGCATATACGCCTATAATCTCATCATCATTCTTTATAAAATGATTGAGCATAACCGCTCCGTCTTTTATCGGTCCGACCGCATCGACACAATATGAATATATACACCACTTTTTTGTTTCGGGGCAATTCTTTTTCATATAGTCCGCCGCAAAACCTGTGGGAAAGCGTTTGTCGTCCAAAATCCAAACCTTCATTCCGAGACGTTCACACTCGCTTAAAATTATCCCGACATCTCTCCACCACGATTCCTCGCCGAACTCGTCATACGGTCTGCCCTCGATGCAAACCGCTCTTATTCCGCTGTTGTATATTTGGTGCAACTCATTGATTATCTTATCGGTTTCACCCGTTCTTATCCAAAAGAACGGATATATATAATTCGCCTGTTTTTGATTTAAGACATCATTTAATCTGCTGTCCGCAACTCTTATATTTTCCATAATCCACCTATCTTGCGCTGATTCTCGCCATACCGCTTATCGGAATGTTCAATTCGACAATTCCGCCGAGCTTTCCGATTTTTTCTTCCGTTACCCTGCCGGTACAGTCCAAAATCTCTATTTTATAATCGCCTGTATTTTTGAACCTACACAATATGTTATCTTCTCCGCTTCCGTTTATCACAATCGCATCGGCTTTATTTACGTCAACACATTTTCCGTTTGAATACACTGCCGTAATTTCTCTATTTTCGTCATATGCCGTTGCCGATGTATAGTACATATGCGGCTCGCTCACTTTAAGTTTTGACTTTAATAATAATTCTTTGTTCTCATCCATAAAGCGTACCCAGAATTTCAGCATTTCTTTATGGTCATCGGGCAGGAGGTTCGTCTTAACGGATATTTGTACCACCGAGAATATCGTGTTTATAATCTGCATCGCCGCCGATTCTTTGGTATCATCATTGCTCCACATAAGCATATCCGAATGTACCGCCGTATTTCCCGACGACATTCTGAGGTCAAGAACCGACACCCTGTTCGACATATAATCATAAGGACAATCCCCGGCTCGAAGCATATTTCCGTACTTTCTGATATTCGGCCCTATGTATGTCTGACGGAACTCAATCAGTATATTCGGCTTTATCGCTGTCAGTTCATCTCTCACTCCTATCATCAGCGCATCCACTGCGTCCTGTAAATCGGGAATATCCATTTCATCATTTGGGGGTACGTTATCGGGGTTCACAAACTTATCGATAAAGTCCAGTTTAAAGCCATCGATGTTCCATTCAATAAGCGCATTTTTGTATATGGAGATCAAAAACTCTCTTACTTCGGCATATCTTGGGTCAAGAACTCCCGCACTTATTCCGTCCTCAAAATACAAAATTTTGTTTTTGAACCTTTCCCAATTCTTTGATTTTGAGCCCACGAACGGAACGCTGTACCACAGAATATATTTGAGTCCCATTTTATGCACACGCTCAACATGAGCGGCAAAATCGGATATTTTGTTTTTGCTCACGATCCAGTCTCCGCAACGCATTTTTTTCCGCATATGTACCCGCGTTCCCTTA
>OIYO01001030.1_pt1 | contig 17649 bp, 16 predicted proteins | sample 1588191 | NCBI WGS metagenome assembly OIYO01 (sample SAMN03283275) | human gut metagenome | biome: human-associated habitat; material: feces | host: Homo sapiens | place: Peru | collected 2012 | reverse complement strand
GGGCGTTTTTCTGCCCGTCAAAACCGTGTGTGTCCTTGTCAATTGATGGTATCTTTAAAGGAGCAGACAAATTGAGTGCATTCATTCTGAAGCTTATTGCCGTTGTCTCCATGCTCACCGACCACGCCGGGTACATACTTTATCTGGCCGGAAAAACCGGCGGCTCCACATATATTTTACTGCGTTCCATAGGTCGTCCCGCTTTTGTTATCTTCGCATTTCTGATCGTTAACGGGCTGGAGAAAACCTCGGACGTCCGGCGCTATCTCTCACGGCTCATGCTCTTTGCGATACTGTCGCAGCCGGCATACTCCCTCGCCTTTTCATCCGGAAACTATACCCCCGAGGGCTTTGCATTGCCCTCAGGGCTCTACGGTCTGAACGCCGCAGTCATTACCGCACTTGTTCTTATAACGTTGTCGTATCTGCTGCTAGCATGCCGCCGTAAGCCTGACATTTCGCTGCTGTGGCTGATCATGGCGCTTGTACTGCCTTTTGTGCGTCTGAACATCGGCGGGCTGACTGTGCTCGGCGGGGATTTGAGCATATTCTACACGCTTGCAATTTCGCTTGCGCTGCTTGCCTGCCTTCAGCTGCTCTGCCGCTCAGCCGCGGAAAGATCCGGGCGTGTCCGGGCGCTGCTGCTCTTCTTCACGGCTGTCGCCGCCGCGGCGATATTCCAGTCCCGCTCTGATTACGGCTTCATGGGTCTGCTGCTCATCATCATGTTGTGGCTCACGCGGCGCAGCCGCCCGCTCCAGGCTGCCGCCGCCGTGCTCTGGTGCGTATCCGAATATCTGATACGTCTCGGCAGCATACAGTTCACGCTCTTCGCCGCGGCAGCCGTCATTCCCATGCTCTGCTATAACGGGCAGCGCGGCCGCAGTTTCAAGCTCGGTTTCTACCTGATCTACCCCGTCCATTTGTATATTTTTTCACTTATTGGAATTTTCGTTTCACGTTGACTTTGCCCGGACGGTGGTGTATATTTTTATCAGTATTATTCTGGGAGGGTGTTTCCAATGGAGCAATTCAAGCTCAAGCAGATAATGAACGAGAATCCGGATGCAAAGCTCCGCGATCTTGTTGCCCAGCTTCTATATGATGAGATAATCAACCTTAAAATAAATCCCGGCACGAAGCTCAACGTCAATCAGCTTGCCGCCTCGCTCGGCATATCCCGCACTCCTGTCGCGGAGGCTATCGCCAAGCTCAGCGACATCGGCTTTGTCGTACAGCATCCGGGTCAGAGCGGAAGCTTTGTGCTCGAGCTCAATTTACAGGATATGATAAGCCTTTACAGAGTGCGCACGGCGATCGAAAGCGAGGCCGCTTCCATCTGCGCGCACGTGGTCGACGACGATACGCTCCGTGAGCTGTCGGCACTGGCCGAGGCGTTCAAGGACAGCGTCATAAGGCGCGACATAGACGGCATGAGAGACACGGACATGCCCTTCCATCAGCTGATAATCAAGTCCTGCGGGAACCCATACATTATCCAGTGCTACGACCAGCTTCTGCCGAAGCTCACGATGTATCAGGCCTCCATGCTGCAATTCATTACCGACAGCAGCAGCGAGGCAAATCCGTGGATGCCGAGTGTCAGGTACAATCACATTTCGGTCGTGTCCGCGATAAGGATGCGCATGCCGGAGCTTGCGCGGCAGGCCATGAGCGAGCATGTCGACGCGAGCCTCAGCTTTACCTCTATGGCCGGCAACGGAGGCGACCCGTTTCTCATGCTCCGCGATAAGCAGACCGAGCTTTGACGCTCTCCCCTGATGATAAAACACACCGCGCAGCCAGTTATATGACTGCGCGGTGTGTTTTATTATATCTTTATTTATTATCAGTCCTTGCGTTCGCTGCCCCAGAAGAAGAGCGCCACGGTACCCGGGCCGGTGTGCGCACCTATCGTGGTGCCAACGGAATTGATCTCTACCTTGCCGTTGAGCTTCGGGAACTTTGCCTCGACAAGATCCGCAACTGCGCGGGCGTCCTCCATGCAGGCCGACTGTGAGATATAGCACTTGCCGGAATAGTCCAGTCCGTTCTGAGCGTCCTGCTCCATCTTGCTGACGATCTCCTTTATGACGCGCTTTTTGGTACGGATCTTTGCACGCGGGATAAGGCGGCCGAGATTGTCCATATTCAGCAGCGGGCATATCTCGAGCAGGCCGCCGAACACAGCCGCCGTCTTGGATATTCTGCCGCCGCGGACATAGCTCGTAAGATCCGTCGAGAAAAACCAGTGGTGCAGCTTGAGCTTGTTGGCCTCGAGCCACTCTGTCAGCTCCTCTGCGCTCAGGCCCTCGTCGCGCTTTGTCGCTGCGGTGTCCATAAGCAGGCCGTAACCGGAGGACGCGCCGAGAGAGTCGACAATGTATATTTTGCGCTCAGGGTAACGCTCTCTGAGGATAGAGGCGGCATTGCGCGCAGAGTTTATCGTGCCGGAAATACCGGAGCTGAGCGTGACATGCACAATATCCTTCCCCTGTTCGAGGAATTCGGTGAAATAGTCCACATACTCGGAGATGTTGACCTGTGAGGTCTTGGTGTCGGCTCCGGCAGCTATCTTCGCATAGAACTCGTCAAACGGCATGCTCTCGCCGAGATCGTCGGAATACTCAACGTCGTTTACAAAATAATGGAAGCAGACGTAGTGTATATCGCGGCTCTGAAAATGCTCCTTGCTGAGATCCGCTGTGGAGCAGCAGCTGAGAATATAGTCACTCATAATGCATATTCCTTCGTTTCCTTATTTTATGCTATGAATTATATTCTGCGCCGGCGGCGCGGGCAAGCTACTTTGCGTTACGGCAATTCTACCCGCATAAGCGCCGGGGGTAGAACGCGAAAATTGCGTTCTACCCCCGGTATCACTGATTCTACTCTCCGTAGAACCATTTCATTTTGTTTTGGAATTCTCGTGTTTCTTAGGTTTTCTTCTGATATTGCACGCAAGAAATACTATTACGACGGCCGGAACGCTTATAAGGAAAAGCTGCCACGGCTTATAATTCGGTATCAGAAAATACAGCATGACAAAAAGCGAGAATACAAACGCCGCAATAGCATATTGCAGCAGATTCTCTCTCTTGAACACGCACATCAGTATTACGAGCACGAGCAGCGACACCGGCAACGCAATCGCAAATATCTGCCACCAGATTGCGCCCACCGTGAGCCAGAGCACCACGAATGCGATAAGGCAGGCCGTCCATATCGACACGACGGTCAGCGCCATTATCATCCCCGTGCTGTAGCGCGCTTCCTCCGCCTCATCCTCGGCGGCCTCTGCCTCTTCCTTTTCCTCCGGGGCTTCCCACGCGTCGTGCGATGAGAGCAGATAGTCCACGGTCACGCCGAAAAGCTCCGCAAGCTGCGTAAGCACATAGGCGTCAGGGATCGCCTCGCCGCGCTCCCATTTGGATATTGTCTTGTCAGAATAGTTGAGCTTTGCGCCGAGCTCGGCCTGGGTCATTCCCGCGCCGGTGCGCAGTCTTATAATATTGCTGGCCGAGACCAGCTTCAGTTCAGATAGCAGCAATTTCAGGCCCTCATAAAACGGGCATTTTACCTGCCCGGAAACAATAACTTTAAGAAAATATTGGATATGGTAATTGGGATATTTAATATATTTTAATATGGAAACGTCTCCAAGTCAAGAGTTAATGCGGCGTATTGAAATGACCGGAAAAATAAGCTATAATAATTTCAGTATTTTTGGAGGTGAGCGCATGGATCTTGAAAAAACAATGAAAAATCTTGAGATGCGCGGTTTTAAGGTGAAGTACTTTGAGACCGGCAAGGATGCAGCTGCATACGTCGACGGCGAGATAGACGGCAGCACAGTCGGTATGGGCGGCAGCAAAACGGTCGAGGCGCTGGGGCTATTCGATATGCTCTCAGCGCACAACGACGTCGCATGGCACTGGCGCACGCCCGGCAGGGAGACGCTTTTGAAGGCGCTCACTGCGGACTGCTATATATGCAGCGCCAACGCAATAACCGAGGACGGTCAGCTCCTCAACATCGACGGAACCGGCAACCGCATATCCGCTACCACATTCGGTCATAAGAAGGTCTTCATAGTCGCCGGTACGAACAAGATCTGCCCCGACTTTGACTCTGCGCTTTCACGTGCGCGCAATGTCGCCGCGGTGAAGAACGCCGGCCGCTTTGATATCAAAACACCCTGCAAGATCGACGGCAAGTGCCACGACTGCCGCTCTCCGCAGCGCATATGCAAGGCGCTGTCCGTGCTTTGGGGGCCTATGGGCGGTATGGAGACCGAGATCGTGCTTGTCGGCGAAGAGCTGGGCTATTAAAGGAGCTGTGGTATGGCATTTGTAAGACGCAGCAGCGAAATGACCGTCACGCGCAAAAAGATGTTTGACGGAAATGGCGAGACGGAAATGCACGTCATCCTCCGCGGCGCAGATGAAATGTACGGCAAAGGCCGCATATTCAACCACGTTGTGCTTGAGCCCGGCGCAGAGATCGGCTGGCACATCCATCACGGCGACGGCGAGACCTATTACATACTCAAGGGTCACGGCGAGTACAGCGACAACGGCAATATTATCGCCGTCAGCACGGGCGACACGACCTTTGTCGGCGACGGCGAGGGTCACAGCCTCAAAAATACCGGCACGGAGCCGCTTGAGGTTATAGCGCTGGTACTGTACGTATAAGGCCCGGTCATAATATAAAGACAGCCTGTCTCCCGCAGGAGGCAGGCTGTCTTTGCAGTCATTTCATGTACTGTCTTTATTTTCAGTCAACAGCGTCGAAGCACAGCGAGACCTTGAACAGATCCCCGTCGACAACGAGATCCATCGTGCCCTTCTGCAGCTTCGTCAGGCTGCTTGCGATCGAAAGCCCAAGTCCGCTTCCCTCGGTATTGCGCGAACTGTCGCCGCGGACAAAGCGCTCCATAAGCTCTTCCTCGCTGACATTCAGCCGCGTCTTTGAGATGTTGCGGAATGTGACCAGCGCGCGGGCGCGCACACTGTCCCCATCTATCGCCGCGCCGCGCTTGAGCGTGAGATAAACCCGCGTCCCCGGCATGGAGTATTTGCAGATGTTGTTCATCAGATTGTCGAATATGCGCCAGAGGTGCTGCCGGTCTGCCATAATGACCACCGGGTCGTCGGGCTTATCTATGATGAGCTCAAGTCCCGCCTTCTTCAACTTTTCCTCATATTCCCCCGCTGTCTGCGTCAGCAGCACGCCGAGCTCACAGCGCTCGGGATTCACGGCGAGGTTCCCGGTCGAGGCCTTGGAGGCCTCCATCAAATCCTCTATGAGCTTCTTGAGCCGCGCGGACTGCCGCGCCAGCACATCCAGATATTCCTTCATCTTCTCATTTTCAGTTCCCTCCTTTTCCATAAGATCAACGTAGTTGATTATGGATGTGAGGGGCGTTTTTATATCGTGCGAGACGTTTGTTATCAGCTCTGTTCTGAACCTCTCGCTTTTGAGCCTGTCGTTCACGGCCTTGTTCATGCCGTCGGTTATACTGTTGAGATCCTCGCCGTGCTGCTTGAGCGGACCGCGCAGTTTGGATACGTCAACACGGTAATCCGTATTTCCGTTTGCTATCTCGCGCCCTGCGATCAGCAGCTTTTTCATCGACGCGAGCACATATACCGTGAAGGCCGCGAGCAATGCCCGCTCAAAAAACCAGCCTGTCAGATGAGACGACGTACTGCCTGCCGCGGCAATGAACACGAATTCCACAAACAGCACTCCCAGCATGATAAGCACTGCCCGCGGGATAAACGGGATGCATTTGAACACATACGCCGCGGAACCGCTTATCTTCTTTATGCCGCGCCAGAGCCATGCTGCCAGCTTATAGCAAATGCAGCTTTTTATCGTGTTTTTCAGCTTTATCCGCACCGCAAGACTCATGCACCACCACAGCGCGAACGATATCCCCGCGACCACAAGGACTCCTGTCACTGTCAGCACGACTACATTCAGATTCAGCAGAGTGCCGGCGCTGTCAGCCATTTCAAGGAAAAAGGCCAGACAGCAGGCGCAGATAGTAAAGATGATAACGGTAAAAACATCGAACGGAAGCTTCTCCGAAAAGCCCGGCGTTATCTCTCCGTCAGGGGCGCGCCGTCCGGCCGACGCCATAAGAAATACGAACAGCAGCAGCGCCAGCACTGCCGAGCCGACGGCTGTCGCCAGAATATCATAGCGCATCCCATATACGTTCTCCGCCAGCCGCATCGCGTGGTATATCTCACTGTTCTGCGGAATATCCTCCAGAATATAGCCCGTTATGGAATACGGCATGCGCCTGTAGTCAAAATCCGCGTAATCGCGGCCGCTTTCATCCTGAGCAGCGGCAGTGTCCGCCGTCTCCTCAGTGTTATCCGCCGTTTCATCAGAGCCGTCCGCCTGATACCGGCTGGCCGATCTTGCCGTCCACACATAGCCGCTGTCATACGTGCCGCGGTGTATCTCAATACCGCGCTCCTCCGAACCGTCCACGTCCAGCACGTAATCGATCGTCAGCGGGTTCACCTTGTATATCGTGCTGCGGCCGTCGACCGTGTCGCAAACCACTTTACCGTCCTTGTCCGTTATCGTATAGGCAAAGGCGCTGTCCGTGCTGATATTCTCCGCGCTGCCGCTCACCGCGAATGAGGAAAGCGCATCCTCCGCCTGCATATAGCACCAGTTTTCGAACATGCCGGCTCTCGTCTCGTCGAGCGTACTCTTATATGCATCTGCGGAATAAAGCGCGCCTATCCCGACGACTGAGACGAGAAACGCCGCGCAGCTGGCTACGATCAGTATAAATGCGCAGATACGTGCGCCCATGCTGTTAAGAAGCTTCTTCATAGCTCATTTCCCCTTTCCGCGCGGTTTTTCAAACTTATAGCCCTGACCCCATACGGCCTTGATGTATCTGGGCTCGGCCGGGTTTATCTCGACCTTTTCCCTCAAATGCCTTATATGCACGGCGACCGTGCTCTCTGCGCCGTATGGCTCATCCTCCCAGACTCTCTGGTATATCTCGCGCGGGGAGAACACCTGATCCGGGTTTTTCATCAGCAGTCTGAGAATGTCATACTCTGTGGGGGTGAGATATACCTCCTCGCCGTCGACCTCGACCTTCTTGCACTTGTCATCAACGCTGATATTGCCCAGCTCCAGCACAGAGCTGTCCGCCGCGGCTCCGGTGCTGCCGCCGAGCTGCATATAACGCCTTAGCTGCGACCGGACGCGCGCAAGCATTTCAACGACGTTGAACGGCTTTGTTATATAATCGTCCGCGCCTACATTCAGCCCTAGCACCTTGTCGGTATCCTCGCTTTTGGCAGTCAGCAGTATCACGGGCACATTGCTCCTCCTGCGTATCTCCACCATTGCGCTTATGCCGTCCATCACGGGCATCATTATATCCATCAGCACAAGGTGCACATCCTCCGCGCTGAGCTTTTCAAGCGCTTCTTTCCCGTCGTAGGCCGTTATGACGCCGTAGCCCTCCGACTCAAGGTATATTTTTATCGCGGCGACGATATCCTTATCATCATCGCAGACAAGTATGCTGTACATTCCCTCACCTCGCGTATATACTACCGCATCCCGGATTAAAAACCAACCGGAAAAACATTTAAAATTCGTTTAAGCCGGCGTTTTTCTGAGCACTCTACCTGTGGTAGAGTGCTTTTTTGGCTTCTCTACCCGGAAGCTCACGAAGATATAGCCGCTATCGTGTATAATAGCTTGAGTTTTATTACAAAAATCTGATATATTTCATATGTCGATCCTACACATGCTGTCCCAAGGAGGTTTTTACGAAATATGAGCTATGCAGTTTTCACCGATACATCTTCAAATCTACCGACCGCACTTCTTGATGAAAAGAACGTGCATGTCGTACCGTTTTCATATTACATCGACGGCGAAGAGCAGTCCTGCACCGACACCGCGAAATTCAACGGAGACGAATACTATGAAAAGCTGCGCCACGGTCTCCATGTGACGACCTCGCAGGTGCCGCCGCAGCGCTATATGGAGCATTTTGAGCCGGTGCTCGCTGCCGGACAGGATATTCTCATGGTCAGCATGTCCTCCGGCATAAGCGGCTCATGCGATTCCGCCCGGATCGCCGCAGAGGCGCTGAAAGAGAGCTACCCGCTGAGAAAAATCGAGATCATCGACACGCTCTCCGCCTCTCTCGGCGAGGGCATAGTGGTGCTGCGCGCCATCGAGCTGTGCAGCGAGGGCGTACAGCTCGAAGCCGCGGCCGGGGAGCTGCGCGTACTCAGCCGCCGTATCTGCCAGATATTCACCGTTGACGATCTTATGCACCTGCGCCGCGGCGGCCGTCTGTCCAATATCTCTGCCGTCGTCGGTACCGTGCTTCAGATAAAGCCGCTGCTGCTCGGCAATGAAGAGGGCAAGATCGTCGCTATCGCCAAGGTGCGCGGCAGAAAACGCTCCATTGAGGCGCTCGCCGCAAAGTTTGACGAGCTCGCTGTCGCCCCGGAGACGCAGACTGCCTGCATCGCGCAGGCCGGATGTCCGGATGATGCAGAGTATCTGGCTTCGCTTCTGTGCAAAAATCATCCGCCGAAAGACATTCTCACCGTAGAATACGAGCCCATGACCGGCGCTCACGTCGGCCCCGGCGCACTCGCGCTGTTCTTCATCGCGGATGATAATGTCCGCTCAATAAAATAAGTTCGTATATACTGGCAGCGCCGCGCAATACGGCTGTATCTGCGCGGCGCCGCCTTTATATTACCCCGGTGGACAATAAGCGCCGCGTCTGACAGCGCTGCGCTCTGCTGACCGGGGGCAGCAGGAGAGAGAACGAGACAGCAGGTGCTTCACGCCTGCTGTCTCGTTAATACCCTTGGACGTCAAGGGTACTGTCATGAAACTGTCTTACTATCTTGTCTTCTGGCTCAGAGCACCTTTTCAAGGAAGCTTATAAGCCTCGGGCTTTCGGGGTGGTCGAAAAGCTCGTGCGAGGGCTTATCCTCCTCTATCCTCCCGCCGTCCAGAAACAGCGTGCGGCCGCTCACCTCGCGGGCAAAGCGCATCTCATGCGTGACAACTATCATGGTCATGCCGTCTGCCGCGAGAGCCTTCATCACGTCCAGCACTTCGCCGATCATCTCCGGGTCAAGCGCGCTTGTCGGTTCGTCAAAGAGCATGACCTCCGGGTCCATCATCAGCGAACGCACAATGGCTATGCGCTGCTTCTGCCCGCCGGAGAGCTGACTCGGGTACGCCGAGGCTCTGTCGGAAAGCCCCACCTTTTTCAGCAGCTCAAGAGCCTTTTCCTCCGCCGCGCCCTTTTCCATGCCCTTTATGCGCACGGGCGCGATCGTGAGGTTTTTCATGACGTTCATGTTGTTGAAGAGGTTGAACTGCTGGAACACCATGCCCATTTTTTGCCGCTGCTTATCTATGTTCTGTCCTCTTGCGCATATGTCCACACCGTCAAAGAATATTTTGCCGGACGTCGGCTTTTCCAGCAGGTTCAGGCAGCGCAGGAACGTGCTCTTTCCGCTGCCGCTCGGCCCGATTATCGACACGACCTCATTTTTTGAAAAGCTGGTGTTTATATCCTTCAAGACCTCAAGCTTGTGGAAGCTCTTGCAAAGGCCCGTGACCTCTATCATCTTTTTTTCATTTTCCATGCGACATCTTCCTCTCCGCAAGGGATATGAGCCTGCTGCTGGTAAACGTCATTATAAAGTAGAGCACCGCCGCGACTGCAAGGCACTCTAGGCTCCTGTAGCTGACCGCTATGATGTCGTTCGTGCGGAACATGAGGTCCGCTATACCGATGACCGAGACGATGGACGACTCCTTTATGACTGTGACGAATTCATTTCCCAGCGCGGGCAGGATGTTTTTTATCGCCTGCGGCAGCACGACAAGCCGCATCGCCTCGCCTGAACTGAAGCCCACGCTGCGCGCAGCCTCAGTCTGCCCGATGTCTACCGCCTGTATGCCGGAGCGTATTATCTCCGCGACATAGGCGCAGCTGTTCATGCTCATGGCCACGATGCCGGCGGCAAAGCGCGAGAAATTCGGTATCCAGGATACGTCCGGTATTTTTATGCCGATCATTGGCAGGCCGTAGAAAATGAACATAAGCTGAACCATCAGCGGAGTACCGCGGACAAACTCTATGTATGCCACTGCAAGCCACTTGAGCGGCAGTATCCTGCCCATGCGCATAGTGGCCATCACAGTGCCCAGAAGCGTGCCGAGCAGCACCGAAAACGCAGCAATTATCAGAGTGTTCTCAATACCTTCGGCAAAAAAGCTGCTGTAGCGCACTATGATCTTTTCCATTGTCTCAAAAAATGTCACGCGGAATCCCCCTTGACCGGTATATGGCCCCGCCTTCAGCGGAGCCATATATTTTTACTTAATCTTCTCTGATCACAGGCCGAGGCTTGCCGCAAGCTCGACCGCGTCGTCATAGGCCTTCTGATAGCTGCCGTCTGCGGTGACCGCGTTGACGACCTCGTTGACTATCGCAAGCAGATCCTCATTACCCTTTGCAGCTACAACGGCCTTGCCGAATGAAGCTTCCTCCGCGGTAAAGGCAAAGCTGGAGACCTCAAGCGCGCCGTTGCTGGTGGATACCAGCGCCTCGCCGACAGCCTGATCGACTACAAGACCTGTGATATTGCCGTTCTGTACCTCAAGTGCGAGCGCGGGGTACTTCTCAAGCTCGAAGAGCTCGCTGTCGGGAAGCGCGGACTGGATAAGCTGCGACTGGATCGTGCCCTTCTGTGCGCCGACCTTCTGACCCGCAAGAGCTTCCTTGGTGGAATAGACGTCCGCGTTGCCGGCCTTTACGATAAGCAGCTGTGCGCTGGTCTCATAGAGGTCGCTGAAATCGATCACCTCTGCGCGCTCGGGAGTTTTAGTGAAGGCCGCGATGCCGAGGTCGACCTGACCGGACTGCACGGCGGGGATGATACCGTCAAACGCCATGTCAACGATCTCAAGCTCAACGCCGAGCTTATCGGCTATCTGCTGTGCAAGCCACATGTCGCAGCCTGCAAAGTTTGCGTCCAGATCCTTGAATTCATACGGTGCATACTGTGCTTCGGTACCGACGACCAGCTTGCCCTTTGCCTTGATGCTGTCGACCAGTCCTGCGGGCGCTGCGGATTCTTCAGCCGGTGCTTCCGTCGCTGCCGCGGGAGCTTCGGTCGCCGCCGCAGGCTCAGAGGCTGCGCCGGACGTGCTGCCGCAGCATGCAAGCACGGACGCTGCCAGCACCAGGCACAGTGCCAGGCATATGTATTTCTTAAATGTATCCTTTTTCATTTTGCTCTCCTCCGCGTTGCATTATTATGCGTATTTCTCTTGAATGCGTGTATAATTATACATTATTTTCAGCATTTGTAAATAGTCAGTTCTGTACAAAATTCATTTCAAGGCATGCACCGGTTTGTGCATTTTATGCATAATAATTTAACATAGCTCATTATAGCAAAAAATACTGCATATAAATTCCGAATATCACTGTGTATAACAGTCAATATCAGAGTTTATATGCAGTATTTATATTCGCCTGCAAGCTCAGAAGCTGAGCTTCTCCATACGGTCGTATGCGACCTTCAGCTTGTCAATATCCACCGTGCAGGCAATGCGGATATGTCCCGCTCCGGTGCTGCCGAAGGCGTCGCCCGGCGTCACGAGGATATGCGCTTTCTCCAGCAGCTGCTTGCAGAACTCCGGCGCTGAAAGCCCGGTCTTCTCAACGCCCGGAAACAGGTAAAACGTTCCCTTCGGGCGGACAAGGCTGAGATACGGGATCTTCTCTATCCTCTCCGCAGAGTAGAATATTCTGTCCCTGTAAGCCGCGACATAGGTCTCGCGTATGCGGGCGCGCTGCCTGAGTGCTTCAAGCGCCGCGCGCTGGGATATGGAGGGCGTGGTGTATATGAGAGAGCCGTTTATATTGAGCATGACGCTCAGTATCTCCGGCTCCGCGATCAGCATGCCGACGCGCCAGCCTGTCATCAGGAAATTCTTCGAGAAGCTGTTGAGCGTTATAGTGCGCTTCTCCATACCGGGCAGAGTGCGCAGCGGGACATAGCTGCCCTCGAAGAGATAGGTGGTGTATATCTCATCCGCAGCGATCAGCAGATCGTACTCCTCAGCAACCCTCGCAAGCATTCTGAGCGTATCCTCCCCATAGGCCATACCCGTGGGATTTGTGGGGTTATTGAAGATGATTGCCTTTGTTTTCGGCGTGACCGCCGCGCGCAGGCGGGCCTCGTCTATCGTGTAGCCCTCGCCGGCATATGTCGGCACCTCGACGCACACGCCGCCCGCAAGCTCTATCTGACTTTTGTATATTGCAAAGTAGGGCGAGAAAACTATGACCTCATCGCCGGGGTCGAGTATCGCCATCATTGCAAGCCCCATGCCCATGCAGCTGGAGGCCGAGACCATTACATGATCCGCTGCGAGCTTCTGGCCGAAATCCTCCTCCCACGCGGCGCAGTAGGCCGCGATGAGCTCAGGGTCGCCCTTCGGATTGCCGTAGTGCGTATGACCGGAGCGCGCGTCGCGGAACGCCGCGTCTATTATCGCGGAGTCGGTAGTGAAATCCGTGTCGCCTATGCTCAGGTCGATGATGTCGTCATATTTTGCGAGCGCCTCGGTATCAAGGCTGAGTCCCGGTCCGCCGCTGCTTCTGAAACGTTCTGCAATAAAATTTCTCATTTGTTTTCTCCTTGTGTACTGTCAGCCGAGGGTCGGGATCACTGTTGAACCGTTCGGTATGACATATATTGATTTGCCGTCAAGATTGGCGGCCTTTAAAAGCTCTCCCACATCGGAATAGGCTTTTATCCCCATCGGCGCGACGCTTTTCGGATCAATGCCCGAATACAGCAGGATGTTGTAGCGCTGTGCCTGCTCACAGTTGAGGAAAAACACATATCCCGCGACGGTAAACGCCTCTCTCAGGCGCTTTTCTATCGTGCCGTTTATCAGATCCTCCGACCAGCCGAAATATTCCGCCGGGCCGCCGCCCTCCGGCGCTTCTATTATCAGTATGAGCGTGCCGCCGGGCTTCAGCCCCGACTCTACATTGTCTATCGTCTTTGTCCCCTGATAGAGCGAAATATCCTTCGGATAGCCGCCGCAGCTTGCGATCACCGCATCTGCCAGACACGGCACCTTCACCCTGTATATCTCGTCCACGAGCTTACATGCCTTCTCCCAGGAGTGCAGAAAATGGCCTGAAAATATCGCTGCGAGCTTCATCTGCGCGTTCATCACAAGATTTATCATAAAAAGGTTTTTCACCATGGACGCAGCCTCGCACATATCCTCATGCAGCGGGTTGCCCTTGAGCACGCCGTTGCCTATCTCCGGGTTTGAGCGCAGCGCCGCGGCGTCAAGTGAAAAGGCGTGGTTGTGGCGGATGGTCTCCAGACCGCTTATTCCCGGCAGTATGCTCTTGCGCCCGCCGCCGAAGCCGGCCATGACATGGTGTGTGCATGCCCCAAGGCATATTACCATATCCGCCTCGGCTGCACTGCGGTTTATTTTCACCGGCGTACCGTGGGGCGTTGTGCCGAGATACACAAGGTCATCCGCCATACAGTCATGGTTTTCGACCTTTATGCGCTCATAAACGCCGTCCGTCACGAGCCGGCGCAGCTCCGCCTCGCCGCTGCCGGGGTGCGTGCCGTTTGCCACGACGATCGTTATATTCTTCTCATCCATGCCGCAGCAGCCGGTTAAGTGGTCCACAATGTGCGGGATAACAAGATCCTGCCTCATCCAGAAGCGGCTCATATCGCTCACGACGAGCGCCGCCTTATCCCCGGGCTTTATTCTCTGCCGGAGCGGCGCGCTGTCAACGGGCGCCTCAAGGCTCTCTGTCAGCGCCGTGCGAATATCTTCAAGCGGCGGCGTGTCATTGCCATGCAGCTCTGCGAGCACGTTTTTTTCATTCAACGGCAGTGTAACGCTGACCTTTCCATATGCAAACTGATAGTTTTTCATTTATCGGGGCTCCACGAATGTATTTTTATTCTTTGTATGCCCGTTATTATACGATATTACAAATAATTATGCAACACATTTTTTCAAGGCACGGCCGTACCGTGCTGAACGGTATTGAGCGAATCGAAAGCCAGCTGCGCTGCGCCCCAGAGCGCGTCATGCTCCGGCTCTGTGAGTTCAGCGAGGCTCTCAAGCTTACTGCGCACAATGTCCGCATACACATTTTTCCCCGTCAGCAGTCCGCCGAGAAGCGCAAGGCGCGGTCTCCCGGTCTTCATCCCCGCCGCCAGTGCCCTCACAAGCGCGGCAAGCTCGTCCGCCTCACGGTCAAGTATATCGAGACTCCGTATGTCCCCGGCCGCAGCGCAATCCAGCACAAGTCCGGCCAGCGCCGCAATGCCGGCCTTGCCTGCGCCGCTGTGGTACACAAACTCTACTATGCCGCCCGCGTCCTTCGCGCCGAGCTTTTCCATGACCGCACGGTGCAGTGCGCTGCCGGGACTCCGGCCATCCTCCGCGCGCACGGCCTCAGCCAGCGCGCCGCAGCCTATGGCGTAGCCGCTGCCTGCATCGTCTATTATATGCCCCCAGCCTCCGCAGCGTACGAACTCACCCGCCGGATTCCTGCCGCAGCATATTGACCCCGTACCGGCAATAAGTATTCCGCCCGGGCCGCTGAGCGCACCTCTGAGCGCTATCTCATGGTCTCCGCACAGCGTGAGCACTCCGCGAAAGCCGCGCCGCTCCAGTTCACGGTGGGTTATGTCCGCCATCGCGCCGACGGATACTCCCGCGCCGCCTATGCACAGGGCGGCACATTCCGACATCTCTCCGCAGTATGAGAATATTCCGCGCAGCCGTTCTGTGAACCTCTCCTCGCCTATGGCGGCGATATTGAACGGGCCGAACTCCGCGCGGCCCGTAAACGTATTGTCGCCGCGGCGCAGCTCGAGCCTCGTCCCGGTCCCGCCGCCGTCTATGCCCGCAATGAACACCGTACTCACCTCCTCAGAGTCTGACAGGCATGACGCCTGTGCACTCTCCGCCGCTGAGCACCTCGCATAAGGCAGACAGGCTGTCCGGGGTATAGTCGAACACGGCGAGCTTTCCCACGCTTTCCGGCAGGAGCGGAAGATCGTATGGGTTCCTCAGCGCAGCCGCAGTCATTTTTACCCCTGTCGCGGCCAATGCCGCGGCCAGTCTGATCTGACCTGTATATATATGCGCGTTGCAGGTCGACATTATTATATTTCCGCATCCCGCGGCCATCGCTGCGATACGCCGTATCTCGGTTTCATCCGGGTCCGTCGAGCATACGGCATATTTTCCGCCGAAACGCCTGTGCATGTACTCAGGGAACGGCAGCGCATCCGGATCGTCGTTCGCCGCCTGCGTAACGCGGTAATCCGCGCAGCCGCAGAAAAAGCTGTTCTCGCCCGCGGCGCATATCCCGCCGCTCACGTGCACGACAGCGCGCCGCGATATACTCCGCGCGGCGGCATAGTCCTCTTCCCTGCCGCACAGCTCGCCGCGCGCGTCCGTAAAGGCAAAGCGCGATTTCGCCGCAAGTATGCGTGCAAGGGATTCCTGCATATTTTCCCCGTCGAGCTCGCCGCGTTCCGCCGCGGCAAGCACAGCCTGAGCGCTTTCTCTTTGAAGCTGCGGATTGCTGCTTACATATACTATGTCCACGCCCGCTTTCATTGCGGCAACAGCGCCGTTCGCCGTGCCGTAATGCATGCGTATCGCGTCCATCACCATGCAGTCGCTGAGCGTGAGTCCTCCGAAGCCGAGCTCGCCGCGCAGAATATCATGCATGATGCGCCTTGACATAGTAGCCGGAACTCCTGCCGGTTCTATCTGCGGGAAGAGAATATGACTGCTCATTATCGCAGGGATTCCGGCGGCTATTGCCGCCCGGAACGGCACAAGCTCCTCCGTGCGCAGCTCGCCGAGGCTCTTATCTATGCACGGCAGGCCGAGATGCGAGTCCACGGCCGTATCCCCGTGTCCCGGGAAATGCTTGCCGCAGCAGAGCACGCCGTTATCGCCGTAACCCCTCACCGCAAGCGCGCCAAGCTCCGCTGCACGCGCCGCGCTGTCGCCGAAGCTGCGCACGCCGATGACGGGATTTTTGCTGTTGCTGTTCACGTCGAGCACCGGTGCAAGGTTAAAATTTATGCCGAGTCCGCGCAGCTGTCTCGCCGTTACGGCGGCTGCGTCATATGCATCCTGCGCGCGTCCCGTCGCGGCGACAGCCATATTCCCGGGCACGTTCACGGCATCGCGCGGCAGGCGCGTGACCATGCCGCCCTCCTGATCTATTGAGATAAAGGCAGGCTGCCCCGTCTCGCGCTGCACAAGCTCCTGTATGTCCGCGCACAGCTTTCTGAGCTGCCGCGTATTTTCCACATTGTAGCGAAACAATATCACATTGCCTATTTTGAATTCGCGCACGATTGCAGCAAATTCCTCCGGTATGCTTGTCCCGCGGAAACCGAAGCTGAGCCGCTGGCCCGCCGCTGTACGAATGTCCATAGCTTTCTCCCGAACGAACATATTTTGTATCCCACATATAATAAACCGCCGCAGAGCCGCACGTCAAGCATGCAGCATGCATCCGGCCTGTATTTTCTTGACAAAGGCCGTCCCGGGGAATAAACTCTAATCACCGCATACTGCGGCGAACGGAGAGTTTTCTATATGGGACACCCAATTCTTGATCTTATAAACAAGCCGTCGCGCCTTGTGATCGGCTTCATGTCCGGCACCTCTGCCGACGGTATCGACGCGGCTCTCGTGCGCATCTCGGGCTCCGGCACGGACACGAAGGTGCAGCAGCTTGCATTTTTCTTTTCACCGTTTGCGCCCGAGGTCCGCGCGGAGATACTGCGCCTTGCCGGCGGCGCGCCGGCTGCTGCCGCCGATTTCTGCCGCATCAATTTTCTTCTGGGCCGGCTCTGCAGCGAAGCCGGACTCGAGCTGTGCCGGCAAGCCGGCCTTGCGCCCGGAGATATAGACCTTATCGGCAATCACGGTCAGACCTTCTGGCACATTCCCCAGAAGGAGGATTACCTGGGACATAGCTTCCGCAGCACATTTCAGCTGGGCGAATGCTCTGTGCTGGCGCAGCATTTTGGCTGCCCGGTGGTGGGCGACTTCCGGGTCCGGGATGTGGCAGCGGATGGGCTGGGAGCACCTCTGGTGCCGTACAGCGAATTCCTGATCTACCGCAGCAAGACCGAGTGTGTCGCACTGCAAAACATCGGCGGCATCGGCAACATCACTTGCCTGCTGCCGGACTGCAAGCTGGAGGATGTGTTTGCCTTTGATACCGGCCCGGGCAATATGGTGATGGACGCCGTGCTGTCTGAGCTGACCGGCGGAAAGCAGACCTATGATGCAGGCGGTGAGTTTGCAGCTGCCGGAACCGTCCATCAAGGGCTGCTTAATTGGCTGATGGAGGATCCGTATCTTGTCTGCAAGCCGCCCAAAACCACCGGGCGGGAGTATTACGGGCCTGCTTACGTGGCGAAGATCATGGACTTTGCCCACGAAAACCGCATTTCTGATGCCGACCTGATGGCAACGGTGACGGCTTTCACTGCCGAGACC
>OIYO01001028.1_pt1 | contig 17760 bp, 19 predicted proteins | sample 1588191 | NCBI WGS metagenome assembly OIYO01 (sample SAMN03283275) | human gut metagenome | biome: human-associated habitat; material: feces | host: Homo sapiens | place: Peru | collected 2012 | reverse complement strand
ACATATCCATACTTAAAAACGGAATGGGCGCAAGCGGCAGATTTTACGCCGTGTATATGTACTCAAATTACGGCGGCAATATATTTTTCTATGAATCGGATAAATACAAGGAATATTGTGACAGTAGGTATGTAAGCGAAACAACGGCACTTGCGCAAAAGTTTGTGAGCGTTGCCGTTGCAGAAGAGGGAACAGCCGAAACGGGCGATAACGGTCAAAAATACGGTCGTGAAATGGGCGCAAATAACCAACCGTGGTGCGGATATTTTGTGGCATGGTGTGCAAAGCACGCGGATGTACCGACATCGGTTATTGCGTGGAATAACGGCAGCTGCGGAAGTGCGGCGTGGTACGCATATGCGGCAGAAAAACAGGGTATGGGAACATATCACGCAAAGGGGAGCGGATATACACCAAAATTGGGTGATATTTTCGTACAGAATTATAACGGTAGCGATTTCGCAAAAAATGGACACGTTGGGATAGTCCGAAGCTATGAATCGGGTGACAAGTTCAAGAGCATTGAGGGTAATGTTTCGGATAAAGTTAAATCTCGGTCGATTTCCATATACCAATGCACATTTATAACACCGAATTGGGGGTCAAACGATGAATGAGTTTAATTTCTTTCAAAATTTAATTGAACAAAGAGTGCTTTCGATTCACACGGCTTTTTTGGCTAAGGTTATAAGCGTTGACAATGATGGTGCAACGGTACAACCGCTTATGAGCCTTAAAAGCAGTGCAACGGGCGAACAGACAGCGGTCGGGTATGTAAGGGTGACCGTGCCGGAGAATGTTAAATTTAAACGGGAAGATATTACGTACAGAATATCCGATACGTCAAGCGTAACAAAAACGGTTATTGTCCCCGATGATATTGCAGTCGGAGATATTGTGTATATCGGCATATGCGAAAGAGACATAACCAACGCGAAAACGGGCGGCGCGGAGCTTGCGACAATGCGTGCGCACGATATGAATGACGGCGTAATACTTTGTGTTTTATGAGGTGAACAGATGAAAGGCTTTAAATTGGATTTAAACGGCGATGTGGTTTTAAGCGGCGGCGACATCGTTCTTATATCGGACGATGAGCTGAAAGCGCAAAAGGTTCGTACCGTTATCGGAACGAACAAGGGCGAATGGACGCTTAACAAAAACGAAGGGATAAACTTTAATTATATTTTAGGTAAAGGCATAACCGATGATATGATTATGACCCAAATAACGGACGGATTAAGACAGGTTGATGAAACGCTTTATCTCGATGATTTTAAGTGTATGAGAGACAGTGAAAACAGAAATGTTTCCGTTTCGTTTTCCGCATCGAATACACAAAATACCGCTCTGACAATAGAGCAATCTTGGAATTAGGAGTTGATTTTGAAATGGCTAAACCCGAAAATTGGGGCGTGACGAATGTCGGATTTTACTGTCCGACATATTCAGAGATAATAACCGAAAAAATAAAAACGGCGCAAATGCTGTTCGGCGATGACATCGATACGGGCGAACAGAGTGTACTCGGAAAGTTTATCAGAATAGACGCAAAGGACGATAAACGATTGTATCAGCTCGCCGAGCTGTTATATTATTCAAGGTTCCCGAATACCGCAACGGGAATAAGTCTTGACCGAATATGTGCGCTTGCGGGAATAACGCGCAAAAGTGCGAGTTATGCAAGGCACGTCCTGAGGATATGCGGCACTAACGGTCACATAATTTCGGCTGGGACGCGCTTTAAGAGTGACAACGGAATTGTTTTTTGGTGTCAGCAGACAAAGACGATAGATAAAATAGATGTAATAAACGATGAAACAATATATTATGCTGATGTGACGGTCGAAAGCGAAACATCGGGGGTGAGCGGCAATGTTACATCAATTAATTCGCTCGTTGAGGTTGACCCCGATATTACGGCGGTCGAGTATCAGGAAGTCGAGCTTGTCGGCGAAGATGAAGAAAGCGATGTTGAACTCAGAGAACGGTTTACAAAGGTTGTGCAGGGATTGGGAACAAATTCCCGAACCTCGATAATTGCCGCGCTTTTAAAGTTATCATATGTCAGTGACGCGATTATAATTGACAACAATTCGAGTACCGATAAGGTGATTTCGGACAGCCTCACCGTTTCGGGGAGGAGTTACGGCGTGATAGTGCATACATCCGATGATGAGCATACCGCCGAAATAGCACAAACCATATTTGACAAACAGCCGCTCGGGATAATCCAAAGCGGCACGACAACGGCGAATATTACCGATGAATCCGACACAGAACATACGATTAAATTTTCGTATGCGAGGGATAAGAGCGTAAATATTTCGGTAACGTGCAAAGTCTCGGCGGCGTTTAATTCCGATGCTGAATTAAGGACGGCTTTGCAAAACGCGGTAAGTGATTTAAAAATCGGTGAGGATGTTATCTTCTCATCGTTCTATCGGCACATATATAATATTGCCGATGTGGTCGAGGTAACAGAGCTTAAACTTAATAACGGAACAAGCAACATATCTGTCGCACAAGACGAAGTGGCAAAACTCGGAACAATCACGATTACATATGCGGAGGGTAATTGATAATGAAAGAATTTGCATATAATAAACCCGAGTATAACCTGTCGGACGCGTTTAAAAAGTCGGCAGACAGCAATAATTACAAACTTTTGCATATAAACGCGGAATCAAAATCCGACATAGAACAGATGTTTGATGATTTGAACAGACTGCTCGATATTGATAATGCGGACGGCGTACATCTTGATATGTACGGCAAGATGTTTAATGTAAAACGAGGTCAAGACAACGATGATAAGTACCGTATACAAATCAAAAGTAAAATCGGACAGAATTTTACCGACGGACGGCACGAAAAAATTATTGAAATTCTTGCTTTTGTTCTGCAATGTGATACAAGTGATATTAAACTCAAAAACGGCGAAACAACAGGGTCGGTTGTTCTCGAAGATATACCGCTGAATGTGCTGATAACGGCAGGGTTTGAAACAAGCAGGGTCAACTCACTGATTGAGGATTTATTACCTGTCGGGGTCACGCTGACATCGTTTGTATATTCGGGTACGTTTGAGTTTGGAACAGGCGAAAACGAACAGGATAACGCAAAGGGGTTCGCAAATGCGGACGGCACAATCGGCGGTTATCTCGGTTTGGTGGAAAATAGAATTTAAGGACGGTGAAAGTATGATTGTTACAATTCCAATAGCTTTGGATTTAATGAAATCCGTACATACAAAACAACGGCTGACATTGCGGCGCGGTGATGATGCGTATAAGCTGAAAGTTACGCTTTTGAACGGAATGCAGGTTATTTCGGTGTCAAAATATGCGACCGTTGTTTTTAATTGCGCAAAACCCGATAATACCTATGTTGAAATTTCGGGCAAGACGGAAAATGACGGTACGGTATCTTTTGAGATAAACAAAAACACCCTTGCGGCGGTGGGGGTGTGTAACTGTGAAATACAGATAATAGACGGCGGACAATTGACATCACAGCGGTTTGAAATATTTGTTGAACCCACCGTAATATCCGACGATGTGATAAAATCCACGTCCGAATACGGAGTTTTAAAACAGATTATAGACGCTCTCAAAGGCGCAAACAACACATCGGATATTCCGAATGCACATTTAGAGGGTTACGGCAATCGCGCGATATGCAAGCTCGACAGCCGTATCAAATACGTATCGGGCAAGGGCTTTTACTCAACCGTATATGATGAAAACCTAATCGGCGAACATATTAATGTGTTTCTCGGCGATGAATTCACCGAAAATGGCTACAAAGGCAAATATCGCGCGACTGTTACCGAACTTTCAAAGACCGCCGATGAGAACGGATATAAAATCTATGACACGGGCGAGATAACAACGGCAGTTGGAATTATGACGGCGGCAGGGTATATCCCGAAAGGATTCTACGGTTCGCTTATCATAAACGGCGGCGTTGACGGTGATGTCGATGTCGAAGTACCGCCCGAGTTCTCGGCACATTGCGGCGGCGTTGGTTCGCTTTGCGGACTGAACGGATTCACAAGCGGTGTAGGCTGTGAATCAACAGGGTTTTGCAGCAGGGCAAGCGGATATTTCTCGACCGCAAAAGGTGAAAGAGCTGTTTCGGACGGTTACAGATGCCTTGCGGACGGCAACGAGAGCCACGCAGTGAACCTTAGGACAAAGGCGAAAGGTTACAGCTCGTTTGCAAGCGGCAGTGATACCGAAGCCAACGCAGATTATACAACGGCGCAAGGCTTTCATACAATTGCGAATAGTATGTATCAGTCGGTGCGCGGCTTGTACAACGAGATTGACAGCGACGGCAAGTACCTTGATATTGTCGGGTGCGGCACATCGGAGGATAGGCGCAAGAACGCATACGCTCTCGATAAACAAGGTAACGGATATTTCGGCGGCAAGGTTTATTCGGGCGGCAAAGAATGTCTGACAGTAGACACAATTAACGCATATATCGGACGCTTTGCAATGACAACGCTTGTCGCGGGCGTATCGGGCAGTTTAAAGATTGAATTGGATTATCCGATAGACTATCACGGTTGGCGGCTCTTTGCGAACGGAAAGGAATTGACGGACAAGCTGATAGGAGCGAACGAAACATTTGTTACCGCGCCCGTGATAATGGACGGAGCATTAACGGTCGTGTTTTACAACGGTGAATATGAAGTACTCCGTGCCGAGACCGAACCGTGCGGAAAGACAAACGAGATACGATATGGGAAGTTAAAAATTTTGGGTTGAAAGGATGATAAAAATTGAAAAAGAAAACCAAAACCACAATCGGAGCGATTGCGGCGGCAGTGGCAACAACCGCATTAATCGCCACGAACACCGCCACGAACACAAAAACGTATGACATCGGATATGACATTAACCCGATAAACGAATATGTTTCGGAAATGTCGCTTGACGTTCCCGATGAATTGTCGGTTGATATTGTTGAGCTGGACGTGAACGGTGCGGAAGCAGACAAAGCATTATTGCCGAACGAGAATTTAAAGGCGATTCCGCTTGTGTTCACAGACTTAAAAAACCTCGAAATCAAGCTTTACAAGCGTGGCGAGAAAATCGGCGTTGCGAAGTTCAAGGACAACAAACTAAAGGCGGTGGTTGACAATGATTAAATTTAAACATTTGAAACGATTTATCGGCGTATTTCTTGCCGTTTGTATAGTTTCACCATACGCATATGCAGACGGACATGACGTGTCCGGTATAACCGAAATCATCTTGACAACGCTTGAAGTTGACGAAACGGGATTGACAACCGCAATCGGGTATATCCCGACCGCAGAGGACGGCGCACAGGTCACCTGCCTTGCAATGGACACCGAAACGTTCAGCACAGCCGAACATATAATGTGGGTCGACCAAATGACGGTCGGCAACAACGGAACATTTATGACACGGTTTTATGTTCCGTCAAAATTTTCAAACTCAACGATGTACATACGATTCGGCAGTAACACAGAAGCCGAAACGATAACCGAAACATTGAAAATCGGCGAGTTACCGACAGGAATAGGGAACATTGTCAACGGCAGTGTTATTTACGGCAACGATGCGTACATGGCAGACAGCGTGTATTTTAATGCGCAGTATGTAGCCGACAGTATCGCGGTAGGAGGCAACAAGATTTATTTCAAGGTCGGGAATCGAATATATGACCTTATGGATTCCGCCGCAACATCAAACGCTTATCTTGTGGCGGACAATGCAATGACCGCCGATGAGGTATCGGAAATTAAATTGAGGTATTATTACACAACGGCAAGGCGTGTTGATTGTGAAATATAAGGGGGTAATATTTATGGCAATCGAATTTACAAACAAACCTATCAAATGGACAAACGAGGGAACAGCTCCGTCAGAGGATTTAAAAACAAACGGTTTTCAAGCGGGTTATAAACCCCCGGCAGCTGTTTTTAACAATCAATGGCACATAACAGGCGAATGCATTGAGGAATTACAGACTAAATTAAGCGACACAGATGATAAAAAAGTTGATAAGGCTGAGGGTAAGAGCCTGATTGATGAAAATGTGGCAAACGCTATTACTTATAATAGTAATTATATTATAAGTAATAATGGAATACAGGTGAAGAGCGGAAGTGTCTATGTAGCTTCTCTGCAAGGAGATGTTATGACTGATGATATAGACGAAACAACTAAAACTCCAAAAATGCACTGTCTTTCTAAAAAAGCCAACTCATCGGATGTTCTCACAAAAACCAATACAACGACATTTACGCCAACAGATGATTATAACCCTGCTACAAAAAAGTATGTCGATGATAACAAAACGAATATTGTAGATGACCTAAATACGATGGATAATACATCGGCGTTATCGGCTTTGCAAGGGTACAACCTTCGTGCTCAAATATCAGATATGCCGATTAGAAATGTGGAAGGGAGAAGGGTAGGATTTACGACAACTGATGGTACGACGACTTCTACTAGTTATACTTCAGCAGAAGAAGGCGCGACCGTCATTTGTGATACTTATTTAGGTGATTTGGCTCCAAATTTTCACTACTCGTATCCGAAGTCAGGGGTTGGTCACAATGTAGCTGTCGGCAGATACTCAATTTCGGCAGGCGAAGGGTCGGCGGCAAGAGGACAACAATCATTAGCCGCAGGATACATATGTAAGGCAAACGGATTACGTTCTGTTGCGTTAGGTGATAGGGTAACTGCAGGCGGACAGGCATCTTTTGCAATCGGGTATAGTACCAATGCAACTGAGAGCGCGGCTGTTGCTATGGGACATAATGCAACAGCGAGTGGATTTGCTTCGTTTGCAATGGGAAGCGATAATACTGCGAGCGGCTCACATGCCTTTGTGGCTGGAATCGGCAATAATGGATTAGATTATCAAACAAAAATTGGAGCTTACGCTAAAGACGGCACAAAGGGCGCAGGTGGTGGCACAGCCGGCGACGCTTTAATTATCGGCAATGGAACATTCAGTACACTTTCAAATGCTTTCCGTGTTGCATATGACGGTAGTGTATACGGCTTATCAGCTTACGGCTCATCGGGTGCTGACTATGCCGAATATTTTGAATGGGCAGACGGCAATCCCGATAATGAGGACAGACGTGGCAGGCTTGTAACACTTGATGGTGAGAAAATCAGATTTGCAACATCTGAAGATGATTATATTTTGGGCGTTGTGTCCGCAAATCCTTGTATCGAGGGCGATGTCTATTCGGATGATTGGCAAGGTAAGTATTTGACTGATGTATTCGGTCAGAGATTAACCCAAACCGTACATATCCCTGCTAGGTATGAAGAACAAGAGGTTACCGACCCCGAAACAGGCGAAACGACAACCGAAAATGTTTTGATTGAGGAAGAACACGATGCGGTACAGTGGGTATTAAATCCTGACTTTGACCCCGAACAAGAATATGTAAGCCGTGAGGATAGAAAAGAATGGTCGGCAATCGGGCTTATGGGTAAGTTGGTTGTTATCGATGACGGTACTTGCGAGATAAACGGATATTGCAAAGCAGGGGTAAACGGCATTGCAACCAAAGCGGATGACGGCTACAGAGTAATGGCAAGAATTGACGATACACATATTCGTGTGCTGGTCAGATAACGGGGGATTAACATATGGAAACAATAATTGGAGCCATAATCTCCGCAGCGGCGGCGATTACGGTGTGTATCATAAATGCCAACAACCAAAACAAAAAGATTTTGGCAGAAATGGATAAACACAACGCACTTCAAGCGCAGCGGCTAAAGTTGCTTGAAGAAAAGGTAAATCGACACAACAATTTAATCGAGAGAACGTATGCAATCGAACAAAAGCTTGCGGTTCTCGATAATAGAGAAAGGGTGTCGGAACATAGAATTGATGATTTGGAAAACAGATAAAAGAAAGGATGAATTTTATGAATAAAAATAGCAACAAAATGAACATCACAGCGGGAACTATCGCAAGAACAATTATACTTATTCTTGCCCTTGTAAATCAAATTCTGACCGCAACGGGTCACAGCGTGATTAATATCTCGGACGAGAGCATAAACACGCTGATTTCAACAGGTTTTACAATCGTGACCGCCATTATTGCGTGGTGGAAGAACAATAGTTTTACCCAATCGGCACTTAAAGCCGATGAGGTAATGAGAGAGGGAAAAGAAAATGCGAGCCGTACATCAGATTAAGTATAACCGCTCAAACAGGGGCGGCACACCGATAAAATACATTGTCGTACACGATACGGGCAATCCCTCGCGCGGTGCCAATGCAACGGCGCACTATAACTATTTTAACGGCGGTGACCGCTCGTCAAGTGCGGACTTCTTTGTGGACGATACGCAGGTTTTATGTGTGAACGATTATTATAAATACTACACTTGGCATTGCGGTGACGGTCACGGGAAATACGGGATAACAAACCGTAATTCGGTCGGGATTGAGTTTTGTATAAACGTTGATTCCGACAGGGATAAGACATTGGCGCGCACGGCACTGCTTGTCAGGGAATTAATGCAGGAGCTTAATATCCCGATTGACCGAGTTGTACGGCACTATGACGCAAGCCGCAAAAACTGTCCGCAAAGTATGAGCGGCAACGGTTGGGCGCAGTGGTACAAATTTAAAGAAAAATTGAAAGGTGAGGATTTAACAATGGCACAATATGAAGAATTAAAGAATATGATAAATGTTCTTAACGGTAATATAAATTCGTTGAGCAACAGCATTGATAAAACCGCTGACCGGGTTACTCGGCTTGAAAATCCTATGGTGTATAACTATATTGATGATAATATGCCCGAATGGGCACGAGAGGCGGTCAGTTGGGCAGTCGAGAACGGTATCGTAAAGGGTGACGAAAGCGGTCTGAACCTTGATAATAAGGATGTTCGGTATATCACGATGATGTATCGGATGAGGAAGTAAAAAGAACAATGTAAAAAAGTGCGGTGCGTGGTTTTATGCGCCGCACTTTTTTTGATGTAAATCTATATAAATCCATACACGATTTTTACACGATTATTGAAAAATCGCCGAATTTCGGTCAAACCGATAAAATAACAAAAACCCTCATAAATGTGATAACATCGGCATTTGCGGCAATTTAAGAAAGACATAAAAACTGATAAAATATGCACGAATTTCTTCCCATCCTCTCCTCCACGTCGCGGCAAGCCTTTTGGCTTGCCGTATTTTATAGTATAACAGGCATATCAATGCTCTGTGGTGAAAGTCCACCGAGGTGTAGTTACCGACGAACTCTAAAGCAACTTGCAAGTTTCATATCGTGAGGTGTGGGAGAGAAGAAGCAATAGCGAAATCGTAGCTCTACGGACAGAAACTTAATACAAAGGCACATTTGGCGGATAAGTTGACTAAAAGCAACGAAGTACAAGAGGTAATCGTAACCCAAGTACGTAAATTAAGAGTATACGCTGACTGAAACAGGCTATAGTCTACAGCCCGTGCTGGATGCTATGGTTGTATGGGGAACAAAATATAAAGAAAAATTCGCATAATAACAACAGCAAGCAGCCGTCATTTGCTGCTTGCTGTTGTTATTTGTGAAACTCATTCGTTGTTTATATCATTTATACGTTTTTCGGCGGAATCTATCGCACGTCTTTTATACTTGCCTTTGTCAAGGCTGAATACAAATTCGGCGTATTCGCCCTCAACGCTGTTGACGGTTATGTCCTTGCCGTGTGCGCTTAAAATGTTCTTTACCAGATACAAGCCTATACCGGTGCCGCCTTTGTTAAGGCTGCGCGATTTATCGGCTTTATAAAAGCGCTTGAATATCATTTGTTTTTGCTCGTCCGATATTCCGCATCCCGTGTTTTTAATCGAAATAAAAGTATCGTGCTGGCTTTGGGTAACCGAAACGGTTATCTTTCCGTTATCATTGGTGAACTTTGCCGCATTGTCAAGCAGGTTTGTTACAACTCTCGTTATGCTGTCGCGGTCGGCGTTGACATAACAGTTTTCCTCATCAAGATCGAGTTCGACCGATATGTTCCTGTCTTCAAGCTTTTGTTCAAGCCCGATAAGAACAATTCGTATTACCTCGTTTATATCAAAATTAACGGGCTTTAAAGTAAGCTTGTCAGATTGCAGACGCGTAATGTCAAGGAAAGAATTTACAAGCCTTGACAGGCGCGCAACCTCGTCATACACGATTTTAAGATAGTCCTTTTGTTTTTCGGGCGGTATGGTGTCATCGAGTATTCCCGAAACAAAGCCGCCGATTGTTGTCATAGGCGTTCTGAGTTCGTGCGACACATCGGATATAAACGTGTTTTTAATCTCCTCAGCCTTTTCTATCTCGTGCGCCATATTATTGAAAGCGTCCGCAAGCTCGGCAACCTCGTCAACGCCGCTGTACAGGGTTGCATCGTCAACCCTCACCGAAAAGTTTCCTTTGGCAAAAGCCTTTGTCGCCTCGCTTATCTTTTTTATCGGTACTGAAATTTTGCTTGCGGTAAAATATGTCATCAAAAGCAGGAACACCAATATTAAGCCCATTGAGAGGAGCAATACTTTGAGTATGTCATACTTCATCTTTTGATGCTCGGGTATCGGGCGGCTCATCGAAACAGCGCCGACAGTCTGACCTCTTGTGTCTTTAATCGGCATTTGCAGGGTGAACATTACCTCTTTAAAAAGTCCGCCCATTGTTCCTATAAGCGAATTTTTTTGACCCGACAAAACCGTCTTTGTATATTCGCCGTTTACAAACATCGGCGGATTATCGAGATACGGGCTTTTCGCGCTGCACGAAACGACCTTGTTTTGTGAGTCAAACACAATAATATAGCATCCGACCGCATGAGCAAAACCGCTTACAAGGCTTGTAAGGCTGTCGCTGCTTATATTATTTTCTATCATATTTCGTATGGTTTCGGCGTTCTTGCTCAAATATTCCTCACTCTGATTGGCGACATATTTTGTCATAAGCACCGTTTCGGTTGAGCCGAGTATGATTATACATATGAGCATAGAAACTATATTTATTGAAAAAATTCTGCTGAACATACTGCGTCTGTTCATAAATATCCTCTTTTCGGTCGCTGAATTTTTTATGGGATAAATAAATTATTTATCCTCTGTTTCAAATTTATAACCCACGCCCCATACGGTTTTGAGCTGCCAATTTTTGTTCTCGGATTCAAGCTTTTCTCTTATGCGCTTAATGTGAACGTCAACGGTTCTTGAATCGCCGAAGAACTCATAACCCCATATTTCATCCAAAAGCTGGTCTCTTGTATAAACCTTGTTTTTGTTTTTCGCAAGGAAGTACAAAAGTTCAAACTCTTTCGGCGGCATCTCGATTTTTTTGTCATCGAGGTATACCTCATATGTTTCGCGGCTGATTTTAAGTCCCTTGAATTCAAGGTCGCCGTTCTCTTCAACGGGCGCTTGCTGACCCTCGAACCGCCGCAAAACAGCCTTAATTCGCGCTATAAGTTCTTTCGGTTCAAACGGCTTTACTATGTAATCGTCCGCGCCGAGTTCAAGACCGAGAACTTTGTCAAAGGTTTCACCCTTTGCCGTAATCATTATAATCGGGGTGTTACCCATTGCGCGGATTTCGCGGCATACCTGCCAGCCGTCTTTTATCGGCAGCATAATATCCAAAAGCACTATATCGGGTTTTGTCTGTTTAAATTTGTCTATTGCCGTTACACCGTCGTGGGCTATTACCGAATCAAAGCCCTCTTTTTCGACATACAGGCGAATTACTTCGCAAATATTTATTTCATCATCTACAATCAGCACGGTATTTCTGTTGTTTTTCATACACGACACCTCTTTGTTATAAAATGTTTATACATAATAATTATACTATTAAATTGTGAATAAATCAAGCTATTTTTACATAAAATTCTAATTTTTAATATTATCTTGCGGCCTGTTTGATTTTTTTGCTTTGATTGTTCGTCATTTTAATCAGTTTTAACACTCTCGGTCGGTTATACCTCTGAATAATCACATATTTTAAATCAATCAGGCACGCACAGACAGACGTTATTATAAAGACCGCCGGTGTGCCATAGGGTATGATTAAAATCAGCGGCACAAACGACAGCACCATAATAATACGGTGACCCAATTCCGCCATAGCTATGTTATGCAACAGCGACTCTGCGCTGTTTTGTTCAAGGTCAAATTGATTTGGTTTTGCGGTTATCGAAAACTTTTTCCATTTTTTGACTCTTAAAGCTTTGTACAGCTTTGGCTCAAATTTCAGCTGTCTGAATCCGACCGATGTCAAATCAAACTTTCGGTTTGAATAAATCACCGTTACAATCTCGCCGACGGCAATGCGCATAACAAAATGATACGAAGTCGTCAGAAATGTTATGTAAGCCGCCTGAATCCCACCGCCGCCGAGTTTTCGCCATAACACATAAAACAGTATCGTCATAAGAATAAAAAATATATTCATATAGATGATTGCTGTAAGCGTAAATGATTTTTTCTTACTCATAGACTAACCTCGCTTTTGATTTATACCGTGCAAAACGGCACGCTATAAAAAATGTCCGCTCGGCATTTCTGCCGTGCGGACATTCGGAATGTTTTAAACATTAAATTTATCATGGATTACTTTAACGGCGCGTTCCGCATTATTAACCTTTATAAGTACCGAAACTTTTATTTCCGAGGTAGCAATCATATGAATGTTTATGTCTGCCGCAAAAAGCGCCTCGAACATTTTTGCCGCAACACCGGGGTTTGTAACCATTCCGGCACCGACAATTGATACCTTGCTCAAATCATCGCGGCAATTTACCTCCTCATAATTGAGAATGTCTTTAAGACCGTCAATAACTTTAAGAGTTTCGTCTTTGTGTGCTTTTGTCACCGTGAAAGCAATATCTTTCTTGCCGTTTCTTCCTACAGACTGAAGAATCATATCAACGTTGATATTCTCTTTTGCCAATGCCGAGAATATTCTGAATGCTATCCCCGGAGTATTTTCAACACCGATCACAGCAATCCTTGCCACATCATTATCGCGTGTAACGCCTCTTATTAACATTTTTTCCATACTGGTAACCTCCTTAACAACTGTACCGTCAACCTTTTCAAAGCTGGACTTTACTTCCAGCGGAACATTATACTTTTTCGCCATTTCGACCGACCTGTTATGCAGGACGTTTGCGCCGAGACTTGCAAGTTCAAGCATCTCGTCATACGTGATTTCGCTGAGCTTTTTCGCGTCCTTAACAATTCTCGGGTCAGCCGTATATACGCCGTCAACATCGGTGTATATCTCGCACTTGTCCGCGTGCAGAGCCGCCGCAATCGCAACCGCCGAGGTGTCGCTTCCGCCCCTGCCAAGGGTGGTAATATCATCGTATTTGTTTATTCCCTGAAATCCGGCAACAACCGCGATGTTTCCGCGGTCAAGCTCGGTTTCTATTCTCTCTGTGTCAATCCTGCTTATTCTCGCGTTGCTGTGCGCGGCGTTGGATCGGAAACCTGCCTGCCAGCCGGTAAGCGACACAACGGGATGACCTATCTTTTGGATTGCCATAGCAAGCAGAGCGATAGAGATTTGCTCACCGCTTGACAAAAGCATATCCATCTCACGCTTTGACGCGTTCGGGTTAATCTCCATTGCCTTTTCAATCAAATCATCAGTCGTATCACCTTGTGCCGATACAACGACCACAACTTTGTTTCCCGCGTTTGCGGTCTCGACCACACGGTTCGCAACATTTCTGACTCTGTTCGCATCGGCAACCGAGCTGCCGCCGAATTTTTGTACTATCAATGCCATATCTATCAATACCTCCGATTTCAATAAGGGAACGAATGTCCCGTAATTGCTTTAAGTTATATTATTCGTGCAAACGCACCGACATTATCCGCATTGAGCATATGCAGCTGCCAGTTTTTTAATTGCTTGCGCAAATATTCCTGCATTTGTTTTTCAAATTTTGTGTTATCCGCCTTTACCATTGCAACAACGGTTGGCCCCGCACCGCTTAAATACACGCCGAGCGCGCCCGAGCGATATGCATATTTAAAAACATCGTCTATGTGCGGTATCAGCTTTTTTCTGAATTTTTGATGCAGTCTGTCATCAACCGCCGTGCGGATATTATCATAATTTCGGGTCATAAGACTTCCGACAAGCAGGGCGCTGCGCCCCGTATTAAACACCGCGTCGCGCATCGACACCTTTCGCGGAAGGACGCTGCGCGATTTTTTCGTTGCAAGAAAAAAATCGGGGATAAACGCCGCGAATTTTAAATCGTCGGGCAACTTGGTCTTTACGCCCTTTATATCATTGTTTGCCGTAACATTCACGGTCATACCGCCGAAAATCGCCGGAGCGGCGTTGTCGGGATGACCCTCTATTGCCGACGCCATATTTAAAAGCTGATGTTTATCAAGTTTTGAACCTGTCAGGGCATCCGCCGCAAGCAATCCGCCGACTATGCCGGCGGCGCTGCTGCCTAAACCTCTTGTTACGGGTATATTATTCTCTAATATAATATGCAAGCCTTTGGGCTTGACGCCGACTTTTTTATACACCGCCATCATTGAGCTGTATACGAGATTTCTCTCGTCTGTCGGAAGATAGTCGGATGACTCATCTTTTATTTCAATGCTCAAACCGCTGTCCGTTTCTTCTGCCCAAACATAGTTATAAAGTCCGAGGGCAAGTCCCAGACAGTCAAAACCCGCCCCGATGTTTGCACTTGTTGCCGGGATTTTTACCTCAACCATTAATCCGTCACCAGCCTTATGCTGCCTTTAATGTCATAGTTTGAAAGTTCGTTTTCTTTAAACTTTTTAAACTCTTTTCCCGTCATTTTCGGGGTAAAGATTGCAAACTCGTTTGCGTATTTTTCGCCGTCAAGGGTTATAACATTGAATCCCTCGCGACAGAACGCAGCACTGTCGGATGAACCAGAAATGCGCACGTACATACGAAAGGCTTGGTCATCGGCATCCAAAAGATAACCCGGCTCACCCTCTGTCCAGCCGAGGACGATATGCGTGTGTTTATGCTTGATTATATCAACAACATCGGATACAACCGCACTTGCCGTCGGCAGAGAGCCTGCGCCCCTGCCATAGAACATAACGTCACCCAAAGCATCGCCCTTAACCAAAATTCCGTTGAAAACATCATCGATTCCGGCGAGAGGGTGATCTTTTTTTAGTATTACGGGGCAAACTCTTGCATATGCGCCGTTTTCGGCACGCTCGGACATACCGACAAGTTTTATCACGCCGCCGAATTCAGACGCGTACTCGACATCCTCGAGGGTAATATTCGTGATACCCTCGGTTTGAATATCCTCGCTGTTGACAAACTTACCGAATGCAAGCGATGTCAAAATCGCAATCTTTCGACAGGTATCGAATCCCTCGACATCGGCTGTCGGGTCTTTTTCGGCATAGCCGTTTTCCTGTGCGCCGGCGAGAGCCGTTTCAAAGCTCTTGCCCTCTTTTATCATCTGTGTCAAAATATAGTTTGTTGTTCCGTTTAAAATACCGATTATATCGGTAAGCTCGTTCGAAACAAGGCTTGAATAAAGCGGCCTTATGATAGGAATTCCGCCGCCGACGCTTGCCTCAAACAAGTAGTTTAAGTTATTGTCTTTTGCTATCTTTAAAAGCTCGGTTCCGTGCTTTGCTACCAACTCTTTGTTCGAGGTAACAACGTGTTTTCCGTGCAAGAGCAGCTGTTTTGTGAATTCATAAGCAGGCTTTGTGCCACCCATAACTTCAACCACCAAACCAATCTCATCATTGTTTAAAATATCATTGAAATCTTTGGTAAAGCATTTAAACCGGCTGTCGGGAAAGTCCCTTAAATCCAGTATGGAAGCAATCTCAATGTCCTCTCCGCAGCGTTTTTTGAGTGATTCCTGAGATGTTGAAATAATTTCACCTACGCCGCTTCCCACTACACCGTAACCCATAATTGCAATCTTCATCTGTAATCAATTCCTTTCCTTATTTCGCTCTGCCGCCGAGGCGGTGTGAACGCTTATATCTGAATTATATCGGGAAAGATTTCCCGAGTTCGGTGCGCCGCCGTGCGTGGCGCGCCGAACCTAATCGTCAAATTTGTTTATAACAAGTCCCGTTGTAAGCTTGGGCCAGAAATAGGTTGACTTTTGCGGCATTTTTTCATTTGCCAGAGCAACCTCTTTTATCTCCGAAATCTTGGTCGGGTTTATCAAAAACGCGCACTGATACTCGCCGCTGCGAACCGCCGCAACGGCATCGGATGCTTCGCGCATATACGCAAGATTCTTTTGATTTTTCATATTTTCCATATCGATTCCGAGATACCTCTCTAAAATCAGCTTGTGCAAAACGGTGACGTCAAGACGGCGCAAAGCCTCTGACATTCCGTCGCCTGCCGCATCGGCGGCATCAAAATTCTTAAGCTTTAAAAGATAATAATAATTTCCGCCGGTATAGAGCGCAAAAAGCTTTTCATCGACAGTATTTGCCAACCTGTCGGTAATTATGCTTGCATAATCGCCCTCGGTAAAATATATTTTGGATGCCGAAAAATCTTCGGTTAAAAATCCGATAAGCATTGTTTCGTCAAACTTTTCAAGATTTTTAACAAGCCGATGCGTCGGAAAGACAAACAGACCGCTGTTTGACATAGAAACGAGCATCATCATAATATAGTCATAATCCGCTGTTCCTATTTCCGTTCCGTCAGAGTCATGGCGCATCTTTCTGTATTTTAACGCCGTTTCGTATCGGTGATGTCCGTCGGCGATAAACAGCTTTTTATTCTCAAACAGAGCTGAAATCGTGGATATTACGTCTTGGTCGGTAACAACCCAAAGGTTTTGTTTTATCTCATTGCTCGTTACAAACGAAACATCGGGGTCTCTGTCGCTGTTTTCTTCGATTAATCGGGCAATTTTCTCTTCGTCATCGAGATAGAGCGAATATATCGGGCTTGTGTTCGCACCCGTTTCGCACATAAGCTTGAATCTGTCCTCTTTTGCTTTTGAAATTGTTTCTTCATGCGGCAAGATTACGTTATCGACAAATTCGCGCAGCTCAACGAGCGAAATAAAGCCTTTGAGCGAATGTGCGGGTTTGCCGTCGTTGAGAGAAAAAATTTGTTCGTAAATGTATATTGCCGATTCTTGCTCTCTGACAAGAACATCTTCGTCAATCCAGCGGCGCAAGGTGTCGCCGGCACGTTTATATCGGTTATTTTCATCGGTATCGGTGTCAAATTCCATACCGTAATCTATTCGTATAATATTATGTTCGTTTTTGGTGTAAAGCTCTCTTTGTTCTTCATCCGAAATAATGTCATACGGCGGTGCCGTGACATCATCAAGGTTTGCGAACCTTTCGGTATTATATCTGAGTCCTTTAAAAGGTACGACTTTAGCCATCTTAAACTTCCCTTCAATTCTAAAAATATGTATAAAAAGACTAATATATAAAATGATACAACAAAAACCGTTTATAGTCAAGGTTTTTTTATATTTTTTTTAACCTAATTATGTAAATATTTACATCAAATTTATGTGAATTTTTATAGTGCTTTTACAAATACTATTAACAAAAGCGCTGACAAACGGCGCAACAGAGCCGTTTGTTTGCCTAACCGAAAGAGAATAATCCGAACCCCGATTTTGAGAGGCTGATTTCCGGTTTCGCGGTGTTAAAATACTCGGCAATCCGACAGGATTACCTGCGTTTTTGCCTT
>OIYO01001025.1_pt1 | contig 17812 bp, 17 predicted proteins | sample 1588191 | NCBI WGS metagenome assembly OIYO01 (sample SAMN03283275) | human gut metagenome | biome: human-associated habitat; material: feces | host: Homo sapiens | place: Peru | collected 2012 | reverse complement strand
GTGATGTGCAAAGTTTTAATTTTGAATTTCTGCGATAATTGTTACATACCATATAATAATTACCATTCTTTTTTCCTCTTACTCCTATTTTATGTTTACATTCGTAACAAAAGAGTAAACCGTCTAATAAAAACATATTTTTTTTTCATTTCTATTGTAATTTTGAACTATTACCATTTTTTGAACAGAATCAAATACTTTTTTATCTATTATTGGTTCATGTGTATTTTCTACAATTATCCATTTCTCTTCTGAATTTGGTCTAATTTTTCTATTTTTATAACTTATTCTACTTCTTTTATTTTGTACAGTTGTGCCTATATAAACTTTATTTTTCAATATGTTCTTTACTGTTTTATTTTCCCAATATGTTTCTTTATTGTATCTTGATTTATTAGCAGTTGGAATGTTATTACTATTTAAGTAGTTTCTTATTACCCCAACTTGATTTCCTGTAAATGCCATATTAAAAATTTTTCTTACAATTTTAGCTTCCGGTTCATAAATTATTAGTTTGTTTTTATCATTTGAATCTTTTATGTATCCAAGTGGTGTTTTTCCACCTACCCATTTTCCCTGTTTTTGCATTGTGTGCATTGCTGTCCTAATTTTTTTAGATAAGTCTTTGGAATACATATCATTTAATATTGATTTGAAAGGTGCAATATCATTGTTACCATTTGATGTTTCAAAAGTATCTATTCCATCTGTTACTGAAACATATCTTACATTATTTTCTGGAAACCATTTTTCTATATATTCTCCTGTTTCTATGTAATCACGACCTAGACGAGATAAGTCCTTTGTTATTACCATATTTATCTTACCCATTTCAATGTCTTTTATCATTCTTTGAAAATCTGGTCTATTGAAATTTGTTCCTGTAAAACCTTGGTCGATATAAATATCAATTAATTCATATTCCACTCCTAGATTTTTAACATATTCAATTAATAATGTTTTTTGGTTTTTTATACTTTCACTTTCATCATATCCTCTATCTACATCTTCTTTTGATAGTCTTATATATATTGCTACCTTGTATATTGTTTTTTCTATTTGTTCAAGCATTTTTTCTCCCTTCTATGCTTGATAAAATCAATTTGAATTTAATTTTTATTATATCTTATTTTGAATAAAAGTTTAATGCTCAAAAATATCATTCTTTAAGATATTAATTATTAAGTGTTTTATTACTCCTTCTAATTCTTCTCCTTTTTCATCGAAGTATATATTGATTTTGAAAGTTTCACTCATATTAACTCACTCTCCCTATACTATATATACATCTGTTTTCTTATAAAAATTCTCCCTTATTTTAAAATTTTTTTGAATTTTTTAAATGTGTACTCATTTGCTCATAAATAGTTTAAGGGTAGATATGCGATAGTTTTCACTATCACACACCTACCCTAGTGAGTAAAACATGTCATCTATTTTGTTCAAAAGAATTGGTATTGTTGATTTTTTCATTATAAAAAAATGTCCATTTTTCAAATTTATTTTACTCAAAGATTTGGACATTTTTAACTCACATATAATATCTATTTTAATTGTTAAAATATCAATGAAAATTGTAATTTGTAGCTCTAATTAAATCATATTATTAAAAGCATTTATTAAATCTGTCATAAATACTTCTCTTGTTTCTTCATCTAATTCTAATACTGATAGATATGGGTTTAAATCTTCAAGTTCTACTAATAATAATTTCCCATCTTGCGTTCTACAAGCATCTACTCTTTGAATACCATTTTTTATTCCATTCCATTTTATAAATTTTTGCGCAAATTCAACATCTTCATTAGAAAAATTATATTTTTCTAGTTTCCATCTTTGTTCTTTATTTGGTGCATATAAAGCATATTCTAATTTATCATTTATGAAATAAAATGATACTTCATATTTAAAATCTATTGCAGGTTGTATTAAAGTAGTTCCATCTGTTAAATTTCTTTCTATTAGTTCATTTCTTGTTAAAAATTCAAGTCCTATTGAGTCAGCACCATCTTTGGGCTTGATAACATATCTATCTACATTTGGTAGTAAATCAATATTTTTAATTGTATCTATTGTAGGAATAACAGGGTATTTTTCTAATGTCAAATCTAGCAAATATTGTTTTCCTCTCATATCTGCTTTTCCTGTAAACTCATTAAAAGTTTTTAAACTATTTGTTTTTACTCTATCTACAAATGAATTATAAATATCTTTAAATCCACTTACTCCTCCTGTATTTCTAAAAACAATTAAATCAACATCTTTTTCAAAACTTTCTGAATTTTTTGGATTGCATAATACAACATCAAAATAATCCTTTAATTTTCCTGTTATATAAATATCTTCCTCATAATAGTTTCTACCTTTTGCTTGATAATATAAATCTGTTAAATATAATATTTTTTTCATATAATCACATTTCCTTTCTATTCTATAAATTACTAGTTATCTTTCTTTTTTTATCCTTTAACTAGCATTTTACTCTTGCATTATTTTAACTTTTTTATATCTTCGCCCATTATTTCTAGATAATCTTTTTCTGCTTGTGTTAAATGATTTCTCATATATTTATCATATTCTTTATGTGCTTTCTCTAATGCTTTTTCATGAGATATTGTCCCTGCTCCTTCTAATATATCTTTATGAGTCATAGTTAAAAATCCATCTAGTTCTTTTACCCAGTCTTTCATTGTCATCGCATGCATATTTATAGCATTAATCTCTGCAACATCTAAATATGCTGACACCATTCTATTTAATAAATCCAATTCTTTTTTACTCAAATAATTTTTAGCAATTTCTGTTTCTGCTCTTGTCGGCATATTTCCTTTAAAGTTTGTTAATCCTATATTCTCTTTTTTACTATCCACTCTATTAAATATTACTTCTGCTGCTGTGTTACCATGAACGGCATAGTGCATTTTGTTTTGAACTGTTTTAAAAAATTCTCTTGTCTGTTCATTTTTAGCATCATAATCTACACTTGTAGCATAAATATCTAATATTTTTCTCCAAAATACTTTCTCTGATGAACGGATATCCCTAATTTTTTCTAAAACCTCCTCAAAGTACGTTCCTCCTCCATTGTTTTTGAATCTTTTAACATTAAGGTTATACCCTTTTATTAGATATTCTTTAATTAATTTATTTGCCCATATTCTAAATTGCGTACCTCGAACTGATTTGACTCTATATCCCACTGCTATAATTAAATCTAAATTATAAAATTTTGTTTTATAATTTTTTCCATCTTTAGCAGTTGTCAAGCATTCCTTGACAACTGAATTTTCTTCTAGTTCTTTTTCTTCAAATATATTCTTTATATGTAAACTTATATTTTGTTTCGTAGTATCAAATAATTCAGCCATTGAATTTTGAGTAAGCCATACATTTTCCTCTTCTAATCTCACTTCAATATCAACTTGTCCATCATCTGTTGTATACATTATAAAATTATTTTGCTCATTTAATTCATTGTCCATTACGTAAAATTCCTTTCACAAATTTAAAATTTTTCTTTATTTTATTATATACTTTGCCAATAATAATATAAGATATTCTTGTTAGCATCATAAACACCAATTTCACAACCTGTTGCATTTTCTTTCGTAACATTGTTCCTAAAATATATGTTTTTTTATTTTCTTTTGAATATTTAAATAAATCTTTAAATGCTGAAAAAACCGTACTTTTCCTTATTCATCATATTTTTTCTATTTTTTTATCTTTTTATTCCTTTATTGTTATTAGAACTGGTCTATGGTCTGAACCTTCATCCATCATATTATTTTGCTTAATTATTTCATATTCAAAACAATCTTTTTTACCTTTTTCAATAAAAGCAAAATCCACATTAACTTGCTCTTGAGTTCCATACCCCTGCCAAGAATTATCAGATATATTAAACTTACTATTTCTTGATAATGTTATGTAATTATTATTTTGTTTTAAAATATTATAAACTTCAGACATATGGCATACCATATTCATATCCCCAACAACCATTTTATAATCTGCCTCTATTGTATCCATATAATTTAATGTTTTTACTGTTCCTTTTATTTTTCCTTCTGTAGATATATAATCTGTATGGATACTTCCTATCAAATATATTCTTTCATTATATTCAAAATTAACAAATACTGTTGTTCTATAATCACTCATATTATAGTCTATTACTTGTTCTTCATATTTTTTATATTCTTTATCTTTTCCATGTGGAATACAATATGTATAATTTAATTTTATATTTTCACCGTTTTTAATCGCTAAAATATTATATTGTTTTATACTTTGTGTTTTCATTGGAAACTTGTCCAACATTTTAAAGTTATTACTTTCCAATATTTCATTTAAATTCTCCATATTATTTTTATTTACTTCTTGAAAGCAGCATACTTTGATTTCATTATCTTTTAATAATTCGTTTAAAATTCGTTTTATATTTTCTTGTCTTACATCCCAATTTGGAATTGGATAATTTGTGTTTTTTACTCCATATACATTATAACTTAAAATTTTCAATTTTTATTTACTCTCCTTATACTCTCTTAAATATGTTTCTACTTTTCTTAAATATACAGTCGAAATAATTAAGAAAAACATTAATATTGCAACAGATATAGATAATATATTAACATCATAAAAATAATTATATAAAATATATACTATACTGTAGCTGATAACTTGTCCAATAGCCATATAAATATTATATGTTAAAATATGTTCTTTTTTATATTCTTCTAAATCATCGGTTTTTGTAACTGCATAAACTAGACTGCAAGATTCTGATTCTATAATTGTACCAAAAGATTTCATTAAAATATAGTAAATCAATAATGTTATAAAACTTGAATTATAAACAACTAAAATTGATGATACGAATATTACAACTGCTAAAATTGGATAAAAATCTTTTTTTATTTTTTTGTTATTTATAATCTTTAAAATTTGCAAAGATACAATTGATATAATTGCAAATATAGAATTATACTTGCCTAAATTAAATTCTGTACCTAATCGTAAAAATAATATTATTGGCAATAATTCTGTCATTGCACCTTGTGATGATATTCTTCTGTAAAACATACATTTATATATATCTTTCATCTGTTGCTTATCTTTAACTATTTTTAGAAACTTACCTAATTCTAACTTTTTATCTGGAACCGTAAATTCTTTTATTTTTGATGATATACATATAATTATTATTGCTTCTATGATTAATAATATAAATAACATATAATAAGAAAATTTTTCTATTATAAAACCAGAAAATACTGGTGTTAAAATTGTAGCAATTGCAGATAGTATATTAATATTTGCGATAAAACTACTCATAGATTTGTCATTATTTGAGCCAATTACTACAAGTTCATATGGCATTGAATAACAAACAGCTGCCAATCTTTCTAGCACTTTGAATACAAATATATATTCTACAATTTTTTCTTTAAATAATAGTAATATTCCAATATTTATAATTATTAATATAAAACTACTTTTATATATTGTTTTTGCGTTTTTTGAATTTATAAATCTTAATATTAAAAAGCATATTATAAATTCTGCTATTACTCCAAATAATGTGTATTTAATAATAAAACTTATATCATTGTTTACCATTTTTAATATGTATATATTAAAAAACATATTAAAAAACACACTAACAAATTTTCTTAAAAATGATATTATTGCTATATATTTTCTATTTTTCTCCATTTTTTTCCTCTTGTATTTCTAAAAATCTATTTACACTTTCTTTTATTTTAGCTAATTTCCCTTCTTGTCATCTAACAAGTATTTCAGCCTCTTTTTTGAACCATTTCAATATTTGCTAAAATATCTTCGATAAATAAAATATTTTCTTAATTTTATCATACTAAGACAAAAAAATAAAGAATATATAATGAATTTGTGCTATATTCTTGTATTTATGGCATGTATGCCCTCCGATAGTATTTCCATACCTCCACTCATCAAAATAGAGAATCAAATCTCTGTAAGTATTCAAATAGTTTCTCAAGCATGTTCCCATTGGTGTCTACTTTGAAATCTACCTTCTGGTATATCATGTAAGCATATAGCAATAGCTAGACCTAATCCTAATCGTAATGATACTTCAAAACCAGAGCCAATTGCTAAACCTTCAGGGAAATTATGTATTGCTAATCCAATAGATACAATTATCCCTGTTTTTAACAAATCATTTTTACTACTATATTCTTTTTGCTTTGTATTAAATTTTTTTTGAACAATTACATCACAAAAAATCATTGATATAACACCAAATATAACTCCTAAAACTACTCCATAAATGCTACTAATTCCTAAGGCTTCTGGTATTAAATCAAAACATATTACTGCCATCATTAGTCCTGATGCAAATGATAATATAAAACTTAAAAATTTATTAGAATTCTTTTTTATTACTACACCTAGTATTCCACCTATTGTTGTTCCAAACGTGCCAAAAAATAATCCTAATAATGTTGTTTTTAAAATTTCATTCATTAAAAAAACTCCTTAAAATATACTTTATTCAAATATATTTTAAAGAGTTTTATTTTATTCGTATTTGATTATTCTTCATCACCTTTTAATTTTTCAGCTCTATCTGCTGCAATTAAATTATCAACCATTTCATCAATATCACCATTTAAGAAATTCTCCATTTGGAAAATACTCATACCAATTCTATGGTCTGTAATTCTACCTTGAGGATAATTATAAGTTCTTATCTTTTCACTTCTATCTCCTGAACCCACTTGAGATTTTCTTGCATTTGCCACTTCACTATCTTGTTTTTGTTTTTCTATTTCATAAAGTTTCGTTCTAAGCATTCTCATTGCATTATCTCTGTTTTGAAATTGAGATCTCTCAGTTTGACATTCAACTACAATTCCTGTTGGTTCATGTATAAGTCTTACAGCTGATGATGTTTTATTGATATGTTGTCCTCCTGCTCCTGATGAACGGAAAACTTCCATTTTTATATCTGCTGGATTTATTTCTATTTCAACATCTTCAACAACTGGAAGTACTGCAACTGTAGCAGTTGATGTGTGAATTCTTCCACTACTTTCTGTATCAGGAACTCTTTGTACTCTGTGTACTCCACTTTCGAATTTTAATCTACTATATACGCCTTTTCCTGTAACCATAAATGTAATTTCTTTATATCCACCAAGTCCTGTTTCATTTTCATTTAAAACTTCTACTTTCCAATGTTTTCTTTCAGCATACATTGTATACATTCTAAACAATGTTCCAGCAAATAGTGCTGCTTCTTCTCCACCTGCACCAGCTCTAATTTCACAAATAATATTTTTATCATCATCTGGGTCTTTTGGAATTAACAAAAATTTTAATTCTTCTTCCAATTTGGGTAGTTTTTCTTTATTATCATAATATTCCATTTCAGCCAATTCTTTAAGTTCCTTGTCTTCCATCATTTCCTTGGCTTCTTCCATTGCTTGTTTTGCTTTTTTATATTCTCTAAATTTTAATACTACATCTTCTATACTTGCATGTTCTTTCATCAATTTTTGCCATTCTGATTGATTAGATATTACTTCTGGGTCACTTATCATTTTTGTTAATTCTTCATATCTTTTTTCTACTGCTTCTAATTTTTCAAACATAAATATTCTCCTTTAAAATAAATTACTTTTGATATTATACTATATTTTCCTTTATTTTACAAGTGAAAAAAGCCCTTTTAGGCTTTTTTCTATAATTTTATAAAATTAAATTGAATATTTGAATTATCTAAAATATTTTTTTCTCTATCAGTACAACTAAAAATAATAATTTGTCTATTAGAAAATTCATTATCTAAATATAATAAAATATTTTTTAATCTTTCATCATCATAAAATGCAAAAGCTTCATCCAATAAAATAGGGACTTTTTCTTCTGATAATTCATCTATCATAGAAAGTCTTAAAGATAAATATAATTGATCTATTGTTCCAATACTAAATCTATTTACAGGAACATAGTCTCCATTTTCCAATCCTACTATTAGACCTTCGTCTTCATTGACCATTACTTTGTTATATTTCCCACCTGTAATTTTAGAAATATTAGTAGACAAATTCTCTGTAAACTTAGGGGTTACTGAATTTTTCATTTTTTCATAATTTTCATTTAAAACCTCTTTTGCTAAATTAAAACTTAAATTTAAATTTTTCAAGGTTGACATTTTTTCATTATTGTTAACCAATTCTTCTTCAATTTTTGATAAATTTTCCAAGTTTGGTTCTATATTTTTTTTATCTAAATCCAAAGTATGTAATTTTATTTTTTTATCATTTATTTCTTTTTGAATTTTTTCTATTTCAAAATTTACATTTTCTAAATTATTTAAATTTATTAAATTATTTATTTTATTTTTTTCTATTTTATTTAAATAATTATTTTTTATTTTTTCTTTTTCTAAATTTATTTTAAAATTAAAATTATTTTTTAATTTATTTATTTCTTCATTTAAATTATTTAAATTATTTTCTATTAATTTTTTTTCATTTTCTAAATTAATTAATTCTAAATTTATTTTTTCAAAATTATTTTTTTCTATTTTTTCTTTATTTTTTATTTTTTTATTTTCCTTATTTATAAAAAATATATAAAAAATTAAAAACGTTGGTACTGTAAGAAGAAAAATATATTTAAAATTATTATTTTTAATAAAAATAAATTGTAAAATATTTATTAAAATTAATATAATAAAAATAATATTTAATATTTTTATTTTTTTATTATTTATTTTATTTTTATTATTTTTTATTTTTTTATTTTTTAAATTATTTTCTGAATATTTTTCAAAAATAAATTTATTATTATTTTTTAATAAATTTATTTTATTATTTAATAAATTTATTTTTTCTAAATTTTCATTTTTCATGTTTTCTTTTATTTTTATTTTTTCATTTTCTATTTTTTCATTTTCATTTAATAATTTTAATTCTCTTAAAAAATTATTTTCATTTTCCAAATTTATAATTTCATTATTTAAATTATTTTCTTGTTCTTCAAATTCATATTTAAAGTTTTTATATTTTTCTAAATTTTCTTTTTCATCCAATAATTCTTGCAATTTTTTACCAACTAGATTAATTGGCTTTTCCCTAGACCTTTCGGTCCCTATTTCATCTAATTGCCTTCTGTTTATTCTCTCAATTACTCTTTTAAAAGATGTACTATCATCACCAGTTTGTGCTAAATTAGCAATTTTTTGAATCAAAAAATTTTGAGCTTGATTTTCTAATTTAACTTCATTTTGATTTATGGCAAGGGTAGATAAAAATAAATCTTCATCTATTTTTGTTTGTTCATAAAAAAATTCATTTCCTTTATTTTTATCAATATTAAATTCTTTTGAAATATCTTCCATATTTCCATTAAATATTTTTGGATTTTTTTTATTAAAATCTCTATATATTTCAAATTTTTCTTTATTATCTAATTCATATTCTACTTTACCAGAAAATTCTTCACCTAACCAAGGTTTATATTTTTCATAATCAGAAACTTCTTTGCCTTTTTTATTTTTAGAAATTCCATAAAAAGAATTAATTATAAAATTAATTAAAGTAGATTTTCCAGCTTCATTTTGCCCATAAATTATATTTATTCCATTTTTAAAATCAATTTCTTTTTCTTTTAATTTTCCATAAGAATTTATTTTTAATTTATTAATTTTCAAAATTTATTCTCCTTTTTAATTATTTATTATATTATTACATTCCACAGCCTAACAAAGCCTAAAATCCGTGCAGAACATCACCAATTATAACGGCTGTGAATTGTAACAATTTATTCCAATGCTTCTAACCCAATTTCAACTGCTTTTTCTATTATTTCTTTATCCTCTTCAGACAAATTTTCTTCATTTAATCTTTGCAACATTTCTTTAGCAAATAATCCTTTTAAAGTAGTCTCATTTGCTAATTTCTCTAAATTATAATTTATTTTTGTTTTATTTTTAATTTTTATTACTTTATCATTTGAAATTAATTTATATAATTCATATTTATCAATTTCAAAATTTCTTTTTCCAACTAAAATAATTTCTATTAAATTATTTTCTGCAAATTCTAATTCATTTATTTTTTCAATTAATTCTTCTTTAGAATTTATTTCTGTAACATCAACATCTTCTAATTTAAATTCTGCTTCATCTAATGGTATAAATTCTAATTGTAACTTATCTTTTTCCAAATCTCCTACTATCATACCATGTGAGCCTAATTCATCAAATCCCAATGACACAGTAGAACCAGGATAAACTATATTTTGATTTTCTTCTTGATTATAATCAATTTTATGTATATGCCCTAAAGCTACATAATCAAAATTTTTCTCTTTTAACATTTTTCTAGGCAATGGATTATATTCGCTATTTTCAATTGTTCCACCATCTAATGAACCATGAATTACTAAAATATTTAATTTATTCTTATCTTCTATTTCTATATTTTCAATTCCACTTTTTTTGCAATAAAAATCATCAAATCCAAATCCATAAATATCTGCATCTTCTAATTCTACTTTTTCTATATTTGAATTAAATATCTTCACATTTTCATTCCAATTAAATTTATTATAATATGAATTTTTTACATATGGATCGTGATTTCCTGGTGCTATAAATACTTTTGTTTCTGGAATTTCTTTAAATAAATTATTTATATATTCAATTGTTGATTTTTTTATATATTTTTGTTCATATAAATCCCCTGAAATAAATAAATATTTTATATCATTTTCTTTTATATATTCAATTACTTTTTTAAATGCTTTTCTTTGTTCAAGTCTTCTTAAATCTCCTAATCCTTCTTTATCTGAAAGATTTACAAATGGACTATCAAAATGCATGTCTGCTATATGTACAAATTTCATATTTTCCTCCATAATATTTGACATTTATTTATAATATGTTATATAACATTCTCTACTAAAAAACAAGCGAACATTTTAAATTTTTATAAAAACTTTTGTTCATTTTTTCAATTCACATATTATTGGTTTAGAATAATTAAAATTTGATAATATATAAATTTTAACTGATTATTTTTAAGTCATAAAAAAAGGAAGCTATATTTTTTACATAACTTCCATTTATTCAAAATATTAATTTTAATTTTCATCCAAAGGCCCAAATAATTCATCAAACTTAGCTTCAAGCTCTTTTTGTAAATCATATGTATCCTCTTCTTCATCTTGAGGAAGGACTGGAGCATCTTCCAAATCTAAATCCGATATACTATTTAATAATCTTCCCTCTTTGTTTGTATCCTCTTTTGACTTTAAAGCCTCTGCATTTTTATTATCATCTATATCATCAAACAAATCATCTAAAGACTCTATATCTAGATTATTTACTTTTTCCTCATCTGCATCTTCTACATAAGGATTATATGGATTATATTTTCTCCATGTACCTCTATCAATTTCGCCTATATCATTATGGCTAATTTCTAGCTTTGCCATTTCTTTTGCCATAGGATGTTTAAAATAATAGAATTTATTTGCTTTAACAGGCTTTAATCCCTTTTCAAAAATTATACATAAGTCATTATCCAGTCTTCTTAATTCGTCTGGTGTCATTAAAGCTCTTGCCATTACTTGGTCTGAAACACTTTTCCCTGTTCTATGATTTTGTTTATCTTTATTTATTGATATGCTGTCTCTTCCAATTGTTTTTTCACCTAACTGTTTTGAAAAATATTCAACTGTTTTAAATGAGTTACTTCCTAAAAATACATGTGTATCACAGTTACCCATTATAGTTTCATATGATTTTTCATAAACAGCTTCTAATTGGTCTATATTTTGTAATATAACACTAAATGATATTCCTCTACTTCTTGATGTTGATATTTTTTTGTCAAAGTCTGGTATTTTACCTATATTTGCAAACTCATCTAATATAAAATATGTTCTTTCTTTAAGTCTTCCACCATTTTGGTCTGCATAATCATATAATTGTTGTATCATTTGTGAGAAGAATATTGTTAATAAAAAGTCATATGCTGTATGTGTATCAGATGATATTACATATATTGCTGTTTTTTTGTTTCCTATTTCTTCAAAATCTATTGTATCTGTTGATGTTAATTCTGCTATTTCTTTTGAATCAAATTTACCAAGTTTTGATTGTAATGAACTTAGTATTGATCCATATGTTTTTTCTGGCGCTATTTCAATTGATTTATAATTCATTCTTGCTGGATGGTCATATGGTAATTGACTCATTAAGTCTGAAAGCAAATTGCTTCCACCATTTTTATTAGCCGCCCTTACAAGTTCAGCACAACTCGCTAAGTTTTGTTCTTCTTCTGGCCTTGTTGCTATTAAATAATATATTAACGATTTTAATAACATTTCTGCCATATCATCCCAATATGGATCTGAACTACTCTCTGTTTTTTGTCCTTTTACTATAGTATTTGCGATAACATCTACGTCTAATTCTGATGAAATATGCATTAATGGATTGTATCCATCACTAAATTGTGGTCTTACTAAATTTAATACTTTTATATCATAGCCTTGTTCTTTTAAGTATCCTGCTGTTCTATCATAAAGTTCACCTTTTGGGTCTGTAAATACATATGAACCTAAGCATTGGTATGCATTAGGAATTGAATATGATGCTGATTTACCAGAACCTGAACCGTCCAACTACTAATACATTTACATTTCCTCTTTTATCAAGTGGCAAATAATTATCTTCGGCTAAAATAATTCCTTTATTTTTACTTAAAATTTGATATTGTTCTCCTCTTTGGCTCCAATCACTTGAACCATGTTCAAAATCTGTATATTCATTTTTTGGAGCAGATTTTGCAAATCCTATAAAGAATATTACTAAATAGCAAATTGTAAATCCTAATAATAATGAAATAAAATTATGTGTTGCAGCTTCCGTGGCAAATATTCCACTCAATGTTGCAAATGGATTTGTTATATTATTTGATATTTGCTCTAAAAAAACATTTAACGAAAATTTTCCACTTGCACTTGCTTCAAAACTACTATATGAAAATGGCGCAACAAATACTATGACTAGAAATAGCCATAGTATTGCACATATTATAAAACTTTTTCTATTTTTTCTTATTGCTCCCTCTATTTTGTAATTCATTTAAAATCACCTACTATCTTTTGTATTATCTTTCAACTTCTTGCCTTTTTCCACCTTCATATGCTTTAATAGACATTCCTTGTTGTAAATCTGTACTTAAGTTTGGTATTTTTACGCCCTTATTTGCTTTTAATACAGTTTTTTTATTTTCTACAACATGATTAATATCCATAACTGCTATTTCAAAATTATCATTTATTCCAGCTGGTCTAGTTTTAACATCCTTCGTTATATTCGCCATTTGGCTTCTCCTCCTTATTCGCTATCTCTTATTTCAAATGCGAAATAAGATTTATATGGTTTTAATTTACACTTACCTTTTACCTCATTTGTTTTTTCATCAAAATAGAGAATTGGTTTTATCTCCTCTGTAGTTTCTGGGTCTATAATAGAAATTGGTCTCTTTAAATTTGGTGTATATTTAAATTCTTTATATTCTGAATCATCTTCTGAATACAATGTTGTAAATTTAAATGGTGTTGGAGTCTTTGTTATTTTAACTTCATCATTTAGCAATATGCCGGTATTAATAACAACTTTATCTTCTCCAAAAGATAATATAACCAATTTATTTCCATCTTTAGACGGATTTTCAACATAAAAAGTCTTTTTATTGAAATCTCCTCTTATCTCTTCTGTGTGGTCAAGCCTTTCTACTGTATATTTTGGATATTCCTTTAAAAATTCTTTTTCGGTTTTATTTACTTGGTATATAACAGTGTTTACTCCTTTAGGATCTGTTATACTAAAATGCTTTCCTTGTATATTATCCATTTTTATACCCCATTTCTATGATTCCAATCCATAGCTCATCTTCTGTCTAATCACTAACTATAATTATAGCCATTTTTTAGTCATTTGTCAATACTTTTTTGAATTATGTAATCCTGTTGGGCTTATCATGACTTTAATCTTTTCTTGGATTAAATCTTGACATCTCTTTTAATTTTTCAAACATCTCTTTTTCATCTAATTCTAACTCTTTTGGCACCATTATCTTGACCTCTGCAACTAAGTCGCCTCTACCACCTTTTCCATCTTTATACCCTTTATTAGGTATTTTGATTTTTTCTCCACTTTGTATTCCTTGTGGTATATATACTTTTGTCTGTCCATCAATTGTTTTTATATCAACTCTTGTTCCTAATGCAGCTTCCCATGGAGTAAGTTTTAAATCAGTACATAAGTCACATCCATATAATTTAAAAACTTTATTTTCTTCTATATCTATCTTTATAAATAAATCTCCATTTTTTCCGCCATTAATACCTTTTTTTCCTTGACCAATTAATCTTATTTTTTCGCCATTTCTTATTCCTTCAGGTATTTTTACTGCAAAAGTTTTCATTTTTCCTTCTACAGTTCTTAGCGATATCTTTTTCTCTAACCCATAAAAAGCATCATTCAAACTTACTTTTATTTCTGTTTCTATATTTTCTCCTTTTACAGGATTTTTAACATTTTTTGTATTTTCTTTTTCTGTACTTTGAATGTCTCCTAAAAACATATTAAATATATTTTTTCCTTTAAGTTTCTGATAGTTTTTTACATTATTTCTTGAATTCCAAATTCTATCATATTTTCTTTTAGATGCCGGTACAGATAATGTTCTATATGCTTCATTAATATCTTTTATTCTTTCTTCCGCCAAACTATCTCCAACATTTAAATCAGGATGATATTTTTTAGCAGCAGCTCTGTATGCTGACTTAATTTCTTCTATTGATACTCTACTTGTTTCTAACCCCAATAATTTATAATAATCTTTATATTTCATTTAACATCCTCCCCAAAATTAGGTAGGTATATTATATCACAAAATATAAAAAAATCCATAGATTTTATGGATTTTTATTTATTAAAATAATTAAGTAATAAAAACATCTAAAAAGCTAATTCAATTAACTTATCTAATAATTCTGTATATCCAATTCCAACCTGCTCCAAAAGTTTAGGATACATACTAATACTTGTAAAACCTGGCAAAGTATTAATTTCATTAATATATACTTTTTCTGTTTCTTTTTCTATAAAGAAATCAACTCTAGATAAACCTTTTCCATCAATAGTTTTAAAAGCCTTAATTGCTAATTTTTGAATTTCTTCTGATTTTTCATCAGATATATCTGCAGGAATTAAAGTTCTTGACTCTTGATTGTTATATTTAGCATCATAGCTATAAAATTCATCAGCAGCCTTAATTTCTCCAACACATGAGCTAATGACCTCTTCTTTTCCTAAAACAGCACATTCAACTTCTCTTCCATTTATTCCTTCTTCTATTAATATTTTTTTATCAAATTTTGAAGCCTCTTCTATTGCTTCTTTTAGTTCTTTATCATTAGTTACTTTACTTATTCCAACACTTGACCCTGAATTAGAAGGTTTTACAAACATTGGAAATTTTAATTTTTCAATAATTATTTTTGATATATCCTCTAATTTTAACAACTCTTCATTAAAATTATCATTAACATAAATATATTTATCTTCATATTTTCTTACATAAACATATTTTGTTTGGTTTATTCCCGCTTTATCAAAAACAATTTTTGAATATACTTTATCCATTCCGACACTTGAAGCTAATACTCCACATCCAACATAAGGAATCTTTAATAATTCAAAAACTCCTTGAATTGTGCCATCTTCCCCATATAATCCATGTAAAACAGGAAACACCACATCAAATGTTTTTAAAAATTTCATAACATTTTCAATTGGCTTTTTATCTTCTAATTCTTCTCCTATTTTTTCATTTTTTTCTATATCTTGAACTTCAAACCAATTTCCTTTTTTATCTATATAAATTGGAAAAATATCATATTTTTCTTTATTTAAATTTTTTATTACTGAAGCTCCAGATAGACAAGACACCTCGTTTTCAGTAGACATTCCCCCAAATATAACACCTAATTTTAGCTTTTTCATATTTTTATACTTCCTTTCCAAAATTAATTATCATTAATTTATAAATATCTATTTTAATAAAGATTCCACTATTTCAAAAAATTTCATTCCGTTTGATGCCTTAAACAAAATCGCATCACCATTTTTCCAATTTTCCTTAATAAATGTTTCAACTTTTTCTTTATCTTCAAAATAATAAATATTTTTTTCTTCCATTTTGTTTTCTTTAGCAGATTCAACAATATATTTTGCATTTTCTCCACAACAAATTAAAATATCGATTTTATTTTTAACTACTTCTTTTCCTACCTTTTCATGAAGTTCTTTTGAATATTCTCCTAACTCAAACATATCGCCTAATACAGCAATTTTTCTATCTTTTTTTAATCCACTTAAATATTTAAGTGATGCTTGCATTGACTCAAAACTCGCATTATAACTGTCATTTATAATTGTAACTCCATTTTCTAATTCTGTTATATCCATTCTTTTTTTAGTCAATTCAAAAGTTTCAATTCCTTCTTTAATTTGCTCTGTACTTAACCCTAAAAGATTTCCAACAGTTGCAGCACATAAGCTATTGTATACAAAATGTATTCCTCCAACAGGTACTTTTACTTTGAATTTTTCACCTTTAAAATTGCAAATAAACTCACTATTATTTTCATTTAAAATGATATCTTCTGCCATAACATCAGATTCGTTTTCAATTCCATATGTATGTATTTCTATATCTTCGTTTTCTAAATAATAGTTATGTAATAAATCATTATCATTATTTATTACTAATATTTTTTTATCCATTCCTTCTAATATTTCTAATTTGGCCTTCAAAATATTTTCTCTAGAACCTAAATTTCCAATATGTGATGTTCCTATATTTGTAATAACTGAGATAGTTGGCTTTGCTATTTGGGTTAAATTACTTATCTCTCCAAAATGATTCATACCCATCTCAATTACAGCTGCTTCATGATTTTCTAAATTAAATATTGTAAATGGAAGTCCTATATCATTATTGTTATTTCCTTGTGTTTTTAAAGTTTTATATTTTTGTGATACTACATTTGCAATTATATCTTTTGTGCTTGTTTTTCCTACACTTCCTGTTACTCCAATAACTGGAAAATCTTTTCCATATAAATTCCTTTTATATGTTGCAATATCCGCCAAAGCTTTAATTGTATCTTTCACATCTATAATATTTTTGTTTGAATATTTTTCAAGTTCTTCATCTGTAAAATTTATTCCTTGTACAATTACTGTTTCTGCTCCATTTTCAAATGCTTCTTGCCACAATGTATTTCCGTCAAAATTTTCTCCCTTTATTCCTATATATGTATCTCCTTGTTTTATTATTCTTGTATCTCTACAAAAATTATTGCATTCTGCTTCTGGATTTCCTTTTACTAGTCTTCCTTTTGTGACTTTTATTATTTCTTTTATTTCAATTTTTTTCATTTAATCACCTCTCATTTACTTTATAGATTATATGCTTTTTTTTTAGTTTTGGCAATTATTACATAAAAAAATATTACTTTATACAAAGTAATATTTTTTTATTTATATCTTTTTAATTTCATCGACAGATATTCCTGTTATTTTGCTTATTAGTTCTATAGGCAAATTTTCTTTTAGCATATTTTTTATGAGCTCTATTTTTGTTTTATTTATTCCTTTTTTCATGCCTATCCTTTCATACTTAATTTTCTTCTTTTTTTCTTCTCTGTCTATCATCTCTAATACAGC
>OIYO01001019.1_pt1 | contig 17901 bp, 12 predicted proteins | sample 1588191 | NCBI WGS metagenome assembly OIYO01 (sample SAMN03283275) | human gut metagenome | biome: human-associated habitat; material: feces | host: Homo sapiens | place: Peru | collected 2012 | reverse complement strand
GATGAGGTAAAGGCTGAAGTCAGGAAAGAACTGGAAGGAGAAGTCAAGGCAGAGGTCAGGAAGGAACTGGAGGGAGAAGTCAAGGCAGAGGTCAGGAAGGAACTAGAGGGAGAAGTCAAGGCAGAGGTCAGGAAGGAACTAGAGGGAGAGCTTAAGACTGAAGGACAGCAATTAAAGTTAGTAAATATCATTATAAAGAAAGTCAAGAAAGACAAGACTCTCACAACAATTGCGTCTGAATTAGAAGAGAATGTGGAAGACATCAGGGCAATATATGATGCTGTGATGAAAGCAGCTCCTGATTATGATGAGAATATAATTATTAAGAAACTAAATAATAATAGTTATTAATTGTACATGACCGTTTTCTTTTTCAAAGATAGGAGAAGTATTGGGATGCTCATATAGAAATAGATATATACAAAATGCCCCATTCCGGACTAATCCAGAGTGGGGCTTATCTTTACGCATAAGCAGTTAATGCTTAATTAATCAATTTCTTTTTTCTTAATTCTGTCAAGATAATCTTTAGTTTCTTTAGCAACCACGCCGCTTAAAGCAACAAGTGCAATCAGGTTAGGAATAGCCATCAGACCGTTAAATATATCTGCAATTGTCCATACCGCAGATACTGTCATATAAGGACCGATGAATACGCAGAGGATATATATCCATCTGTATGCCTTGATGCATTTCTTTTTACCATTAGTAAGGTATTCAAGGCAGCGCTCAGAATAATAATCCCAGCCAAGAATAGTTGTAAATGCAAAAAATACGAGACATAACATAAGAATAAATGAAGCAACTCCATCCGGGAATGGAAGTCCTAACTGGAATGCTTTAGTTGTTACTGCAACACCTTCAAGTCCCATATCGTAAGCTCCTGTAAGAACAATTGCAATACCTGTAATTGAACAGATGATAATAGTATCAATAAAAGTACCTGTCATAGATACAAGACCCTGACGTACAGGTTCATTGGTACGGGCAGCGGCAGCGGCAATAGGTGCACTACCAAGACCGGCCTCATTAGAGAAGATACCTCTTGCAATACCCTTCTGCATAGCTACAACCATGGCACCAAGGGCACCACCAGCAGCGGCCTTAAGACCAAATGCACTCTGCACAATTGTAAGGATGGCAGCAGGAACATCTGTAATATTAAATAAAATAATAAGAATACCTGCTAAAAAATATGTTGCAGCCATGAAAGGAACAATAACCTGAGCAACTTTAGAAATTCTCTGGATTCCACCAATAAGAACAAGAGCAACACAGAATGTAAGGATAAGACAGCTTATAACTACAGTCCATGAATATGTTCTTCCAAATAATGAAACAGTCCATGCATTGTTAGGATCAAAGAAATTATTAACAGCAGAAGAGATTCCGTTCACCTGTGTAAATGTACCAATTCCTAAAAGACCAACGCCTATACCAAAGAAAGCAAATATCTTGGCAAGCCATTTCCACTTAGGTCCCATACCATGTTCAATGTAGTTAAAAGGTCCACCAACAACATGACCATCTTCGTCAACCTGTCTGAATTTAACTGCTAAGAGACACTCAGCGTATTTGGTAGCAGTACCAACTAAGGCAGCAAGCCACATCCAGAATAATGCACCAGGACCGCCTGAGACAATGGCAGTAGCAACACCTACGATATTACCTGTACCGATTGTTGCTGAAAGTGCTGTACATAGTGCTGCGAAACTACTCACTTCACCATGCTTTCCATCAGTTTCGTCTTTGAAAATGTACTTAAAAGCACGTCCAAGATTAGTAAACTGAACACCCTTAAGTCTGATAGTAAGAAACAGACCAACTGCAAGGATAAGGACAATGAGTGGGATTCCCCAGACATATGCGTCAATAGTAACGAGAATAGTATTGATTTTACTAAACATATTATGTATTCTCCCTTTTTATAAAAAATTAAGACAAATTTTAACATAAAACAACTCTTTTTTCAATTGAATACTGCTATTTCTTAATATAATAAATAAATTTGTTAAATGTTGCTTATTGACAAACTCTGTCAATTTATATATTATTGTTGAAAACGAAGGCGTTTTGCAGATAAAGCAAGACGCTTTTTTCCTTATTATTAAGGTAATATCCGGAAGATATAATCGGGAGAGACTGTTTAAAATGCAGCGCCGAAGGTGACAGCGAAAACTCTCAGGCAAAAGGACCGGTTATGGACGGAACTCTGGAGAGCTGTAATTATCAGCACCGAAGAAGCAATTTCTAAGCATAGAGATGAGGAATATTGAGGCTGATTTGCTTGGGGAGAATCTTTCAGGTTTTTAACAGAGGCATAGGTGTATTAAAGTGCGCCTGTAGCCTCTTGTTTTTATGTAAAGATGTATTGGAAGGGAATCTTCTTAGGAATCTTGATAAGGCGGGATTGCAAGGCACGAAAAGGCTAAAGCAAAGGAGAGAAACATTATGAAGACAGACATTGAAATTGCACAGGAAGCAGTAATGGAGCCAATTAAGAATGTTGCAGCCAGATGCGGCATAAGTGAGGATGATCTTGAATTATACGGAAAGTATAAGGCTAAGATATCAGATGAGTACATTAACAGTGTCAAAGACAATGAAGATGGAAAGTTAATTCTTGTTACAGCCATTAATCCAACTCCGGCAGGAGAGGGAAAGACAACAATTACTGTAGGGCTTGGAGAAGCATTTGGAAAGCTTGGCAAGAAGGCAGTTATAGCACTTCGTGAGCCATCACTTGGTCCATGCTTCGGTATCAAAGGTGGAGCAGCAGGTGGTGGATATGCACAGGTTGTTCCTATGGAAGAATTGAATCTGCATTTTACAGGCGATTTCCATGCAATCACATCAGCTAACAACTTATGTGCAGCACTTCTTGATAACCATATACAGCAGGGCAACGAACTTGGAATTGATCCAAGGTGTGTTACATGGAAAAGATGTATGGATATGAACGACCGTGTTCTTAGAAATATAGTTGTAGGTCTTGGTTCTAAGGTTGACGGAACTGTAAGAGAAGATCATTTTGTTATCACAGTTGCGTCAGAGATTATGGCAGTATTATGTCTTGCAACAGATATGAAGGATTTAAAAGAAAGACTCGGCAAGATGGTAGTTGCTTACAATTATCAGGGACAGCCTGTTACAGCATCAGATATCAAGGCAGTAGGTTCAATGGCAGCTTTGTTAAAGGATGCATTAAAGCCTAACCTTATCCAGACACTTGAGCATACTCCAGCATTAGTACATGGTGGACCATTTGCTAATATCGCACATGGCTGTAATTCAGTAAGAGCAACTAAGACTGCACTAAAGATGGCAGATTATGTAATCACAGAGGCAGGATTTGGTGCAGATTTAGGAGCAGAGAAATTCTTCGATATAAAGTGCCGTAAGTCAGACTTAAAGCCGGATGCAGTTGTATTAGTAGCAACAGTAAGAGCACTTAAGTACAACGGTGGAGTACCTAAGACAGAATTATCAGCAGAGAATCTTGACGCATTAAAGAAGGGAATCGTAAACCTTGAAAAGCATATTGAGAATCTTCAGAAATATGGTGTACCTGTAGTTGTTACACTTAATGCGTTTGTATCAGATACACAGGCAGAATTAGATTATATACAGAAGTTCTGTGAAGATAAAGGCTGTGAATTCGCCCTTGCCAAAGTATGGGAAAAGGGTGGAGAAGGCGGAATTGAGCTTGCAGAAAAGGTTCTTAAGACACTTGAGACAAAGAAGAGCAATTTCCATTGTCTGTATGAGACAGACCAGCCGGTTAAAGCAAAGATTGAGACAATTGCCAAAGAAATATATGGCGCAGGAAGTGTTAATTATTCGGCAGCAGCTAATAAGCAGATTGCACAGCTTGAACAGTTAGGATTTGGTAATCTTCCAATCTGTATGGCTAAGACACAGTATTCGCTTTCAGACGATCCGACATTACTTGGCCGTCCGGAAGGATTTGAGATGAATGTAAGAGAAGCATATGTATCAGCCGGTGCAGGCTTCATAGTAGTGCTTACAGGTTCAGTAATGACAATGCCAGGACTTTCAAAATCACCAGCGGCATATAATATAGATGTTAATGATGATGGGGTAATAACTGGGTTATTCTAGAAAAGTGACTCCCGGGAGTGGGAGGCAGGTGGTTGTGTAGTGTATTTTCAAACGCGCTCTCGCTCGGACGAAAACGCAGCGGTACTAAGATTTTGTGAGGATTGTCGCCTTTGGCGACTCCCTCGCAAAATCAAGTGCCGGCGTTTCCGTACGGTTTGAAACTACACTACACAACCACCTGTCTCCGAACTTCCGGGAGTTTTTTATAAGGGCGGGAGACATTTTTGAATAGAACAAGATATAAATGGTGTTTGGGAGATGAATTACTTTTGTCATATCATGACTAAGAGTAGGGAGTTCCTTTACATAATGACAAAAAACATTTTGAATATATAACATTAGAAGTAATGTAATGTGGTTTGAATTGGCTAATGATGCTAAAAAAGAGATATAATTAGATATGAACTTGCATAGCTCAAATTAGAAAATTCCATCTATGCAAGTTTTTCTATATTTTGAAGGAGAACAATTAAATTTTTTCTGAAATACAGTAGCTAAATAATTAGCATTAGAAAAGCCAGTTTTATAAGCTATCTGACTAATTGATAATTGTGTATTTCCAAGTAATAACTGAGCATGTTGCAATTTGGTTGCTGTTAAATAATCAGTATAAGAACAGCCAGTTACTTCTTTGAATAATCGAGAAAAATGTGATGTTGATAAAGATATGTATTTAGCAGCATCATCTATTGTAGGATTATACTCCAGATTATTTTCAATATAAACAAGAACGTCATGTATTCGCGAATCAAATTTATTAAAGAGCAATTGCGAAGATTCTATAGGCAAATGTTCCTGATATATTGTAAAAAATAATTTATGTAACATACCAGTTAAAATTAGTTGCGAATAAGGAGTATTATTGTTATATTCCTGATACATTTCTTCAAACTGGGATTTTATCTTTATTTGCGATTCAGGTAAAAAATGCAAATAGTCTGTACATAATATGTCAAATTCTGATTGTCCAACTAAATTAATTGCTGGCTGTAATGCTTCAAGTCGAAATTTAATTATGTATCGTTCATAGGGAATATCAGACATTGCACAATTTCGATGATATACATTCGGTTTACTTATCCCAACATCTCCGGAATGTGCAATTTTAATATTTTCATAGGAAAACCATTTACGATCTCCACTGACAAGATATCCTAACATATAATGATCAGAAGCTGCTTGCATGTGCGGCATAGAATATGATGCTTCTTTTATCTTGTGGTCTACATGTATTATCTCATTTGAACTCAGAGGGATTGGCATTTGTATCTCCTTATATTCATTATATTGTACACATAATAGCATCAAATTAGAGAAAATACAACAAAATTGATATTATATTTAATGTAATCATTAATAAAAACTCATATAATTTCATACATACTAAAAGGATTAAATATGGAGGTTATATGAAGAAACAAAATATTTATTTAAAACTATCTGTGAAGTATATTTACTATTTTTTATTATTTATTGTATTTTCTTATTTTTTATCCCATATCTTAGTTGAAGGTTCCAAAATAATATCTGTAGCAATTAATGATATGATTGCGGGTAAGTTTGTTAATCTTAAATCAATTTTTTTTACAATATTGATTTTTGTTATCCTGTCTATGTTAATTTCTTTTTTTAAGAAACTTTGTGGAGAGCAATTTAGTTTGGTAATACAGAAGGAAAGCAAGAATTATATTGTAAAAAAAATTGAAGAGATTGAATATGCATACATTAATGAACATACAGGAACTCTAATTACAAAATTAATTTCTGATATTGAAAAAATAGGCCAACTTTATTCTGAAATAATCCCAGAGATTTTTCAATCAATTATTACAATTATAGCATTGAGTTATTCAATATTTAAAATGGATTGGATACTCTTACTGAGTATCGTGATTTGCTATCCTTTAGTAATGTGTATAAGCAACAATCTAGCTAAAAATATTAATAGATTAGCAAAGTCTAGGAGAGCAAAGTATGATGAATTGACACAAGTAGCTAATGATGATATTGCAGGAATTGCAATAGCACGTAGCTATGGTTTAAATAAAATATTAAATGAACGAGTAGAAAAAATTGCAAACGATATTTTAGAAAATGAAATTTATCGTAATAAGTATCAAGCAATTGGAAACGTAATTCAGAGCTTAGTCAAATGGATTCCTAGTGTTATCTGTTCTCTAATTGCATTGATGGAATTTTTTAAAGGACAGTTATCCATAGGAGATATGATGGCTTTTATTATTTTGTTTAATAAAATATCATCTCCCATGAGTGAATTACCTTTTAAAATAAATGATGGAAGAGAATTATTGATATCAATAAAAAGAATAAATGAGATAATGGATGCTCCAAAAGAACATTCAGGAACATATTGTGGAAATACCTCTGATTTATCAAAAACGGAAAGTGTAATATATTTTAAGGATGTTTCGTTTTGGTATAATTCTAATCGTGAAAAGAGAGTTTTTGATAAATTGAATATAGATATAAAAAAAGGGACTACAACAGCAATTGTAGGATCATCTGGTGTAGGAAAATCTACATTATTTAAAATTATATGCGGTTTAGAAAAAGTAAGAGAAGGAGATTATTACCTATACGAACAAAATTTTAGAAATTGGAATTTAACAGCTGCAAGAAAAGAGATTGCTCTGGTATCACAGAATGTATTTTTATTTGCAGATACAATTTTTTCTAATATTACTTATGGTATGGATGATGTGTCTATAGAAGTCGTGATAGATGCATGTAAAGCTGCGTGTATTCACGATTATATTATTACCTTACCGGATGGATATCAAACTTTTATTGGAGAGAATGGAGTAAATTTGTCGGGCGGACAAAGGCAAAGATTAACTATTGCTAGAGCATTTCTAAAATCATCTTCTATCTTATTATTAGACGAACCAACATCCGCTTTAGATGTAAAAACGGAAGAAGCGATAAATAGAATAATAGAAACAAGAAAGAACAATCAAACAGTGATCATCATTGCTCATAGATTGTCAACTATACGTAATGCAGATGATATTATTGTTTTACATAAAGGTAAAGTCGCTGAAAGAGGATGTCATTTTGAATTATTAGGTAAAGAAGGTTTATATTCAAAATTGTACAATAACGAATGTGAAACAGGAATAGAATAAAATTATTAGTATATAGGAGTAGTGCTAATGACACAGAAAAATGTTTTTTGGAAGTTTTTAGGTTTATTAGAAAACAGATTAATGATATATATTGTATCTATAATAATGATGACAACCTTTTATGCTGTATTTGAAGTTACAGGTTCGCTTTTTGTAAAATCTATATTTGATATTGCAGAAAAAGGAAATTATGAAGATGTAAGTGTAACTATGGGATTCTACTTATTGATAGGAATAGTTGCAGTATGTATTGCTTCAATGTTTATGTATATTTACAATAATGAAGCAAAAAAAGGTTCTATAGAAATAAAGAAGAAGGTATTTTCTAAAACATTAAATTTTCCAATGGAATTCTATGATACACATCATAGTGGTGAATTGCTATCACGTTTAATTTATGATACAGATAAAGCAAGTGAAATATATTCATCCAGACTAAGGAGAGTGTTGGCTCCTATAATTTCCGTTTTGGTATATATAATAATAATGTTTATAATCAATCCGGCAATGACATTAGTTCTTGTTCTTTTGAATATTTTACTTTTTTTACTTAATACATTAATATCTAAACCAATGAAAAAAGTAGGAAAAGAGTCCGCAGAAAAAAGTGCAATAATGACAGAAAAATTGTCTAATATGTTGACCGGTATAGAGGTAAATAAAATGTACGATTTTATGCATCATAACCGGAAGAAATATGAACTAGCTAATAAAGAATATTGTTATGTACAGAGGAAAAGAATATACTTAGTTAGTATTTTAGAATCTCTTAATGTTGCTTTTGATATGTTGTGTGCATTACTTTTTTTAGTTATAGGTATTTATTTTTTACAACATCAATTAGTTTCTTTGGGAGATATTGCAGCAGTATATACTATATATGCTGCACTTAGTTTACAATTTTTGCAATTAGGTAAATATTATCCTGAATTGATGAATTGTATATCTTTTGCAGAGAGAATATTTTCTTTTCTGGATGAGAAAGAAGAATGTACTGAAATGGTAAATGACATACAAATTAATAGCACTTATGAATCTAGTGCAATTAATATTGATAATTTATCTTTTCAATATAATGTAGCTACACCCGTTTTAAATCAAGTAACAATAACAATACCTAAAAATAAGAATGTGGCATTAATAGGAAGATCGGGATGTGGTAAAAGTACAATAGCAAAACTTCTATTAGGTTTTTATCCAATTTCTTCTGGTGATATTAAATTTTTTGGAAAATCTATTAAAGAGCTTGGATTAGAAAATGTAAGAGCATTGATAGCATATGTTCCTCAAGAAGCATATTTGTTTGAAACAAATATTATCGAGAATATACGATATGGTAAACCGGATGCAACAGATGCAGAAATTATAAATGCAGCAAAATTAGCTAATGCTCATGATTTTATTATGAAGCAAGCCGATAAATATCAAACCATGATAATTGGCAACGGACACAATTTGTCTGGAGGAGAAAAACAAAGAATAGCAATGGCTAGAGCCATAATAAAAAATTCACCAATTATAATTTTAGATGAAGCAACTTCTGCACTGGACAATGAATCAGAATTTCTTATACAAGATACAATTACAAAATTGAAAAAAACAAAAACTATTATTACGATTGCACATAAACAAGCAACCATAGATTTTGCAGATATCGTAATTGAATTATAACAATTGGATTCCCCCTAAAATTTTTTTTAATGGGAGATGAGAATATCTCTCCCGCCCCAACCTTGCCAAAGGCGGGGCGGGGAAGGTGTCCGGTAAAGAAAAGCCCAGCCATGTATATATCTAAAATCAAAACCGTATGAAGACGCCGGCACTTGATTTATAAAGGCAGCCGCCATAGGCGGCAAACCTTTATAAATCTTAGTACCGCTGCGTCGGAGTCCGAGCGGAAGCGGGTTTTGATTTTAGATATACACACGGCTGGGCGTGCTTTAGGGGAGCAACTTCCTACAACATTACCCCCGACTTCTCCTTACTTCTCTCAATCATATGATTCAGCTTCTCAAATGGTTTCTGTAAGAACAATCCGATAATCAGCGAAACAACTATATATATTGAAAGAAATGCGAGATTCTTAATGTAATCATATCTGTACATTCCTGCTATGCATTCTCTTAATGCATCCATTGAATATGGGAAGAGCAGGAACCGGTATATTATCTGGTATGCGTTAGGAAGTACTTCTATAGGGAATGTACCGCCTGAGCCGGCAACCTGTATGACGAGCAGGACAATTCCAAGTGCTTCACCAATATTTCCAAATGCAACAGTAAGGCTGTACATAAAGAAGGTGAATACGAAGCTTGAGAATGCACATGCAACCCAGTAAAGGAATGGGTGGTAACACTGGATTCCTATGTAGAAAAGATTTCCAAGTGTTATAAGCAGTGCCTGAAGCTGTCCTACTGCAAAGAAGATAAAATACCTTCCAAAGAATTTTTCATATCTCTTTGCATCTGCTGGAATGTCCGGAGCAGGATGCACAGGTGTGTGCATAATAGCAACAAGTATAAGGCCACCAAACCACAGTGCAAGTATTGTGTAGAATGGTGAGGCACTTGTTCCATAGCTTTTAACAGCATATACCTGCTCAGTTGTTATATTTACAGGTGCAGAAAGAAAATCTCCCAAAGTATTAGCATCTGCATTTAACATCTCTGATAATAAACCATATGTATCCTGTTCAGTGATTGTGTTTAATGTATTAATTGCGTTATCAAGCTTTGTCTCAAGGTCACTGAGAAGCTCTTTAGTCTGAGTGAGTGAGCCTGATGTAAGCTTGATTGCAGCAGACAGGTCTGCAACGTCCATGTTCATGTCAGAATAAAGCTCTGTTAATGAACTCATAATGCTCTGAATCTGTGCCATCTGGCTTGAGAGTGCAGATGACAATTCATTTAAAGATTCAGCAGAATTACCATTTACAAGTGCCTGTAAGGTTATTAACTGCTTCTGTTGTAGCTGCAATTGTGTATAAACTTGCGGTGCAGCACTTGTCGAACTGCTGCTTATTGATGATGTAAGGTCAGTAATTGCGAGCATTGAGTTAAGAATTACATCGTATGTTGAAAGTGTAGTCCTTGCTGATGTAAGTCTGTTAATAACTGCATCCATAAGAGAACCGGTTTCTTTATCTGCATCTTTGATAACTGAGTCGCCAGTACCGGCAATTGTAGATACGATTGTATCTATAAATGTCTGGTTTACCTGCTGCTGAACTGCTGTTTTAGCCTTGTCTGTTATCTTAGGTGCAATAGCGTTTGCTTTCTGGTTACAGTAATATTTTAACTGAGGATGTTCCATGGAATCACTTAAGAAGCTTATAAGATTCTTGGAAAAATTCTCTGGAACAACGAGGGCTGCATAATACTCACCGCTGTATACGCCTTCGATTGCTTCATCTGATGAAGCAACAAACTGCCAGCCGATAGTGTTATTGGTTTTAAGTGCATCAATTATGGTGTCACCAACGTTAAGCTCCGCTCCTTCAAGAGAAGTACCTTTGTCAACAGATACAACGGCAACTTTAATCCTGCTTGTGGAAGCCTGTCCATATGGATCCCAGTTTGACAGGATATTAAACCATGAATACAATGCAGGAATAACGGTAAGACCGATAATTACGCATAGTGCAATTACATTTGTTTTTATATGGCGAAGGTCAGCCCGTATAATCTTAAATATATTTTTCATAACTGTACCTCACTTAAAAATGCTTTGATACTATCTGTAAGAGAAGTATCAGCCTGTTTTTCCTTAATCTCAATATTGAGCTCATTGAGCTTTCTTGCGAGCTTGTCGTCAATATAATCAATAACTATAAGATAAGCACAGAATATAAAAAGTGAGATTACCCATAGAAGCAGATAAACAACCTTGGCGGTATCCATAGTAAACATAAGCACCATGAATACTAAAGGAATTATCATCATACATCTTAAGCAGACCTTTTTCTTGTGCTGGTTCTTAGCATGCATATTTTCTGCAAATGCTGTGATTTCCGCAAGAACAACATCTATATTAAAATCATCATTTTGCATAAATCCATTACTCCTTTACATAAAATGTGTTTCTTTCATACGGCGTTCAAAGAACTCGCGTACTTCAAGAAGTGACTTTCTGATACCAAGTCCCAGAATAAGGGAAATAACAGCATAAGCGCATAATTTCACAAGAAATACAGCGTAATCACACTGATATAATCCACTTATCGCCTCTCTCATGGCATTGATTGCATAAGGGAATGGGAAGTAAAGGTACACATTCTGGAAGAATTCAGGAAGAAGTTCTATTGGATAAGTTCCGCCTGAACCAGCAATCTGTAACACAATCATAACTACAGCAATAGCTTTTCCCAAATCACCAAATGTAAGAACAAGTGTATATATAAATAATGTAAATACAAAGCTTGTTATAGCGGCTGCAAGCCACAGCATGAATGGGTGGGTGCAGTCGATTTTTAAAATGTACAAATCACCAAGAACTACTACAAGAGCCTGAAGCTGTCCCATTGCAAGGAACAGGAGCGCACGTCCCATATATTTCTGATGTTCTGTGGCATCCTTGAATTCATCATCCTCGTAGTCAACCTTTACTTTCATAAGGGCAACTAAAACAATTCCTCCAACCCAGAGAGCAAGTGTTGTATAGAAAGGTGTAACACTTGTTCCATAGTTAGTCTGCATATAGACGTAGATTTCTTCTACCTGTACAGGCTCTGACAGGAATGACGCTATTGACTGTGCATCTGAGTTGATGAAATCCATTATCAGTTTATATGTAGAAGATGAACTTATATCTCCTACTGAACCGGATATGGTATCAAGTCTTTTATTGAGAGAATCAAGTAATGTTTTTGTGCTTTCTAAAGTTGTATTAATATTTACAGATATATCACTCACACCAAGGAGCATCTGTGATATTCCGTTAATACTGTCTCCGGCACTGCTTATATTAGCTGCAAGGCTGTTTACGGCATTCTTAATGGAAGCCTTAAGAAGGTTAACATTAGTCCTTATTACAGTCTGCATAATTACCTGACTCTTCTGAATCTCTGTGCGGCACTGTTCAACAACAGATTTGATTAACTGATATCTTGCCTGAAGAGTTTCTGGTGAGTTAGTAAGAATATCTGCACACTGCTGAACAAGGTTGTATGCAATATTCTCCATAGCATTAACAGAGGCAAGAGCTGACTTTAGAGCAGTGATAACTGCCGGGTCTATGCCGTCTACTTTGCTGAGAGAATCAATCGCATCTTCAAGTGCCTTATTCTGGTCTATAAGTTCCTTTAACTGTTCGTTGGCTTTACTAAGCTCAACGCCAGCCTGTCCGACATCAGTTATTGAAAGCTGTACAGCTTTATCAAGAGAATCAAGCGCGCTGTCAGCTAATTCATTCATAGCTTTAAGCTGTGCATCAATCTGGTTTGCAATATCATCTGTGACATTATCAAGAGATTTATTGGCAATATCGGCAACATCAGTTGTTCCGGTAAGAACATCTTTAATCTGTGGAAGAACCTCCTGAAGCTTTGCAAGATTATCTGCCAGGTCTGAATTACTCTTAATAAACATGTCAATCATGGTATCGTAAGAATTAATATTGGCTGATACACTCTGTAAATCCTTAACTGTCTTTTCAATAATAGAAGGATCATTTTCAGCTATTTCGTTAAGTCCCTTCATTATTGTCTGTACGCACACATCAATGAATTCGGAATTGATAGTGTTCTGAAGAGTGCTTTTTCCTGTATCCGTAATCTTGGAAGCAACAGCATTTTTCTTGGAATTCTCATAGTATGTAACTGTTGGTGGATTAAGACCATTGTCAAGGAAGTCATACAGGCTTCGTGAAAAGTCGTCTCCGATTACGATAACGGCATAGTACTTCCCGGCATTCAGTTTATTCATGGCTTCATCTTTAGTTTCCGGAAAACGCCAGCCTAATTTATCATTAGAATGAAGCTGTTCAACAATCTGTGCTCCCATGTTGATAGTGGAATCATCAGATTCAGAGTAGCCTTCATCTTCAGAAACAATAGCAATCTGAACGGACGCAGTGTTTGCGTAAGGATCCCAGTTGGAATATATGTTAAACCATGCGTAAAGCGATGGAATAAGACATAGACCAAGCGCAATGGCTAAAGCCAGAATATTCCTGCTAAGACCTTTCAAATCTCTTTTGAAAATCTTAAATATCATAACATTCCTCAATTCTTTAATTATCGTTTAAATCTCATATGTATTTTACTTAAGAAAATGGGGAAAATCAATACAGAGAGGATAAATCAGACATATTTAATAAATTAAGAAAGGATATGGATTTATGAACATATTGTATTGCGGTGATAAACCTATGCAGAAGGGAATTCTTTTATCTTCAATGTCTCTTATTGGAAATGTGGATGAACCGTTAAATATATATATTCTTACGGTTGATTACAGTGAAAAGGGTGTTAATTACAAGCCGGTTGATAAAGCATTTGCAAAATATCTGGAAGAAAAATTGAATAAATCGGACATTAAAGTAAATGCCTTTCTTGTTGATGTTACAAGATATTTTGTTGAGGAGCTGCCGGAGGCAAATATGCAGAGCAGATTTACTGCGTGCTGTATGCTGCGCCTTTTTGCTGATAAGACAGATATTAATGAAAGACTTCTTTATCTGGATACTGATGTGCTGTGCAGAAGAGATTTCAGCGACTTTTATTATCAGGATATGGATGGCATAGAGATTGCGGGAGTTTCTGATTATTATGGCAGATGGCTTTTCGGTGATGGTTACATTAATTCCGGAGTAATGCTTATGAATATGAGGATGATAAGACAGAACGGGCTTCTGGAAAAATGTCGTGAACAATGCATGAGAAAGGAAATGTTTATGCCAGACCAGACGGCTGTTAATACATTTGCAACAAGAGTCAATCTGTGTGGACGAAAGTTTAATGACCAGAGGAGGCTGCATGACAACACTGTTTTTCAGCATTTTACAACTACCTTCCGGGTGTTTCCGGTGATAAGGACTGTCGCAGTTAAGCCGTGGGAGATTGACAAAATGCATAATGTTCTTGGACTTCATGAATATGATGAGCTTCTGGATTCTTATAAAAGGGAGTATGAAGAGTACATGGAGGTTTCACGTATTCCTGTGTTTTTCTCAATTAATGAGCAGTACGCGCCATATCTGGCGGTGTGCCTTAAATCGCTGGCTGCACATGCAGCCGGGGACGAGCGTTACCGCATTATTGTTATGTGCGATAATGTGAAGAATATTACTATGATTCAGCTTCGCAATGTAATAAAGGATTATGAAAATATAGACATTGAATTCGTTGATATAAGAAAGAAAATGTACGAATATTCTGAAAGCTTTGTACAGACAGTTACTGACAGACAGGAAAACAGGCTTTATTCAGGCAAGTTTACACTGACGATATACTTCAGATTGTTTATTGCAGAGCTATTTCCTGAGCTTGATAAAGCTGTATATATTGATTCAGACACTGTGATTAATGATGATATAGCAAAGCTTTATTCAGTTGATATGGGTGATGCAATGTTTGGTGCGGTAAGAGATACATTTGCAGGAAAGAATACAATACTGGCTCATTACATTGAAAATGTAGTGGGGATAGAGAGGAATGAATATGTCAATTCCGGAGTGCTTCTTATGAATCTTGATAAGATAAGACAGGCTCATCTTGCAGACAGATTCTTAAAACTCATGGCAGAATATCACTTTGACAGTGTTGCACCTGACCAGGATTATATTAATGCCATGTGTGCAAAAGAAATATATTTTCTTGATAAGGAATGGAATGTTATGCCTAATAAGGGTGAGGAGTATATGGCAAGACCGAAGCTGATACATTATAATCTGTTTGACAAACCGTGGCATTACAGCGAGATTCCGTATGAGGAGTATTTCTGGCAGTATGCAGCAGAGTCGGGATTTTATCCGTTGCTGATTAAACAGCGTGAGCAGTATGGGGATAGTGAAAGGAAAGCCGATCGTGAGAATTTAAAGAAATTGCTCTCAAGGGCTGAGAATATTGCGGACGGCGACGGCGTTAAGTTTTCTGATGTTGTGGGAAGTGGCAGCTTTGTGGGCGATAACATTTTGGAGGAGATATGATTGGTGACAGGGAGCAGGTCTATGAAAATATTAGAATGGCTGTAAGCCTTAATCAGTTGAATTCAAAGGTTGAGCCGGGAGATCCTAAGCTGTTACGCGAAGATAAAGAAGCATTGTTAAGACATTATATTGATTATAGAACAGCATATGGTTATTGCGTGAAAAAGTATATAGCAGAGGCCATATTTTATGCAGGGACATCGGCAGTCGGACTTATAACACAGGTGGACGGACTTAAGAATCTTTCAGGAGTTAAAGGTCCTGCGATTGTAACATGCAATCATTTCAGCCCGTTAGACCCGGCAATTGTCAGATTTGCTATGAGAAAAGCTGGATTCAGTAGAATATGTATTGTTAATCAGGATACCAACCTTGCGATGAAAGGATTTGTCGGGTATATGCAAAGATATGCCGACACAATGCCTGTAAGCAGCCTGAAATGGTTTATGGAGACAGAATTTCCTAATCAGATTAAGAATGCACTTGATGAAAACAAACTTGTGCTTATATATCCTGAGCAGGAAATGTGGTTTAATTATCGGAAGCCCCGCCCATGCAAGAGAGGTGCATATCTGTATGCGGTAAAGTTTAATGTACCGGTGATTTCACTGTTTGTGGAACAGCTGGTTAAGAGTACACATTTGCACACATTCAGGGTACATGTCCTCCCTGTAATATATCCAGACAGGCAGCTTGATGAAAGAACGGCAAGTTTAAGAATGCAGCACATAGACTATGAGCAGAAATGTGCTGCATATGTAAAAGCATATGGAAAGAAGCTGACCTATGATTTTGAGGAGGGCGATATTGTAGGAAGATAAAAGCATTTGAGAAGATAATTATTTGACGCAGGAAGAATTGAAGTGTATATATATTTGAAGAAATTACAAAGATTGAGAGGAATGTTTATGAAGATACAATCAGTGGCAGTACTTGGAGCAGGAGCAGTCGGCTCTTATGTTATATGGGGACTTTCAGAAAAGAAGGATATAGATTTAAGTGTTATTGCAAAGGGCGAAAGAGCGGAAAGACTTAAGGCAGAGGGCTGCCTGATTAATGGAAAGACATACCACCCGGCGGTATTGACACCTGAGGAGGCAAAGGGTGTGGACTTTCTTGTTGTGTCATTAAAGTATGGCGCACTTGCAGGTGCATTAGATGATATTAAGGAAGCTGTCGGTGAGAATACAATTGTCATGAGTCTTATGAATGGCGTCGACAGTGAAGAGATAATATCTACGAAGATAGATAAATCACATATCATTTATTCACTTATAAAGGTGGCATCACACCGCGAAGGAAAGGAATATGTGTTCAATCCTGAGACTACAATAGGAATTATATATGGAGAGGAAGCTGCACCATTTGAGAGTGAGAGAGTTGTGGCAATAAGAGATTTATTTGACGGAACAGGACTTAATTACAGAGTGACTGAACATATCAAAGAAGAGATATGGAGTAAGTTCAGACTTAATATCTGTAACAATCTTCCCCAGGCTATTATTGGAGCAGGTGTTGGCTGTTATACAGACAGTGAGCATATGAAAGCAATCAGCCATGGACTGCGTAAGGAGGTTGAAGCAGTAGCTCTTGCAAAAGGCATTGATATGAGCAGATGTGCAGATAACTCAAGCCGTGGAAGTGCAGTTCCACCAACAGCAAGATATTCAACATTGCAGGATATTGACGCTGGCAGACACACAGAGATAGATATGTTCTCCGGTGCAATGATGCGTATGGGAAAAGAACTTGGAATTGCTACACCATATAACGAATATACATATCACATCATCAAGGCACTTGAAGAGAAGAATGATGGCATGTTTGATTATGATGAGAACAGTGAGGCTGTGACTTATTCTAAGTAGTGGCAGACAGGAATTAACATAACAATTGATATGACAACCTACTGAATTGCGATTATTATCGTAACTTAGCAAGAAAACTCCATCCGACAACTGTCGGTTGTGAGATGAATTGCACTGGCTGGCTATTTGCCAGCCTTTTTGTATTTTCCAGTTTTAATGTACTTACTTTTGTGTTCGTCAGTTCGCTGGCTTTCAATGTATTCCTTGAAGTTTTCATTTTAGTATTTCAATCGAACATATATTTGTCTACGCTACAAATATAGGGTATAATAAATGCATAAATCAATTGTTAATTTTAACCGACACAGAAAGGAGGCAGACTGGTGTGTATAGGACAAGACAGTATCATATAAGAAAAGGTCATAAAATGTTTTCTTACTGTGCTGATATCTGTAAGAAGTCAACATATCTGTACAACAGGGCAAACTATATATTAAGACAGTATGCTACGGCTGTAAGGGACTTTGAAAATTTAAAGCCACTGACAGCTAACCAGATGGAAGTTTACAAAGATATAAAGGCTGTTACTGAAGGAACTAAGTATGAGCCTAAGGGTAAATGGCTTACATATGGTACTATGGACTTCTACCTGAAACAGACAAAAGACATCAATTACTATG
>OIYO01001016.1_pt1 | contig 17907 bp, 17 predicted proteins | sample 1588191 | NCBI WGS metagenome assembly OIYO01 (sample SAMN03283275) | human gut metagenome | biome: human-associated habitat; material: feces | host: Homo sapiens | place: Peru | collected 2012 | reverse complement strand
TTACCGCGTTGCTCTCGCTTCTTGGCGGTGCAATTTATGTGACGTTTCAAATCACTTGGACTGTATCTCACAGCGACGATAAAGACAAGAAAAATGACCGCCTCTGAGTTCCCCAACTAGACCGGTCATTTTTTCTTGACTTATTATACAATGTAATCTGATATGATATTATCGTTATTCCAACAAGCATAATAAATACATAAATATAATTATTAACTTTTGCATATCCCCACGGCTTATAATCATACACATTACTATTATATGTAAAATTAAACTTAAGGTCTGATTCTTTTCTTAAATTCTCAGCTATACTGCTATAATCCTGTTCATCTATATAACTTTGTAATGAATATGCATATATGTATGTTTCATCCGTCGCAATATTGTCTGCTTCATTTTCCGTAACAATAATTCCCGGAAGCTTTTTTCCATCATTCCATACATTTGTATAGCTGTTCATTATTCCACACAATGTATATTCTTTATCATTAAGTGTTATATTATCTCCAATGTCTGTGCCCTGCCCAAGCCTGATAAGAGAGTTCCTGTCTATTGCTGCCTCATTGTCATTATCCGGCATCTTCCCTTTTTCAAGTTCTATACTGCCCATGCTGATAAAGCCATCTGACATTGTACCAATCATAATATCTGATGAATTGGTTCTATCCTTTACGCTTGTTACAGTTTTTGCAGTATACACATTTCCAGTATATGGATGATTTTTAATACTTTTGTTTTCCTCATGCTGTTTGGACCTGTACATTACAAACCAGTCTCCAAAATGCTTTTTATTATCAGCATTCTGCCAGTTTGACATATTTTCCTGTAGCAGCAGTATCCCTGTAACAAATGTAAATGCGAGCACTACTAATGCCATGGACCTTAAAATGTTTTTAAATCTCCTGCGAAGTCCACTGAATGTCAATGCTATAAGTTCGCTGTTCATACCCCCACACCCCCTGTCACATTTCCATCTGTGATTGTGAGTATGCGGTCTGCATATTCTGCCATCTGCCTGTCATGTGTAACCATAACAATAGTCTGCTGATATTTAGACGCTGCCAGTGTAAGCATTTTAGCAACTGTTTCTGCACTCGCCGCGTCAAGATTTCCGGTCGGCTCATCAGCGAATATAACTGACGGGTGGGTAATTAATGCCCTTGCAATTGCAACTCTCTGCTGCTCACCGCCTGACATCTGTGCAGGGAATTTGTCCTTACAGTAATCTATGCCAAGTGATTCCATTAATTCAGTCACTGCTTCCTCATCAGCATCTTCCCCATCAAGAATTAACGGAAGTATTATGTTCTCATATGCCGTGTATTCAGGAATCAGCTTATAATCCTGATATATGAACCCAATATGCGTGCGTCTGAATTTTGCCAGTTCTGAATTTTTAAGATTACTGATGTCTTTTCCTGCTATGTACACTTTTCCTTCGTCCGGCTTATCCATAGTTCCAAGGATTCTTAACAGTGTTGACTTGCCTGAACCACTCTTTCCGACAATTGCAGTAAATTCGCCCTTTCTTACTTCAATATCACACTGGTTCAGCGCATTAATTTTCACCTGTCCTGCTGTGTAAGTTTTAGATATACCTTTTGCGCTTAATATTATGTCCATATGTCTCCCCCTCTCATCCCCGATTTCTATCTGGGATAATTATATCTTACAAAACTTACACCCGGCTTACATGGACTGATATTTTGTTTTTAATCTGTACATCGGGAGTGTCACAACGAATTCAGCTCCGCCATACTTTTCACTGTTACCAGCCTTTATGCTTCCATGATGTGCCTGCACAATAAGCTTTGACAGATTAAGTCCTATACCCGCCTTGAAATCCGCTGCACTTCCATTAGTCTCAAATCTGTTAAATATACTGTTAAACTGCTCCGTACTTAATCCATTGCCATTATCAGCAATCGTAACTACGCAGTCATCATTCTTTCTTGTTACATCAACATATACCTTAGTATTGTCATCTGCTAAATATTCTGCACAATTGTCGAGAAGATTTATAAAACACTCGACAATCCAGCCTTCATCTGCGTACATACATAATTTTTCATTGCCATAATCTGTAACAATTTTATTTCTGTCCGCAACACTGCTGTTAATACTTTCCTGAAGTATTGCCGCGACATCGACCTCATCACTTGTCATGACAACTTTTCCTGCCTCAAAGCGGCTTATATCAAGCAGTTTCTTTATAAATGTTTTTATTCTGAACGCATTACCAGTACAATCAGCTATCTCTTTACGCTGCGAACTGTCATCACATTTTTCCTCAAGCATTTCCAGCTTCATAGTTATAATTGCCAGCGGTGTCTTAATCTGATGTGCTATATTCTCAATGAAATCCTGCATCTTCTGATGCTGCTCTTTATTATAAATGTGTTCGTTATCTAACTGCTTAGAAAGCCTCTCGTTATCTGCATATACATCGCACACTTTCTTTACAAAGCCCTTATGTCCAAGTCTGTAACAGTTATATAATCCTGAACCGAGTGCAATTAAAAGAACCACTATTATTGCTATTAAAGCGTACATTTCCCCATTAATTCTGCTCACATACGAAAAGCCATGGCTGCCGTATCCGGCACTTTCCATGGCTGTTCTGCCTGCTCTGATATTGTTATCTGTTATCCCTGATGAAAACATTTTTCGTACAAATGCTTCACCATATGCATTATCCTCTAAATACAATGCACCTGCCAATGCCTGCTCTTTAAGCCGGTAATAAGCTATAATTCCAGCTATAACAGCCACATTAATCAATCCATATATAATAACGAAAACGGTCTGCCTTTTTCTGAATACAGACAGTTTCTTCTTAATCGTGTTATCCATAAATCCCCCTGAAAGTTATTAGTCAATCCACCTGTAGCCCACATTTCTGATAGTCTCTATGTATTGCTGGTTTTTCTCACCATATGTTCCAAGCTTTGCTTTTATTCTGCTCATTGCAACGGTAAGTGTGTTATATTCAACGAAATTGCCGTGAACATCCCATATTTTCTCGTATATGACATCACGCCTTACGACTCTGCCTTTATTCTCTATAAGCATTTTTACAATATCGAATTCGTTAGTCGATATATTTAGTTCTTCACCATGACGGCTTATCTTATATCTGTCAAAATCAACGACAATATCACCTTTCTTGTAGATATTGCCCGCATTAAACTTGCTTCTTCTTAAGTTGGCACTTATTCTTGAAAGCAGTTCCTTTGTATAAAACGGCTTTGTTATATAATCATCTGCACCTATATCAAGCCCTGTAACTATCTCTTCCTCATTATCGCATGAAGTTAAGAATATAACTGGCACTTCGCTTGATTTTCTTATCTTCCTGCATATATCAAACCCGCTTCCATCAGGCAGCTTGACATCTAACAGAAACATATCAATCTGTGGATTGACAATATATTTATCCGCTTCATCGCAGCTTCCGGCAGTAACTATCTCATACCCCTTATCAGTCAGCAAAAGCTTAAGGCTTTCGCATAATTCCTTCTCATCTTCAACAACAGCTATCATAATTTCCGTTCCTTTTCACATATCTGGTCATACTGCTTATACATTTTCTGCACCTCATTTTCAAGCAGATAGTAATGCTTGATGTATGGAACAAGAAGGATAAGTATTGCAATTGCAAGGACAAGCAGAGGCATACTTAATGCAGAGTCAATTGCCCCTACTATCACATATGCACACACTGTAAGCAGTTCCAATATTGCAAATGTTATGGTTACAATCAAATGCACAAGCCTTTCATGCTGAAAGAATGCCACCTGTGTAAGATGCTCCTGCTTGATGTATTTCCAGTCGCAATCCTTATCTGACTGTAACAATGAATCTATGTATTTTCTGTATGTTAAAATACGGTTTTTCATGGTTAGCCTTCTTTCTTTTCCATTTATCTTAATCTGTTTCTGACCATCATTAATGTATATCCTAATAAATTTTGTCCTTTCCATTGGGAGATATCAAACCTTCTATCATCTTTCATCGATAATCCGATTCCCCATATGCAATCTCTTACAGCACATTCTGCCAGAATTGCATCATCTGTATCCAATAATCTCTTTTTCAATTCCTCATTCTGTGAGAACTTCTCCATCAAACCATCATAAACAATAATCTGGCGAATTCCACTCCATATATTATCATTATATCCAGAAACGCTTCGTCCATATTGCTTAATTCTTGCCACTTCATCTGTATGTAAAATATGCCTTGCCACTTCATAATTCCCGAAGCAGACCGCCTTCTTATACATCATATATTGCTCCATAGATGTATATTTAATTCCCTCTATAGAAAAATCAGATAAAAACCAATTGCTTAAATATCCATTTTCTTCATCTGGATTATGAAAACATTTTATATCCATTAAACTTCTCCAACTTTCTGCACTGCTAAATTCAAGTCAAGGTCATGAAGCCCATAATATGCTTTTTTCAAGAAATCAACTGATATCTTTTGTACAACAAGATTACTTGGTATATTATAAAACCACTGATAATATGCATAGAATTCACCTATCCAGTCAGGCATAAACCCTTCTATTGCACTCCCTGATTTTAAAATATATCCTTCCGTTTCTGTAAAATATTTCCATAACTCTTTTGCACTCATTGTATTTACATATGCTTTTGCTTCATCAATATTTTTTCTGGTCTTACTATTCATATATGTCCTGATAAAATCTTCTGTATCTTTATCTGGAAATTCCTGCGCAACAAAATCAAATAATTTACCCTGATTTTCTACAACATCATTCAAATAAACTTCTGGATACGCTCTCACACTAATCACCTCTCAAACAATGTACTGAATACATTCGTTACCTTATTGGCATCTGAATCTACTAAATCTCTCATATTTTTTCTTGCTCTGACATCTCTTTCATTATATTTATCATTGAATTCTCTATAATCAACCGATAATATATCTTCTTTAATTTCATGTAGCCTTGAATACGCCTTTTCGGACTTAATACAATATTGAATTCCCAATCCACCCAATGCAAGCAATTCTTCGAGTATATCCATATCAATATTGTCTCTTACAAATTCTTTGGCTATATAAAAATATGATGCATTAGCTCTCCAGCCTTTAATAACATCATATTCACTTGTATCTATACCATATTTGTTAATAAATTTTTCTGCAAGCATTCTGTATCGCTTAGAGTCCGCCGCTTCTCTATGTTTCATCAATTCCGCTAACCATGCCAAAACATCTTTCTGCTGAAAATCCAGTATTTTCAAGTCATCATATTCTAATTCATACTTATGAACCCAGCCATTAATCTCATTAGGTCTGCATACTGCCCATTCTTTAGCCAGTTCAATATTTTCCGTAAGATAAAATCCTTTTCCATAATCATGTTTATCATCACCGCCACCAAACACTGGATTTACAACATAATCAGGAGTTCCATGATACAAAATAATTGTTCCCATTTTACATCCTCTCCTATACACCTTTATAAAAAGCACTACCTTCCCGATATCGCACTCTTAAACCATCTTCCAGTCTCAGACAAATCGCCATCACTCCAACTGCTCTTCGCACTGCAGCCTGATGATATAAGCGCTGAGGTTTCCGCCTTATTGCTAAGACTCCATGCAATAAAACTTAACTGATTGCTGTTCATGAAGTCAAGCCACTCGTTGGCAGATGCATAATCTATTCCACCGTTGCCTGATGCATCACATATACTACACTCACTGATAAATACAGGAACTCCTGCATTAAGTGCTGTGCTTATCTTATTTCTTATATTTTCTTTATGTGTTCCTGCATAAAAATGTGCCACATACATAACATTTCCATCATCAAGCGTATTGCCGACAACGCTGTCAACATCCTGTGACCATGTATTAGTTCCAACAAGTATAAGTGCATGGTCATCAAATTGTCTTATTGTGCCTATTACAGTCTCTGCATATGGCTTAATGTCTGAATTCCAGTCGGCACCAACAGGTTCATTACATATTTCATATATTACATTGTCGTGACCTGAATACTTAGATGCAATTTCTGCAAAGAAATCACATGCCTCCTGAGTATGTCTTGATGGTGCATAATTAAGCACATGCCAGTCTATGATTACATACATTCCAAGCTGTGTTGCATAATTAACACCGTTATCAATAATCTGCCGTAATGTCGCTTTATCTCCACCTGAAAGATATCCATTATATTCTTCAGGATACATAGCAATTCTCACTACATTTGCACCCCAGTCGTCCCTTAAGGTTACAAATGCATCATAATTAACATAGTCTGGGAACCACGATATTCCATGTGTACTTACGCCTCTTAACTGGATAATGTTACCTGATTCGTCAGTTAATTTCGTGCCAGATACCTGAAGTCTTCCTGTAGGAACTGTTGTGACTATACCTGCATTGCTTCCTGTATAAGAGTTATTTCCCGAATCATTTCCATAGTCACTTCCGCCCGGCTGTGCTGTGTTCTCATCTGCCTTAGCTGCCTCTGTCACAGAACCAGTCTGTTTCTCATTATTCACCGTACTTTCTGCATTAACATTTTCCTTATGTTTCCCTGATTTTGATAATACTGCAAATGTAACAGCTAATCCTGTTACAATTATAGCTATAACTATTATTATACATAATTTCTTTTTATTCATCATATGTTTTCCCTCCCCCATGCTTCACACATAACAACCGACTCCCCTTTCTTCATTCTGTTAATTTCCAGCATCTTCTCATTGGATGTTATCTTTCCAATTAGCCAGAATAATTCACCATCAACTTTTGTCCCATCATACTTCGAATATATGTAATCTAAATTCTTCTTATAAATATGGCTGACCACATCAAACAGTATCTTTACATCTTCATTATGAAACAAAAGGCTTCCAGAATCAAGCATCTGCACCAAGCGTTCCTCCGATTTGCGGAATTTATCGTGTACTAATTATGAATGGTTTTGAGATAGAATTAAATCCTCTATTTTATTTAGCGCTTACGATATGCAACACCAAATTATTGCTATTCCGCTATTAAAATTAAATGTGTCTTTGTAACAACCCTTCGCAAAATGCAAACAAAAAAGCCACCGACAAAAAGGAATGTAAAACCTTTATGTTGAGTGGCTTATACAGATATTTCCGACCTCTCCATTGAAGGATACTTTTTCGCAAGTATAACTAATGAGTATGATAGTTGATTACATTATGAAAATTGTTTGACTTTTCTCATTTCTTCGTCTTAAAAAAGCATAAACACCAATATACCGCAGACAATGATAATATTTCCGAGAATTCGCCTTTTTGTAACGGATTCTCGCAAAATGATATGTGAAAGCAACATAACAAGGACGGTTGACATTGAGTTTATCACCACGCCGAATCGATAATCAACTTTTGTATATATAAGTACATTCAGTGCAAGCACACCCATATAGCAAAAATATGAAAGCAAAACATACGGATTTAAGTATTCAAATACAATGTTTTTATACGTTATGTCTGCACTTTTTTTTAGAATAATCTGCGAAAACGCTGTAATAAATGCACTTATTATCATCAATAAATAAAATATATAATCAATCACTTTGTATCACCCAAATCCCTGCTATAATCAATATAGTTCCAAAAACATTACCGAATGTTATTCTTTCTGAAAATATAAGCACCGCCCACAAAAGACTCCATACATTGTAAATTGCTTTATGCGCATATGCGACATTTACATCAAAATGCTTTAGGTTTTGCTGCCAAAAAACAGCATATATACCGCAGTTTATAAGCATAAGAACCGCAAAAAACATTGTGTGAATATTAAATATACCGTTTTCCGATACGCTGTTTGCACAAAATTTTGAAAAAATTCCGGTAAAGGAAAACAGTAGTATATTCAGGTGCAGAACAAACAGCCGCTTTGTTTTTTGCATGATTATTTCCCCTTAAAAAATGAGTATATATTTTCCAAAACATAATTAACATCATCTTCACTCAAGTCTTTATACATCGGAAGTCTTACAAGTGTTTCGGAAGTTTTGGTTGTGTATCTGTCATCTCCGCAAAAGCAGGAGCACTTTCTGCCGAACGGCGAGGAATGCAGCGGAACATAGTGAAACGCGCATAATATTTCTCGCTTTTTCATAAATTCGATAAAATCACATCGTTGCTTTAAATTTTTTGCTTTTATATAAAACATATGCGCATTATGCGTACAACCATATGGGATTTGGGGCAAGGATATACACTCTCTTTTTTCCAGCTCTTTTAATCCGGAATAATATTGATTATATCGTGCCAGACGAGCATTGTTAATTTGCTCCGCTTCATTCAGCTGCCCATATAAAAACGCTGCACCGAGCTCGCTCGGCAAGTATGATGAACCCTTGCTGACCCATGTGTATTTATCCGTCATGCCAAGCAGAAATTCCGCTCGGTTTGTCCCTTTTTCTCTTATAATTTCGGCTTTTAAAACATCGTCATTATTATTTATTATCAAAGCTCCGCCCTCACCCATAGTGTAATTTTTGGTTTCGTGAAAGCTGTATGTGCCGAAATTTCCGATTGTACCGAGTGCTTTTCCCTTATAGTAAGCATTCACTCCCTGTGCGGCATCTTCAACCACTTTTAACGAATATTCTTTTGCAATGGATAATATAGTGTCCATTTCACACCCAACACCGGCATAGTGAACGGGTACGATAGCGCGGGTTTTGTCCGTGATAGCTTGTTCAATCAGATTTTCATTAATATTTTGCGTATCGGGTCGAATATCGACAAATACAATTTTCGCACCGCGAAGAACAAATGCGTTTGCGGTTGAAACAAATGTAAATGACGGCATAATCACCTCATCTCCGGGCTTTATGTCGCAAAGCAGTGCCGCCATTTCCAACGCATGTGTACAAGACGGCGTTAAAAGTGCTTTCCTTGCACAGTATTTTTCTTCAAGCAATTTGCTGCATGCTTTGGTGTAAAAATTATCTCCGCACAATTTACGTTTATTTATCGTATCTTTTATATATTCTTTTTCCGTACCGACAACCGGCGGTATGTTAAATGGTATTTTCATAATCAACACCTCATATCTGTTTGTTCAGTTCCCTGAAAGCATCGACCAAACTATATTGACATACAAAGCCAAGATCATGTTTTGCTTTTGTTGTATTATAATAAAAAACAGACATATCTTCTTTTTTATCTCTTTGCACATCAATTTCGGAGGATGAGCAAAATCCGTCAATTACCGCATTTGCAAGCTCAGCATTTGTTGTTCCGATTCCGGATCCTATATTGAAAGTGTCGCTTAAGGCATAGTTTTGAAGTGCAAGCCATATTGCGTGGCAGGCATCCTTAACATAAATATAATCACGTCTGCCGACCGAATTTCCGAATACAGAAAGAGGGTTTCCTTTTGCTGCGTTTTCAATATACTTGCTTATCAAATAACCATTTTTATCATTGCCTATAACCTGAGAAAGTCTTAATACTTTTATGTTTGCTCCGAAATTACGGTTGTAATACTTGCAAAGTAATTCACCTGAATATTTTGAAAGTCCATAATAATTAATAGGTGAGATCTCTCCGTTTTCGCTGACAGGCGATTTCTGCAAATTTGAATACACGCATCTTGATGAAAGATACACAATGTTTTTTATTCCAAGGCTCATACAGGCAATCAGTGTGTTTTCAAGTATTTTAACATTATCCTCATACAACATAAGCGTTTGTTTTTCGCTTTGGCTGACTTTCTTTGCAGCAAATATGGCAACGCTGTCGCAGCCGTTCAACGCCTTTTCCAATTGTTCGGCAGAATATTCGCTTATCGTGCTGTTTTTTTTTGAAACATCTACAAGCTCTGCTTCGTTTGCATACATACTTTGAAAACATTTTCCTATAAATCCGCTGCCGCCGACCAAACCAATTTTTTGGGGCGAACGGAAAATTCTGTAGCCGCATTTTTCCATATATCCGTTAATCTTTTTGACAACATCTCCTCTGCCGTAGTAAAACTGCTTATAATCGGCAGTGTATTTCTCGTACTTTTCGGAATCAAATACTGTATCCGGCGGCTGACAGAAAAATTCAGTATGAACAGGTTCTCGGTTGACATCATACTGTGGTGCATCTATATTTTTTCCAAGCAAATGATTCACCGTCATTTCCAAAAGATTTACACCGCAGTATTCCTTAATCAGCCGCCACATATGACAGCCATCAAGGCGTGGAGTAACCTCTATGAGATACGGATGTCCATCGGATACTTTAATCTGAAAATATATCGGACCGTTTTCTATCTCAAATTTTTTAACCGTTTCACTCACAAGTTCGTTTATTTTTTCGTGCGTTTTTGTTCCCTCAAATGCAGAGGGCAGATGGTGCGCTTTTATAATTCCTCCGGGCATATTCTCAAACGATTCTCGGTCTGAGAGCATTGAAAAAATAACCTCACCGTCTTTTACATAAGCATTGACCGAAACCTCACTGCCGTATATATATTTTTCAAGAATAACTTTTTTGCACCTTGAATACTGCATAGAACAATCAAATTTCTGCATCAATTCTTCAAAGTTTTCAACTCGAAAAACGCCTCTTTGCCCCTGTGAATCAACAGGCTTTATCATAAGCGGATAAAAGTTTTGCTTTTTTGCTTCATCAAGCGTCGAACAAACCGAAAAAGGCACATTAAATCGATTATCCGCACCGAGAATTTCTCGCATAAGGTGTTTGTTGCAGCATACATCGGCGGTTCTGCTTGATACAAAATGAAACATATTTAGATTTTCAGCAACACTGCAAAATGTGGGTACAGCAATATCGCTTCCGACAGAGTATATGTAATCTATTTTGTTTCCTTTGACATAGCTTTCAATTTTTTCTGAATCCACTATATTTATTTGTGCAAAAACATCTGCCTTCCCAATGCCTTTATCGTTATTTGAATAACTGCACACATAAACCTCAAGACCGATATTTTTTGCGTATTCTATTAAATCAATCTGTGCGTTACCTGCACCTAATACCAGCAATTTCTTTTTCATACATTTCGTCTCCCGTCAAAGTATCTTGTCTTATGATATATTGAGGCTCTTTTGTTACCGTCATAAACATTCGGATTACATATTCGCCCACTGTTCCGACAGCCGACAGTATTAAACCTGAAAATGCACTTATTTCGGCATAAACTTTATGTTCAAAAACGCTGCCTGAAATACAAGCAATTATCAAATATATAAGTCCTATAGCAAAAATTAAAATGCCCGACTTTAATATCAGCCGAATCGGTTTTAACGAGTAATTAAGCAGCGATGCCCACAGATGTATCAGCTTTTTAAAATTATATCCGCTTTTTCCGAAACGTCTGTCAAAATGTTCTATATCAATATTTGCTATTTTTGACGACGTGCGCAGAAACAATCCCTGCAAATTGGAAAAGCTGCTTTCGCTTTTTATAATTTCATCACGCACAAAGCGGCGGATAAGATACATTGGACACGCTTTGAGGTCTTTTGGCTTATCCAAAAGATAACATACCGAAATATGGCTTAAATAACTTATAATATTTCTGAAAAATCCGTGGTGACGTTTTGAAAATCTGCCGTAAACGATGTCATAACCCTCGTTTAGCTTATAGATAAGCCTTTTTATTTGCGATGGGTGGGTTTGAAAATCATCATCCATGCCGAGAATATAATCGCCGCCTGCGTATTTCATTCCAGCAAGTATTGCATTGTGCTGACCGCAGTTTTTGGCTAAATCCACACCAATCACAAAGTTAAATTTTTCGGCAAGCCTTTTAATTTCCGAATATGTTCCGTCATTCGAGCCGTCATTTACCAAAACAAACTCATAATTGCAGTATTCATTAAGTTCCGCCGCCGTTTTCTGTACAACCTCCGCAATTGATTTTTCCGAATAATAACAAGGTATTATAACGGAAATTTTATAGTTATTCATTATCTGTCACCTCTTAATTACACGGAATAAAGGTATATATATAAATGTTGTTATTTTCGTAAGGTATGGTTCTCACGATAACAGGTTCCATGTTATAGCGTTCTTTCATCGTTAATGTAATTCCGTTTTTTAAATTTCCGATTGCCACATAATATATATTTTTATTTGCGTCTATCAACCCGTCGATGGAATTTCTTATTCCGTATTTTTCATTTCGCTTGAAATAATCCACAGAATTTATATACCAATTTCCGAGTGAATCCGTATTTACAATATCGTCATATACTGCAAAAGTATCCGACGAGGCGGCTATAAAATCATAGGCATCATAAAAATAAAACATTTCTTTATCGTTTGATGCAAACGTATTTAAAACCTCAAGTCTTGAATTTATCTGCCGCTGACCGCTTACTTTGTTACAAACATCGTTTTGGCTCAAAACCGTTACACAAGCCGCAAGCAGCACAATACAAAGTTTTGCCGCACATTTATAAATATGAAAGCTTTTTGTGTATATTGTTTCGTTATCGGTGTTTTGAAATGTATCCGTCAACGCAAGTATGCAGGAAACCGATATTGCCAAAATCATAACCTCTGTTAATCTGACCATAACTCTTGAAATATAACAAAGATATGTCATTTCAAGCAACATTCCAACTGCCGTGCAAAAAATAAATGTTACGGCTGCATATTGTTTCTTACGAAAAAGAACAAATGCTACACAGACAAGCAATACGGTGCAAAATGCGGTTTGATATAAAACGCCCGATTCCAAAAAATACGCCGGTGCTTTGAGTGCGGATTGCATCAATCTCAAAACATTCGACAAACTCGAACGGTGCGATTTGCTTATGTCTGCAACCGCTCTCATTTTTTCCGTTGTAATTTCGCCATCCAAATCCAAATAACGTGCGGAAATATCGTAAAACGTTGTTTCATCTATACCTGCTCGATCGTAAAATGCCTTGTTTTCATTGTATGCCGGAATTGCTCCGAAATCGTAGACCAGCGAACGTGCAGTGTTGAAAGATTTATATTCGGTATCAATGTGTTTGTTATCAAGTATTTGCACAGAAAAACACAAAACCACTGTTAAAATCATAGAGGTAATGTATTTTATTATATATGTTTTATCAGAAAACCTATTATTTATTAATTTAACTGCGATTATAAGCATTGCGACAGGGAATACCATCATAAACACCTTCATGCGTATTGAAAAAGATATCACCGCAAAAAGACTTATACATATTAAATATATCGAACTTTTTCCTGCTTTTGGCATATACCAAAGCATAGCAAGCCAGCCGATTGCCATAAATGCCGCTGTTAAAGTAAATTGCGGCAAAGCAAGATGCTTTTGGACAATAAACAAATAAAATAAGATATATAGCGTTAGTCCGTATTTGGTATTTCCCGTACGGTTTGCGTTTAACATAATAAAATAACATATCAAAATTGACGGAATGAGTATGCAAAGTATGGAGGCAATCCCATACCATGGCACCGCCTGCGTTATTCCGTAAAGTTTCGATAAAATCCACGCAATCGGATATTTCATAAAAACAAGTGTGCTGCTCGGCTCACCTGTATATGCACCTGAAACAATCAAGCTCATTCTATAATCATCATTTGTTGCAAACACAGATCCCCAAAAAGCAAAGCTCAGCAAAAACAATACGATGTTCAATAAGAATGAAAATGTAAAGAAAAGTAGTTTTTTCTTTTTTTTAGTTGAATTCATTTGTCTAACACCTTCCTGATAAATCTCTTTACAATACAACGTTTACGCTTTCTTTAATTTGGGAATCATCAAGTTGTTTTCTCCGTTTTTTTCGTATAATGAAATACACGGCAGTGCTGAAGAAAAGTGTGAAAAACACAGCCGATATAACAAGTGCCGCCGCTTGAAACGCACTGAATACAGGCGTTGTTATATAGGATTTACGGTAGAAATCAAGTACATATATGCTTTTTCCCAAGGATTCATCATCAGGGTTACTTACAGTTATTGTCATTATGTTATGCTCTGAATCGGTTACAATATCGGTTCCGGAAATTTCCACAATATTATTTCTTTCCTCTGCCAATGCCTTAACATCAAGTTTTTTGCATTTTCTTGAAACGGCAATTCTGTAATATCCGTTTGTTTGTTCAAAAGCAATCGGGATTTGTCCGTTGTTAATTTGAATATTCGACAGCAAAAACGATCGGCTCACATTGGATGTCACCTTTGCTTCCCGATAAATGTACAGTGCATACTCATATTTAACGCCGTCTGAGTCTGTTATATTCAACATAACTCTTTTCCGCTTTCCTTCAGGCAGTTTTTCATTTCCGACAACTTCCACCTGTGCCTTCTTGTCAATCATTCTTATATCAAGCTCTGCAGCATCACATTCATTTGGAAGAACAATATAAAAATTCCTTGCGGAATCTCGAAATTGAGGCGACATAGTTCCGTTTTTACAACGCAAAAATTCCAGTCCGCCTTTTTCTCCTTTTGCGTACACTTTTAAAGTGTATGTCGCAAAATCACCTTGCGTATTATGTACCGAAACGATAACGGTCTGCTCCATGCCGGGATAAACCTTTTGATCGTCACCGTCAATTTTGACGGTACAGTCTTCGTTTTTCGGAACGGCAATAATTTGCGGCAGGCTTTCTCCCTCGTCAAGCTCTACCGTATAAAAATGAGTGTCTTTGTCGTATTGAATCATAAAACCGTTTGTAACGTCCAAATCTTTAAGCAGAGAAACATATTCCGCACTGACTTTTGTATCAAACATTACACTCATTGAAAACAGTAAAATACAAAAACAAATTTTACGCATAATTGTTACCCCCCCCATTACATTTGAAATCAGCGGCACTGTGCTTAGCAATAAAGCAAAGTGCCACATATAGTCTTATTCGGCAAAGCAAACCGTTATTTCATATGTTCTTGTTTTTCCGCCTATTGTAATATCTGCCGAAACAGTTGTTTCGCTTATGACGTCCTGTCTCATAATATAATAGCTGCCGGAATTCTTCTTAACAAGCGAATTCATTTCATCTGTAATCGTCAGCTTTCCGCCGTTGATAACGCCTGTCTGTGCCATGTATAACGCAATATTTTTTGCGCCCTTGTCTGCCGAAATTTTGATTTTTTGTGTATCGTGGTCTATACTTATTTTGGAAGCTCTCAGCGTTCGGATAGTTTCAAAATCAAATCCGTTGGAGAAATTAACATTTAAAGTATATTGCTTTGTAATCTTTCCTATCGTAATATCAACCAAAACTGTTGCCTTACCCGTACCGTCATCTTTGATATAAAAACTTCCGGCGTTTTGAACCACGCTTGAGTTTTTCGAGTCGGAAAGGATAATACTGCCGCCCTTTATAATATCGTTTTGCACTTTGTACACCACAATGTTTGAAACTATTCCGTCAGAGTTAACAGTAATAGTCTTGTTTTTATGGTCAACAACTGCATTTTTTGTTCGGAGCGTGCGTATGTTCGTAAAATCAAATGCGTCTACAAAATTAACTGTAAGCGTATATTGTTTTGTTATATTACCTATGCTTACGTTTACCAAAACCGAAGCTGCGCCGCCGTTATCCAAAATATAAAAGCTTCCGTCGTTTTGCGTTATATCTGCATTCAATTTATCCGCGAGAGTAATCTGCATACCGCTTTGTTCTCCGAGCTGATATTTATAAATCGCAATATTTGAAACTTTGCCGTCCGAATCCATAGTAATCGTTTTTGACGCATGGTCAACTTCAATATTTTTTGACCTTGCGCTGCGGACAGATGAAAATGCAAATTCGGGCTCCGCTGTGAAATCAACAATTACTTTATATACACTCGTTTCCGTTCCGTATGTGTAATTTACATCAATTTTTACCGAACCACCCTCTGTCGGTCGTTTAACAAATATGCAGCCCTGCCAGTCCACAAACACCGCCTCATTTGATGAAGTTGACTCTTCAAATGTCGAATAGGCAGGATATGTTTCAACGGGTGTTATAATGCCCTTGTAGTTTCCGGGCGTGCCTTGATATTTTGTAATGCCGACATACTCTACTCCTGCGTCCGGCGCTATATGAATTTCATTTCCCGCCACATAGCCTACATCGGTGCCGTACACAATGTCATTTTGAGTTGAACCCAATTTCCTTTGATATACTCTGAGGTTCTCGGTTACAAAATCGCTGAAATTAACCGAAATGGTATATTGTTCGGTTACGCCGTTTATTGTAACGTCAACCGGTACCGAAACCGTGCCGGCGTTGTTTATAATGTAAAAACTTCCCGAATTTTGTGTAACCGAAGTGCCTTTTGCGTCGGCAAGTTTAATTGTTCCACCTGGAATAACATTCAGCTGGTTATGGTAAACAACAACATTTTTAACATTACCGTCAGCTGTCATTGTAATGGTTTTATCACTGTGGTTAACAACAATATCTTTCGCGCGCAGAGTTCTTATGGTTGTAAAATCAAATTCCGAAGGCTCGGGATCGGGTTCAACAATCTGATTTTTTGTAAACTTCGCCGTATAGGTCTTATCTGCCGTTATGTTTTCAACCGTAAATTCTGTCGCATCACACACCTTTGTATCGCCGTCATACCAGCCCTCAAAGGTGTAGCCTTCGTTTGCAGTAGCGGTAAGTGTTATATTTCCGCCATCCGCAACTTCGCCGCCGCACGATACCGTGCCGCCTGTTTCGGCATTGGCTGTTACGGTATACGTTTGCGGTTTTAATCCATTGACAATTCGGTTATCACTTGCCCAATCATAGTTACAAAGATTTTCTGTTGCACCGATAACAGTGGAGTCGGTTTGCGAGTAATTATAAAAAGCTCCGCTTGTGCGACCCGCTGACGGAAGAGTTGCGTTTTTCCATCCTTCACCGAAGATAAATGTATTTACAGATGTATTATATGCAAATTGGTCAAGTTTTGTATTCTCACCAACATTGAAAGTGCTTAAATCAAGAGTTGTAAGCGACTTGCTTCCGTTAGAGAACATCTCGCTCATATCTGTAACATTCGACGTATCAAACTTATCCCCGAACTCAATCGAGAATGACGGGCAATACCTTCCACAGTATTTGAACATACCTCTCATATCAGTAACATTTGATGTATCGAACTTATCGCCTAAGTCAAGCGCAAACGCCCGAGAATTCAGTCCGCAGTAACTGAACATTCCTTCCATATGTGTAACATTTGATGTATCAAACTTATCTCCTAAGTTAAGCGTAAACGCCTTGGAGCTACTGCCGCAGTGACTGAACATATATCCCATATTGGTAACATTTGACGTATCAAACTTATCTCCTAAGTCAAGTGTACATGCCGAGAGACTCCCTACGCAGCCATAAAACATTCCGTACATATTAGTAACTTTTGAGGTATCAAACTTATTCCCCAAATCCAGTGTAAGTGCTCCGCAATCGTTGAACATATCTTTCATGTTGGTAACGTTTGATGTGTCAAAGTTATCTCCTAAATCCAGCGTAAATTCTTTAGAGTCACGACCACAATCACTGAACATCTCTTCCATATCAGTAACGTTTGACGTATCAAGCATATCAAGTCCCGTTATACGGTTGAGGTCTGTGGAGCCGGCAAATGCATGTGCAAGGCTCCGTCCCGCTATTATTTTCCCATAACCTCCGATATAAAGCGTGAAAGTTGCCTCGTCGTACCACGCAAGAACGCTGCCGTCAAGATCTGCGGAATAATCCGAAGTAGTGATTCCTTCAAGGTCATAGTCATTTAAATCAACAAACGATATAATTTTTATCGGTGTTGAAAACTCTATATCCTCTGCTAATACGGTATTAAGTTTGAAAAACATGTCTGTCGAAAACAGCTTTGAAGTTTTCTGTATTTTTTCGGTAAACTTCGCCGTGTAGGTCTTATCAGCCGTTACATTGTCAACAACAAATTCCGC
>OIYO01001015.1_pt1 | contig 17910 bp, 14 predicted proteins | sample 1588191 | NCBI WGS metagenome assembly OIYO01 (sample SAMN03283275) | human gut metagenome | biome: human-associated habitat; material: feces | host: Homo sapiens | place: Peru | collected 2012 | reverse complement strand
CCCTAATTGTACATCATTTTTATTATGCCATGCGCTAGAAAGAAGTATTTCATTTCTTCATTAATCTAAAATACTGGACGTCCTTCGTATTAAATTATAGAATAGTTTTATTTTTTGTCTAAAATCCCCTAACAATATTAATTATTGTAGAAATCTATACATTTTAGCATTTTCATGTAACAATTTTGTACACGATTGCATTCATATTTTCTTGAAAGTTAGACTTCTCGGCATTATAATAGTCTCATATTTCTAATCAATTATTTTAATTCTAAATTTTTTCCATTAGAAAAATTATAAAAATCAATTTTTATTTTATATGGACATTGGAGGTGAATTATTTTCCATATAATAATATTATTTTCAGAATTATTTTTTTCATGATTAGTAGTAAATATTTTTTTCAGGAGGTTTTTAATGTCAAATGCCAAAAATCAAACTAAAGAATACAAACTATTAAAACCAAAGAATGATATTGTTTTTCAAAGTCTATTTAATCAAAACAATGAAAAAATCACAAAAGCATTTGTTGAAGCACTTTTAGATGAAAAGATTAATAAAATCGTAATAAACAATGGCAAAGAATTACATAGAGAAAAACCTGATGATAAACTTGGTATCCTAGATTTACAAATTGATGTAAACGATTCTGAAAAAGTTGATGTTGAAATTCAATTGATAGAAAAATTCGATTTTACAGAAAGAATATTATTCTATCTTTCTAAACTATTTTACAGTCAAGTTAATCGTGGTGAAATGTATTTTGAAGCCAAACGAACAGTTTTAATTGCAATAATTGATTATTCTTTAGAATTAACGAGAGAAATAAAGAAAATCGAAACAATTTGGAACCTGAGAGAGAATAATCAGCCACAATTAAAGTTGACAGACCTTATTGAGTTACATATAATTGAGTTAAACAAAGTAACGGAATTTTATAAAAATAATCCAAACAACCTAAAAGCACAATGGATGCTATTTTTAGAAAATCCAGACTCTATGGAGGTGAAAAAAATTATGGAAAAAAATGAAGAAATCAAAGAAGCAACTGTTATAGTACGCGAAATGAGTCAAGATGAAAAAATGCAAAGACTAGCAGATTTAAGAAAAAAAGCAATAATGGACGAAAAATCCATCTATAGGACTGGATTATTAAAAGGCGAAAAAGCTGGATTAGAAAAACGGACTAAAACAGCGGTATCCAGCAACGGCATAAAGCAAGGCGTAAAACAACGGTTCTAAATCTACCAGTATTGAAATAGCGAAAAAATTGTTGAAGGAAAATATTTCTAAGGACAAAATTATTGAAATCACAGGACTTAGCATTGATGAACTTAACATACTTTAAAAGTATGTTAATGGATGCTATTTTTAGAACCCCCAGATTCTATGGAGGTGAAAAAGATTATGAAAAAAATAGAATAAAAAAAGATAAAATAATTTGAAATAAAATTAAATGAAATCGCCTACAATAAAAGTTGAAGTTTGCCTCTTTGTATGATATAATAAATTCCGAAATTATAAAAAGATTGGGGATTATATTATGTACGATTTAACAATAAAAGATTTATATTGTAACACATCAGAATTTATAGACAAAAACATTACAATTTCAGGTTGGGTTAAAACATTAAGAGACTCTAAAACTTTTGGTTTTATAGAACTAAACGATGGTTCTTATTTGAAAAACTTACAAATAGTTTTTAATGATACATTAACAAACTTTGAAGAAATAAAAAAACTAACCATAAGCTCTACAATCACAGTTACAGGAAATTTAATAAAAACAGAAAATGCAAAACAACCTTTTGAATTACACGCAACATCAGTTGAAATATTTAATTTATCAGATTCAGATTATCCTTTACAAAAAAAGAGACACACTTTTGAATATTTAAGAACTGTAGCTCACTTACGTCCCAGAACAAATACTTTTAATGCTGTGTTCAGAATACGTAGCGTTGCAGCATTTGCAATCCACGAATATTTTCAATCTAATGGATATGTATATGTTCACACACCTATAATAACTTGTGCAGATTGCGAAGGTTCTGCTGAAATGTTTAAACTAACAACTTTAAACCTTGAAGAGCCACTACCTACCAAAGATGGAAAAACAGATTTCTCTAAAGATTTATTTGGAAAAGAAGCATTCATCACAGGCTCTGGTCAGCTACATGTAGAAACATTTGCTGCTGGATTTGGAAAGGTTTATACTTTTGGTCCAACATTGAGAAGCGAAAATTCAAACACCAAAACACATGCAAATGAGTTTTGGATGATAGAACCTGAAATTTCTTTCTGCGATCTTGAAGGATTAATGAATATTGAAGAAGAATGTTTAAAATATGTAGTACAAAAAGTATTAGAAAGATGTCCAGAAGAAATTAATTTCTGTGATCAATTTATCGAAAAAGGATTAAAAGAAAAATTAGCAAACTTAATCAATTCAAAATTTGTTCGAATTGACCATAAAGAAGCAATTGACATATTAAAAAAAGCTGATAGGAAATGGGAATTTCAACCTGAATATGGTGAAGACCTTGCAAAAGAACATGAAAAATATATTACAGAATATTTTAATGGTCCTGTATTTGTTAAAAATTGGCCAAAAGATATAAAATCTTATTATATGAAACTTAACCCAGACGGAAAAACTGTCGCTGCGGTGGACCTTGAAGTTCCTGGTGCAGGCGAAATTATGGGAGGTTCTCAAAGAGAAGAAAATTACGATACTTTAGTAAAACGTATGGATGAAATGCATATAAATAAAGAACAATTAGATTGGTATTTACAACTTCGTAGATATGGTTCTAATATTCATTCTGGATTCGGTTTAGGATTTGAAAGATTGCTTATGTATATTACAGGAATGGAAAACATAAGAGATGTTATTCCTTTCCCAAGAACACCAAACAATTGCGATTTTTAATTAATATATTTTGTATAATAGGAAAGTTTCATAACTCCCTATTATACAAGAAAAATCACGGTTTCCGTGATTTTTTTAGACTGTTGACAATATTTTGTTCAACAGTCTTTATTTTTTTTATTGTTCAGACTTTAATAATAAGTATTTTAATTTCACATATTTACTTTATTCAGTATATGTTTTATATCTTATTTCTTTTATAAAATTCGCTCCAATTAATAATTTTATTTTATCTTTTGTCTTACATATTCATATAAAATAACACTTGTTGCAACTGCCGCATTCAGGCTTTCTGTTTTTCCAAGCATCGGAATAATTACCTTTTTATCTGCAATATCTAACACTTCCTTAGAAACTCCATTTGCCTCATTACCAATAACTATAACTTTCTTTTTATATTCAATATCATAAATATTCTCTGTTCCCCCTAATGATGTTGCCATTATCTTAAATTTGTTTTTCTTTATCTCTTTTAATGTTGCAACTAAATTTTCCGCTTCTATCACCTTAACCCTGAATATAGCTCCCATAGTCGACCTAACAACCTTTGGATTATATACATCAGCAGTTTTATTAGATACTATTATTTGTTTTAAATTAACACTATCTGCAGTTCTTAATATTGTTCCTAAATTACCTGGATCCTGGATTCCATCTAATACTAAAATAATATCTTGAGAATAATCAATAGGTGTATTATTTGAATTTTTTCTAACCACAGCAAGCATCCCCTGTGGTGCTACAACAGTTGTTAAAGATTCAAAAACTTTTTTGCTAACATAAATACAATCATACTTTGCAATTTCATACAAAAGCTTTTGATTAATTTCACTGCTTTGTATACATTCTTCACAAATTACAATCTTCTCAATAATCGCTTTTTCTTCAATTGCTTCTTCAATTATCTTTATGCCTTCAATTAAATAACAGCCTTCTTCATCTCTATATTTTTTATCTTTTAATTTTTTTATGCTTTTTACAACATCATTATCTTTACTGGTAATAACCTGCATCTCAAAAATCCTTCCATATAAAATTTAAAAAAATATTTACAAATCGCTTTAATATATTATAATATATATATAAACAAAGAGACAAGATGCCACTTGAAAAGTGGTTTGTCATCTCAGTATAGAATAATCCACACCGAGGTTATAACAAATTTAAGAGGTGTGGATTATTATTTATTTTATTTAATCATTACTAAAAAATAGCTTTATTGCTATTATTAAGGTTATAATTAGTGGGATTATTGTTATACCTCTATTATATCTTGTCTCTTGAAATGTAATTATATTATCATTATTATTGCATTTCAAGCTTTTTTATCGTTCGATTTATTTTTTCATCTACATAAATTTTCATTTATATATAAATTATATCATTTTATCTATAAATTCTTCAATTTCCTTTAATAATTTTGAATCAGATATATCTGTAATCTTTAATGTTATGTAAGATACAACTCCTGGCGAAAACCTTAATCTAGGTCCATATATTTGTATTAATTTATCTATTTTTTCTCCATCTAAGTTGAATTTTTCTGTATCAATAAAGAACATTACAGATTTTTGTTTTTGTGCTATTTTTATTATACCCGTTTTTCTTGCTAATATTTTTATTCTTGCAATTTCTATTAAATTCAAAACTTCCTCTGGAATTGTTCCAAACCTATCTGTAATTTCATCTATAACATCTTCTATATCTGCATCTTCTCTTGCCAAAGCAATATCTTGATAAACTTCTATTTTCTGTTTTCCATCTTCAATATATGTTTCTGGAATATAACTTGATATGTCTAAATCTATTTGAATTTCTTTTTCTTCTTTTACTTCAACACCTTGCATCTCTTTTATAACTTCGTCTAATAATTTGCAATATGTTTCATATCCTACTTGTTCCATGTGACCATGCTGAACTTCTCCTAAAATACTTCCAGCGCCTCTAATCTCTAAATCTCTCATTGCTATTTTAAAACCTGAACCAAACTCTGTAAATTCTCTAATAGCCTTTAAACGTTTATCAGCAACTTCCGATAAAAGCTTATCTCTTTTATATGTAATATAAGCATAACCCTGTCTATCACTACGTCCAACTCTACCTCGTATTTGATATAGCTGTGCTAATCCAAGTCTATCTGCATTTTCTACAATTATAGTATTCGCATTTGGAATATCTATTCCAGATTCCAAAATTGTTGTACATACCAATACATTTATTTTTTTGCCGATAAAATCTTCCATTATTTCTTCAATTTCATTACCAGTCATCTTTCCATGTGCAAATCCAACCTGTGCCTCTGGAACCAATCTTGATATTTCATCCGCTTTTTTCTGTATTGTTTCTACATTGTTAAATAAATAAAATACCTGTCCGCCTCTTTCCAGTTCCTTTGTTATTGCCTCTTTTATAACCTCTGCATCATATTCTAATACATAGGTCTGAACCGGCTTTCTGTTATGAGGTGGTTCGTATATAACAGACATATCTCTTATTCCAACAATTGACATATGAAGAGTTCTTGGTATTGGAGTTGCTGTCATTGTTAATACATCAACATTCTCCTTTATCTTTTTTATTTTTTCTTTATCTTTAACTCCAAATCTATGCTCTTCGTCGATTATAAGAAGTCCTAGGTCTTTAAACTCTACATCTTTGCTTAATATTCTATGAGTTCCTATTACAACATCAACTTCGCCTAGCTTCAATTTTTTTATAACTTCATCTTGTTCTTTTTTGGTTCTAAATCTATTTAGCAATTCAACATTTACTGCAAATTCTCCCATTCTTTCTTTAAATTCTTCATATTGCTGATTTGCCAAAATTGTTGTTGGAACCAAATATGCAACTTGTTTTTGATCCATTACAGCTTTAAATGCTGCTCGAATTGCAACTTCAGTTTTTCCATATCCAACATCTCCACACAAAAGCCTATCCATAGGTTTTTGTGCTTCCATATCTTTTTTTACTTCTGCTATACATCTTAATTGATCATCTGTTTCTGTATAAGGGAAATCATCTTCAAACTGTTTTTGCCATGGAGTATCTTTAGAAAAAGCATATCCTTTACTATTCTGTCTTTTAGCATATAACTCTATTAAGTCTTTCGCAACTTCTTTCAAATTAGATTTAACTTTTCTTTTAGTATTTTCCCATTCCTTGCTTCCTAATTTATTAAGCTTTGGTGCTATATCACCTGTTCCTATATATTTTCTAACATTATCCAACATATCTGTAGGAACATATAAAACATCATCATTTCTATACTTTATTTTTATATAATCTTTTGTTACATTTTCTGTAGTAATAGTATTTACACCTATATACTGCCCAATTCCTTGCGTTTTATGTACTACATAATCTCCCATTTCTAGGTCTGCAAAAACAATTTTTTCTCCTTGAGAATACGAGTCATTTTTCCTTATTCTCTTTTTCTCTACAGCTAAAAATTCTTCACCTGTAATTACCAATAAGTTCAAGTCGTAATTTCTGTATCCTGAAGACAACACACCTGTTGATATTATTATTTGATTTTTATAATAATCTTCTTTTGGACTGTTTTTATATATTTTATCTTTGCTATCATCTTTTAAATATTCTATGTATTTGTATGTAATTCCCTCTTGCTCTAATAACTTTCCAATCTTTTTACATCCTGCTTCATTGCCGGCCAATATTATGATTTTTGTTTTTTTATCAATAGAATCTTTTACTTCATTTAATAAAATATTTATTTCACTCTTATAAAAATGAACATCTCTATATTTAAAATTATATACATTTGCAGATAATTTTTGATTAGTGCTTTGACTTAACACATCTGTTTCTTCTAAAAAAACAATTTGTCTATCGGCTTCGTTCTCTAAGTTTATTTTATCTATATTATTAATACTATCTGGTACGATTCTAGCTTTTTCAATAAGTGATTTTATTAACTGATTATTATCGTTTATAATATTATCCTGTCTTTTATTTATTTTGCTAATATCATCTATACATAGTAAAAAATCTTTAGGAATATACTCTAAGAACTTTGACTGTGTTTTATAAAAGCTATTAAAATATTTATCTATCTTTGCAAAAAATCCATTATTTTTTAATATGTCGATATCTTCTTCATCATATATTTTTCTTTTTTCTATTTCTTTGCAAACATTTTGAATACTTTCTGTCAAAATAAACTCATTCGATGGATATATTATAGCTTCTTGTAGCATATTGTTTGATCTTTGTGATGCTATATTAAAAGTTCTTATAGAATCTACATCATCTCCCCAAAATTCTATTCTTATTCCTTTAAAATTTGAGGTTCCAATATCCACAATTCCTCCCCTAATGCTGAATTGTCCCTTACCGTCAACTATGTTTGCTCTTTCATATCCTAAAGTTATTAACTCTTTTTTTAGTTCTTCTAGGTCATATGTAAGTCCAACTTTAAATTCCAACACCTTCGAATATAAATCTTCTCTCGAAATCATTTTTTGCATAAGAGCTTCTATTGTTGTTACTATTATGTATCTATCACCTTTTTTATTTGTTGAAAATTTTAATATTTCATAAATTTTATTTAATGTTTCAATCCTTTCATATGGTAAATCTTTATTTCTTGTATCATAATCATATGGTGCTATTTCTCTTTTGGGAAAATATAATACATTTTCAGAAAAATACTTTAAATCTTCAACTATCTTTTTAGCTTGTATCTCGTTATACGTTACAAGCAATATATTTTTATCTGCGTATTGTTTAGTTGCTTCTACGAGCTCAATTTTTCCCACGCTAGATAAGCCCGATAATTCTATCGGACTTGTTTTACTCAATAAACTTTTTTCATACTCTTTAAACTTTTCTAACTTCCCAAGTTCTTCAATTAGTATATTCATTCTTGCCTCTTATAGTTTATTTTCCTCTTTTATTTTTTCTAATGCAATTGCAATCTGGTCAGGGCAAGATGTGTTTTTCATTCCACATTTTATTCCTTTTAGTTTTGCAATCACATCATCAATATTCATACCTTTTACTAAATTTGAAATTCCTTTTAAATTTCCGTTGCAACCATGTACAACTTGTAAATTTTTAATTATATTGTTTTCTATATCTACAATTATCTCTGTAGAACATACACCTTGTGGTTTATATCTATATTCCATATTTCATTTCTAATAATATATTTGCTAATATATTATCTCTCCTTCCAGAAAAATTTACTTTATTATTTTATCATAAAACCTAACAATTTTCAATGTTTTCCATTAGTGAAGTTCAGTTAACATATTCTATTAATACGGATGTTATTAAGATTTCACTCAAAAAGAGTTGGACTTGTTTGCCAAAAAAATACATGCCTTCTATTTGAATTCAAAATACCTTATGTCGATTTTTGCAAAATTTTGTTGTATTTTATCTTTCCTCGTAGTATAATGAAAATATACCCTATTTATTAAAATTAGCAAGGAGATGTTTGTTGTGAAGTTTTTTATCACCCCCGGAAATTCTTGTGTAAACATTTATTTTCCTTATCGGAAGGAAGAATCAGAAGAAACAATAAACTTGAAGGGTTCGCTTTGCAGAAGCTATATTGTGGAAATTTTTGAAACGCGGTTTAAAAAGCTCTCTCCTGCATACTATGTAGGAAGCTTTTGCAAATTTTCCAAAGAAGATAAGTGCTATATCATGTTTTCTGTAGCATTTCCTTCTTCTCCATACTATAAGCATGCTGTAAATGACCTTATGCATGACCTAGCTTTCGAAAGAGGATATCAGGGATTTCTCCCTGCTCTAGCTCATGCATGAACTAATTTAGAGACAATCGTGAATTCGGTTGTCTCTTTTTTATTTTTCGTTGCATTTTATGTAAATTTATGGTATAATTATAATAGATTTGGCAAACCGGCCATATCGTAAATAACATACCAATGCCAATTAGCATTGGACGCCGAAAGGAGAAAAGTTTGATTTACCCTAATACTGAAAAAAATCGGGACTGCCTGGTTACCACTGTTTATGCTGACAAGCCTGATTCTCGAAACATCGAGAGTTTGACTCTTCGTGTTTTGAACACTGCCGTTGCTCTTATTGATAAGAGCAAAGAAGCTTTTCCCAAGCTCACCTTCAGTGCCTGGGATATGGGGGGTATTCTGGTACATTCTGGAGCTCTCCATATGATTTCTATCGAAGGAGATTCCAAAGATCTGGCTGGATACCGCAACTACATCTTGAATGGGGATTATCATTCTCTGGCAAGCTAAACTACTGACACCTGAGCAAATTGCTTAGGTGTCATCTTTTTGGCTCTTATATATTTCAGAAATTTCTTTAATCAGATAATCTATCTCTTCTGCAGTATTCTCTTCCCCTAATGATATCCTTATTGTACCATCAATCCATTCTTTATCTAATCCTATTGCAAGTAAAACATGCGATGGGGCTCTTTCTCCTGACGAACACGCTGAACCTCCAGATGCACATATTCCTCTTTTATCTAGTTCTAGTAACAACATACTACTGTCTATGTTTTTAAAAGAAATATTTATATTTCCTGGTAACCTATTATTCCAGTCTCCATTTAATCTAAAATTTTCTTTTCCAATAGTTTGTTCTATTCCCTTTAAAAATCTTTTTCTCAATGCTGATAATTTATTATTGTATTGTTCAATATTATAGGTTGCAATTTCTATCGCCTTACCAAGTCCTACTATTCCTGCAACATTTTCTGTTCCAGACCTTTTATTTCTTTCTTGATGTCCTCCGTCTTGAATTCTTTCAAATTCAATGCCTTCTTTAACATATAGTGCTCCAACACCTTTTGGTCCATAAAATTTATGTGCTGACATTGACAACATATCTATATTCATTCTCTGTACATCTATTTCTATATTTCCTACCGCTTGCACTGCATCTGTATGAAAAATTATATTTTTCTTTCTTGCAAAAGCTCCTATCTCTTCTATTTTTTGTATAGTTCCAATCTCATTATTTGCAGTCATAATAGTTATTAATATCGTATCATCTCTTACACTATTTTTTAATTCATCTAATCTAACAAATCCTTTATCATCTACATTTAGATATGTTACTTCAAATCCTTGCCTCTCTAATGTTTTACATGTATTTAATACCGCTGGATGTTCTATCCTGCTAGTTATTATATGCTTCCCCTTATTTTTATTTGCATAGCAAAATCCCTTTATTGCTAAATTGTCGCTTTCGCTTCCACATGATGTAAAATAAATCTCTTTACAATTTGCATTTATTGCTCTTGCCACTTGCCTTCGTGCATTTGTAATTACCTGTTTATTTCGTCGACCAATTTCGTATAATGATGAAGGATTACCATATTCTTCTACATAATACGGTATCATAGAACATAAAACTTCCCTTTTTACAGAAGTAGTCGCGGCATGATCACAATATATTATCCTCATACTCTCTAACTCCTTTCGAGTATATCTATATATTATTATATGCCACGACTATTTTTTTGTTATTCTTTTATTTAGAATTTGCTTCCCATCTTTTAACTTTAATATCTCTGTAAATATCCATTACATCTCTGTATTTTTGATATTCATCTTCCCATATTATTGTTGGTACTTTTTCAAAAGCATCAGACATTTTCTCTGCAGCTTTTAAAAATATTATCTGCTCCTGTGGAGACATTTTTTCATATTTTTTAGCAAATGCATACAACTTATCAAGTTCTTGATTCGCGTTTATAAAAGACCAAAAGTCTTTTACTTCAATGCCAGCCATTTGTATTTGAATAACAGCAAACATTACTAATGAAAATATTATAAATAGCAATACTAATATAGTTGCAATAATCTCCACTTTAAAATCCCTTCTTCTTTTGAAATTTTCTATTTACTCTAAATTATATTATTCAGAGAAAATAGCCTCAAATTCTTCTCCAGATATTTTTTCTTTTTCTAATAAAACTTGTGCTACAGCGTGTAATTTTTGAACATTATTTTGTAATATCTGAGTTGCTGTTTTATAACAGTTGTCTATTATTTTCTTCATTTCTTCATCTATTATTCCAGCAGTTTCTTCTGAATATGTTTTTTCTTGTGCGAAATCTCTTCCTAAAAATACTTGTTCTTGATCAGATCCTAATGTAATTGTTCCAACTCTTTCGCTCATTCCATATTTTGTAACCATAGATTTTGCTATTTTTGTAGCTCTTTCTATGTCATTGCTTGCTCCTGTTGAAATATCATCTAATATCAATGCTTCTGATGCTCTTCCACCTAATAAAGATATTATTTGTTCTAGCATCTCTGTTTTAGACATAAATGATTTATCTTCTGTTGGTTGATACATTGTATATCCACCAGCCATTCCTCTTGGAACTATTGAAATTTCATGAACTGCATCTTGTGTAGGTAAAAATCTACTTACAACTGCATGACCAGCTTCATGGTAAGCAACTAATTTCTTTTCTTTTTCGCTTCTTACTCTTGTTGTTTTTTCTGGTCCCATTGTAACCTTAACCATTGCATCTTCAATTTCTCTTTCACCTATTGCTGATAAATTTCTTCTAGCTGCTAAAAGAGCCGCTTCATTTAATACATTCTCTAAATCTGCTCCTGCAAATCCTGCTGTATTTTTTGCTATTATTTTTAAGTTAACATCATCTGCAAATTTTTTCTTTCTGCTATGAACTTCTAATATTTGTTCTCTTGCCCTAACATCTGGAAGAGATACAACAATTTGTCTATCAAATCTTCCTGGTCTTAATAAAGCTTTATCTAATACATCTGGTCTATTAGTTGCTGCAAGGACTATAACTCCTTCATTAGCAGCAAATCCATCCATTTCAACTAATAATTGATTTAATGTTTGCTCTCTTTCATCGTGTCCGCCGCCAAGACCTGCACCTCTTTGACGTCCAACAGCATCAATTTCATCTATAAAGATTATACATGGAGCTTTCTTTTTTGCTTCTTCAAATAAATCTCTTACACGTGATGCACCAACACCAACAAACATTTCAACAAAGTCTGATCCACTTATTATAAAGAATGGAACTCCAGCTTCACCTGCAACTGCTTTTGCAAGTAATGTTTTACCAGTTCCTGGTTGACCAACAAGCAATACTCCTTTAGGGATTCTTGCTCCCATCTCTGTGAATTTTTTAGGATTTTTTAGAAATTCTACTATTTCTTCTAACTCTTCTTTTTCTTCGTCAACACCAGCAACATCATCAAATGTTACTCTATTTTTATCATTTGGATTTAACATTCTAGCTTTGCTCTTTCCAAATGTCATTGTCTTGTTACCACCTTGGGCTCCAGCACCACTCATCACAAAAAGCCAGAATACTAAGAATATTACCACTATTCCTAATGGTGTTAAGAATGTTAAGAAAATCATAAATAAAGATTCAGATTTTTCTATAACTTTTACATTTCCAGTTTTCATTGTTTCTTCCAAGTTTTCCATTAAATTATCTACACTTGGAATATTAACTGTCTTTCTTATATTATCATTTTTCACTTTAACTTGAGCTGAGGTTCCGTCTGCTTCTAATTCGATTTCTTCAACTTCTCCTGCTTCTATTTTTGCTACTAATTCTGAATAGGCTAATTTAGTATCTGTGTTTTCCAATATTGCAGATATTGCAACCACTAATATTATTCCTATAATTAACCATACTGCTAATGTTTTTAAACTATTTTTCAATTTTTTTCCTCCTTTAACGTTAATCCCCTAGTTCTTCCTCAAAATATATCACAACAATAAAATTATTTCAATACTTTTTCAAATGATACTTTTCCAGATTTTACAAAAACTTTTAAACTTTTGTTAGGTGTAAGATATTTGTTTCCCACATTGTTATCACATAGTTTTATAATATCTTGTATATGTATTTTTTCTATCCCTTTGGTAGTTCCATATAGTTTATTTATAACATTTAAAATTATTCTTGATTTTATTGCATCATCGTATTTTATAAAATCTTTTAATCTTAACACTATTCTACTTTCTGTCTCTTCTGAACACAACAAATTATATGCTTCTTCTGAAACCTTTTTCATATACATGTCTTCATTATATATTATTTCTGATAATCTATTTAATGTCACTATTATATTAGGATTGAACTCTTTTTTTATATATGGTATAAGTTGATTCCTTATTTTGTTTCGTACATATATATTTTCATCATTTGTTTTATCATGTTTAGGTTCTAGCTTTTCTTCTTCACAATAATTTTCTATTTCTTGTCTATTACACTTTATTATTGGTCTAATGTATTTTCCTTCTCTATTAGGTGTTATTCCAGCCAAGCCTGAAACTCCAGTTCCTCTAAGTAAATGCATTAAAACTGTTTCTGCATTGTCATTGTAATTATGTGCTATCGCAATTTTATTTGCACTTATCTTATCTGCCACTTCGTCAAAAAATTTATATCTTTCTTCTCTACCTGCTAATTCCTCACTTATTTTATTTTTTACTGATATTTCTTTTATATTCACGTATTTTGTAAAAACTTCTATATTTTTATTTTTACAAAAATCTTCAACATATTTAGTTTCTTCCCTTGCTTCTTCTCTTAACATATGATTAACATGTGCAACTGCCAGTTTATCTATTTTCAGCTTTTCTCTTAAATTATATAAAGAATTTAAAAGACACATAGAATCTGGACCTCCAGATACAGCAACTAATACAGTATCTTTTGGCTTTATTAAATTATATTCATATATAGTTGATAAAATTTTATCTTCTAAATTTTTCCTTCTAGTTGCCATTTAATCTTTTCTCCTTCATTCTAAAGAATTTCAAGTTTGTAATTTCACTAACTATTCTCTGTATTTTTCTAGGTTTGCAAATTTTGTATAATTTCCAAGCCATGCTAATTCTACAGTTCCAGTAGAACCCGATCTTTGTTTTGCAATTATAACTTCTGCAATGTTTTTCTTTTCCGAATCTTCATTATAATAATCATCTCTATACAAAAACATTACAATGTCCGCATCCTGCTCAATAGCTCCAGATTCACGCAAGTCTGAAAGCATAGGTCTGTGGTCTGGTCTACCTTCCACAGCTCTAGATAGCTGTGACAATGCTATTACAGGAACATTAATTTCCTTTGCAAGAATTTTTAAAGATCTACTAATTTCTGATATTTCTTGCTCCCTACTTGCTCCTCTTTTACCTGAACCTTGTATTAACTGCAAGTAATCTATTATTACTAAACCAATATTTTTTTCCAACTTTAACTTTCTACACTTTGCACGAATTTCCATTACAGATATACCTGGCGTATCGTCTACGTAAATCTCTGCATTTGAAAGCTCTCCTGATGTTTCTGCAAGTTTTGCCCATTCTTCATCCTCTAGCTTACCAGTTCTTACTTTATTACTATCAACTAAAGCTTCACTACATAAAATTCTGTTTCCTAATTGTTCTTTAGACATTTCCAAGCTGAATATTGCAACTGGTACATTTGCCCTTGTTGCAGCATAAGTTCCTATATTAAGTGCAAACGCTGTTTTTCCCATAGCAGGTCTTGCTGCAATTAATATTAGCTCAGAACCATGTAATCCAGCTGTTCTATTATCTAGCTCTATAAATCCAGTAGGTACACCTGTTACATGTTGTTTTTGATTGTACAATTCTTCCAATTGCGTAAATGATTCTACCAAAATGTCTTTTATAGCTGTATATCCTTTTTGATTTTTTCTTTGCATAACATCAAATATCTTTTTTTCTGCCGTATCCATTATATCTTCAACATTTTCTGTTTCATCATATCCTAAACTGATAATTTCATTTGCCGTTTTAACCAGTTTTCTTAGCATTGACTTTTCTTCTACAATTTTTATATATCTCTCAACATTTGCTGTCGTTGGAACCTTATCAGGCAATTGAACTATGTATTCCAAACCTCCAACACTATCTAATTTTCCCATAGAAGATAGCTCAGCCTTTAGAGTTATAATATCTATAGGCTCAGCTCTATTATATATATTCATAATTGCTTCAAAAATAATTTTGTTGTCTTCTCTGTAGAAATCTTCAGGTCTTAAAGTTTCTATAGCTGCTATAACAGCGTCTTGGTCTGTTAAAGTACTACCAAGTACAGCTTGTTCTGCTTCCACATCCTGTGGTGGGACTTTTCCTAATTCCATATTGATTTCTCCTCATATTTACATGATTATATTTTTTGTTTAATACTATTTTTAATATTCCATTTTAAGTTTTAATTCTTATTACTATTTTTTTACTAGCTCTTAACTTCAACTTTTAACTTACCAATTACACCCTCAAAAAGCTTTATTTCCACATTAAATACACCTAATGTTTTTATTGTTTGTTGCATAGTAATTTTCTTTTTGTCTATTGCTATTTTATATTGCTTATTTAATTCTTCAGAGATTTCCTTGCTAGTAACTCCTCCAAATATTTTTCCATTGTCTCCAGCTTTTACAGTTATTGTTAGCACTATGTCTTTTAATTTCTTTGCAATAGCTTCTGCTTCTTGTTTTTCTAAATCTTTTTTATATTTATTAGAATCCTCTTTAGCCTTCAACTTGCTCATGTTTTCGTTATTAGCTTCTACTGCAAGCTTTTTAGGTAAAAGATAATTTCTAGCATACCCATCTGCTGCATTAATAATTTGATCCTTTTTTCCTACTCCCTTAATATTATCTAATAAAATTACTTTCATCTTTTTGCCTCCTTTTGATATTCATATAAAACCTTATGCTCCAACTTCAGTGAAGTACTCGTTTATCCTAATTATCAATTCTTGTTTAACCTCTTGTAATGTCATGCCTTCTAGCTGTGCACCAGCAACTGTTATGTGACCTCCGCCACCTAATTTTTCTAGTATAACCTGAACATTTATATCTCCAATAGACCTTCCGCTTATACATACTTTGTCGCCCAATTTTCCCATTACAAAAGATGCCGTTATATTACTAATAGTTAGTAATTCATCTGCTGCTTTTGCACATGTTATATTAGCATCAGGGTCATCTCTATCATATATTGCAACAGCTATATTATTGTTTGTTATCTCCGCATTTGCAACTATCTCCGAAATCTTATTATATGTTTCTAAATCACTTTGGAACCATTTTTTTACACGGATAATATCAACCCCACATCTGCGTAAATATGCTGCAGCTTCAAAGGTTCTTACACCTGTTTTAAATGTAAAGTTCTTTGTATCCATCATTATACCTGCATACAAAGCTTCTACTTCTATTTTTTCTAATTTTATTTCTCTTTCTGAATACTCTAATAATTCTGTTACTAGCTCACATGCTGAAGAAGCATATACTTCATGGAATGTAAGAATTGCATTCTCTATATAATCAGTTCCTCTTCTATGATGATCTATTACAACTATTTTACTTGTTTCATTTAAAAGCTCTGGTACTTCCACATAATTCTTTTTATCAGTATCTGTTACTATTAATAAAGTATCTGGATTAACTTTAGCCATAGCCTCGTTTTTATCAATAATAGCATCAGCATATTCTTTAATCTCTTTAGCATCCTTTATAAAATTATCTAAACTAGTACCAGTTGTATTATTAACCATATATGCTTCTTTTCCTAAAGAAATAGCAATTCTATACAGCCCCATACTAGACCCCATAGCATCTATATCACTATTTGTGTGTCCCATTATAATTACATTGCTAGCACCATTTATAAGCTCTTCCAATGCTTGAGACACAGTTCTAGCCTTGACTTTAGTACGTTTTTCCAACTCTGGAGTTCTTCCCCCAAAGAATGTATATTTTCCGTTTTGTTTAATAATTGCCTGGTCTCCACCTCTACCTAAAGCTATCTCTATAACAGCTTTAGCTGATTTATACTTTTCAAAATTTGTTTCTCCATCTTCCGAAATAGCTATACTTAACGTAGACTGCAATTTATCAGATGTCTTTATTTCTTTAATTTCATCTAAAATATCAAACTTCTGCTCTTTTATATCCTTCATATATTTTTCTTCAAAAATACATATAAAAGTATCTCTTTCAGATTTTATAGAAATTCCACTAAATTTATTAACCCAAGCATATATATTTCTTTCTATTTCTGATATTAAACCTGCTTTTTCTTCATCTGTAGCTCTTTGCATCAACTCTTCATAATTATCAATCATAATAATTCCAACACATATTTTAGAATTATTATATTCTTTTAATAGCTCTTCATATTTTGTTTCATCTAAGAAATATATTGTTGCCATATACGATTTCGAATTTTTCTTTTCTCTATCCTTAGACTTAACATACTCTCCTATAATCTTGTATGTTTTACTTCCTATAACCATTTTCTCACTTATAGAAATTTCTGACAAATTCTCTGCATTTTCTATTTTCAATTTTAGTTCTTTTATTATATCTGTTAAATAATTTTCTATATCTATATTAGAAAATTCCTTTATAAACTTACTACTCTTCCATATTATATTTCCATTTGTTTCTAATATAACAAGTGGAAAAGGTGAGTTTATAATAGTACTCTGAGCTGCTTTATCCACATTTAAAGTTAACTCATTTATTTGTTCAGATATCTCTGTTTTCCTTTTATTATTCGCCCATATTGTATACAACACTATTAATATATACGTTATTATAGCTGGTATAATTGCTCTTGTATTCATTACGCACAACACAATTAATAAAATTGCTATTATTACTAAGTATATTTTTATTCTTGAAACTAAACTTTCAATCTTAAATTTATTATTCGGCATAAAATCCTCCAATTATTTTCTTAACCATTTTACATTACCTATTTTACTCCAAAACGCTGTATTTGTCAATTTAAACCAGAGACTTACTTCATTCAGTTCGTTCCCACAGTAACGATATTAAGATAAAAAGACGAGGTTGTCCCCGTCTCTTCAAATAAGATCGTTCTTCATTCACAGTAGTTTATTGATATACTTTCAGTATGAACAAAATCCTTAAGTAATATACTTAATTCAAAACTTATTTTTATGT
>OIYO01001011.1_pt1 | contig 17971 bp, 11 predicted proteins | sample 1588191 | NCBI WGS metagenome assembly OIYO01 (sample SAMN03283275) | human gut metagenome | biome: human-associated habitat; material: feces | host: Homo sapiens | place: Peru | collected 2012 | reverse complement strand
CCTTCTGGCTGACCACCTCGTGGCCCTGCGCTTCCAGAATGCGGCGCAGTTCGCGAAGCTTTCCGGCGTTGCCGGTCGCTGCACAAATCTTCATTTGGCTGTTTCCTTTCTTTTATCAATCTTCCCTTAGCCGCAGGGCGAAGAAGTTTCTCTTCGAAGAAAAGCTTTCCCGGTCTGCCAAGGGCTCCCCTATTTAGGGGAGCTGGCGCGAAGCGACTGAGAGGTTCAATGTTTCCAGCCCGTGCGGGGGATCAGCTCCTCCACAAAGCCTTCCGGGGTGAAGGGGATGAGGTCATCGATGCCCTCGCCCACGCCGATGAACCGCACCGGCAGACCCAGCCGCTGCTTGACCGCCACGACACAGCCGCCCTTGGCCGTGCCGTCCAGCTTGGTCAGGATGATGCCGGTGGCGTTGGCCGCCTTGCAGAATTCCTTGGCCTGACTAATGGCGTTCTGGCCCGTGATGGCGTCCAGCACCAGCAAGGTCTCCAAGCTGGCTTCCGGAGCCGCCTTCTTGACGCTGCGGCTGATCTTTGCCAGCTCGCCCATCAGGTTCGACTTGTTGTGCAGACGGCCGGCGGTGTCGGCGATGACCATGTCATAGCCGCGTGCCGTGGCCGACTTGACGGTGTCGAAAATGACGGCCGCCGGGTCTGCGCCCTCGCCCGCCTTGACCAGCGGGACCCCGGCGCGTCCGGCCCAGATCTCCAGCTGCTCGCTGGCCGCGGCGCGGAAGGTGTCGCCCGCCGCCAGCATGACTTTACGGCCCTGACGGGTGTAGTAGTCGGCCAGCTTGGCGATGCTCGTGGTCTTGCCCACGCCGTTGACGCCGATGACCAGAATGACCGCCGGATGGCCGTCCAGCTGCATCTCGGCTTCGGGACGCATCTCGTCCGCGATCAGCTCGCGCAGTTCGTCGCCCGCCTGTTCGCCGGTCTTGAGTCCTTTTTCGTTCACGCGGTCGCGGAGCTTGTCCACCAGTTTGATGGCCACTTCGCCGCCGACGTCGGCCAGAATGAGCTGCTCTTCCAGCTCATCGTAGAGGTCGTCGTCGATCTTGCTGCCGGTCAGCGTGTTCAGGATGTTCCCCCAAAAGCCCGTGCGGGTCTTTTCCAGACCATCCTTCATCTTGTCTTTTTCTTTTTTACCAAATCCAAAGAGTCCCATGTGCGGCCTCCCTCTTGTTTTTTATAGTCTCATTATACCTACGAAACCAGCGTCGCGTCAACCTGTTCAAGGTCCAGCTTCAAAAGTTTCGACACGCCGTCCTCCTGCATGGTGACGCCGTACAGGACATTGGCGGCTTCCATCGTACCGCGCCGGTGGGTGATGACGATGAACTGCGTCTTTTGGCTGACCCGGCGCAGATACTGTGCGAACCGCCCGACATTGGCATCGTCGAGCGCGGCTTCGATCTCATCCAGAATGCAGAACGGGGCCGGGTTGACGGCCAAGATCGCAAAATAGATGCTGATGGCCACCAGCGCCTGTTCACCGCCCGAAAGGGCTTCCAGATTCTTGATGACCTTTCCCGGCGGGGCCACCCGGATGCCAATACCGCAGGACAAAACATCGCTTTCATCTTCCAGCAGCAGACTGGCTTCACCGCCGCCGAACAGCTCGGCAAAGATGCGGCCAAAGTTTTCGTTGATGGCGCGGAAGCTGTCCGTAAAGATCTCCTTCATCTGGCCGGACAGGTTCGCGATCATCCGAGTCAGCTCGTTTTTGCTGTCCTCGACATCGGCCACCTGCACGCTCAGCGCGTCATAGCGGGCCTTGACCTCTTTGTATTCCTCGATGGCCCCCACGTTGACGCTGCCCAAGGCCCGGATGTTCCCCCGCACCTCGGCCACCTTGGCCCGCAGGGCGGGAAGACTGTCGAACTCCACGGCCATCTCCTCGGCTTGGGAGACGGTCAGCTGGTATTCATCCCAGAGCTTGGCGGCGGTGGCGTCGAACTCACTCTCGGCAGCGGCTTTCCGCTCGGCCAAGCGGGCCATCTCGCGGCCCATCTCCTCGCGGCTGTCGGCGGCGGTGCGGGCCTTGGCCAGCGCTTCCGTCTCCGCCTGTTGGCGGGTCAAGCGCTCGTCGGTGGCCCTGCGGATGGCTGCTTCCTTGGCCGCGATCTGGTCCGCGCTTTCGGTTTTTGCTTTCCGGATGGCTTCAATTTCCTCCCGGCACGCTTCGCTGCGCTGGGCCAGCGCGGACAGGTTCTCTTCCAGCACGGTCCGGCGGCTGGCGGCGTCCTTGGTGCGCTGTTCCAGCGCGGTCATCTGCGCCTGTGCCAGCTCGTAGTCCTTCTGGCGTGCCAGCTGTTCCAGACGCTTCGCGCCCAGCTGGTCGTTCAGTTCCTTCTGGCGTGCCAGAACGGCGTCGCCGCCCTCGGCCAGACGGTCCAGCTCTGCGGAGACTTCCGCGATCTGCGCGGTCAGGTCCGCTTCCTGCGCTTCGGCGTCCGATGCCTTGGCGCGGCTCTCGGCCAGCTGGGCCTTGAGGGCGTCCAGCTCCTTCTGCCGCGCGGCAAGGGCCGCTTCGGTCTGCTCCACGATGGATTCCAGCCGTTTCTGTTCGGCTTCGGCGCGAACGCGGTCGTTCGCTGCCGTGATCTGCTCGCTGTTCGCGGCGGTCAGTTCCGCCGAAACGGCATCCATCTGCGCCTTGCACTGGTCGGTCTTTTCCTGCGCGGCAAGGCAGTCTTTCTGCAGCTTGGCGGCTCTGCGCCGCAGTTCTTCCAGTTCCTGCTTGCGGGTGAACAGGCCCGCCGACCGCTGGACGCTGCCGCCCGTAAAGCTGCCGCCCGCGTTGATGACCTGACCATCCAGCGTGACGACCTTGTTGTGGTAGCCCAGCTCCCGCGCGGTGCGGGACGCTTCGTTGATGTCGTCCACCACGACGATCCGCCCCAGCAGGTTGGACACGATGTTGGCATAGCGGGCATCGGCCCGGACCAGACTCGACGCCAGCCGCGCCGAGCCGGACAGACGGCCCCGGAACACTCCCGGCTGGACCGTGTCCAGCGGCAGGAAGGTGGCGCGGCCCGCATTCTCGCTGCGGAGCAGGGCGATGCCCGCTTTGGCGGCGGCTTCGCTCTCCACCACGATGTTCTGCAAGGCTCCACCGAGGGCTGTTTCGATGGCGGTCTCCGTGCCGGGTTCCACCTCTAAGATGGACGACACCGGCCCGATGATGCCCCGCAGACGGCGCGCCGACGCCGCCCGCATGACGGTCTTGACCGAGTTCTGGTAACCGTCCATGTTCTTTTCCAGCTCCCGCAGGACGGACAGCCGCTGACGGGCCGCGTCCAGCTCCCGATTGAGGCGCTGTTCGGCGTCGTCGGCTTCTTCCAGCGCGGTGCGGCGGCTCTTCAGTTTCAGCTCCAAGCCCGCGCGGACGTTTTCCAGCTGCGTTTCGTTCTCGGCCAGCAGGGCACGGTAGCGGACCGTGTCCTCGAGGTCCTGCTTGGTGTCGTCCCGTTGGGCAGTCAGCCCTTCGGCGGCTTCTTCCAGCGCGGGCAAGCGGGCCTTGGCCGTTTCAGCGGCGGCTTCGGCGGCGGCTTTTGCCACCTGCGCTTCGGTGCGCTGGGCGGTCAGCCGCGCCGCTTCGGCCCGCAGGACGTCCCGGCGTGCGCCGCTCTGGTCGCTGTCGCGGGTCAGCTGTTCCAGCGCCGCATTCAGCCTTGCCAGCTCTGCAGCCAGCTGCTGCCCTGCGGCTTCCATCTCTTTTGCCACGGCGCGGTGGCGTTCCAGCGCGGCGGCGGCTTCGGTGCGGTCCTGCTCGCCGGCGGCGATCTCCTGCCGCAGGTCTGCAGCGCTCTCGTCGTTGCGGGCGATGTCGTTTTCCAGCACGGCGATCCGGCTCGCGCTGCCGCTGATCTGCTCGGTGATGCTGCGGATATCCCCATTCAGGCGCTCGACCGCAATGGTCAGCTGCTGTGCCTGCATCCGGATCTCCTCAGCCTCGCTCTCAGCGGCCTTCGTTTCCCGGTCGAACCGCTCATAGTCGGCCTGTGCCGTCTCGTAATCGCGCACCTGACGACGGACGGCCTCCTTGGCGCGGTGGACATCGTCGGTCCAGAGGGTGACTTCCAGCGTTTTGCGCTCCTCACGCAAGGCAAGGAAGCGCTGGGCCTTTTCACTTTCTTTTTCCAGCGGGCCGACCCGGACTTCCAGTTCGCCCAGAATGTCCCGCAGACGCTCGAGGTTCTCCGACGCGGCGGACAACCGGCGTTCGGCTTCGTTTTTGCGGTAGCGGTACTTGGCGATACCGCACGCTTCCTCAAAAATTTCCCGCCGCTCGCTGCTCTTGGCCGCGACGATCTCCGCGATGCGCCCCTGCCCGATGACCGAATAGCCATCGCGGCCGATGCCGGTGTCAAGCAGCAGCTCGTAGACGTCTTTCAGGCGGCAGACCTGCCCGTTGATGCTGTATTCGCTCTCGCCCGAGCGGTAGTATTTCCGCCCGATCACGGCTTCGTCGGCGTCGAGGTCGAGGGTGTGGGCGTGGTTGTTCAGCGTCAGGCGCACCTGCGCAAAGCCCATGGCCCCCCGGCGCTGGGTCCCGCCGAAGATGACATCCTCCATCTTTCCGGCCGCGCGGAGCTGGCGGGCGCTCGTTTCGCCCAGCACCCACCGCACCGCGTCCGACAGGTTCGATTTGCCCGATCCGTTCGGCCCGACCACGGCGGTGACGCCCTCGTCGAACCGGATCTTGACTTTATCGGGGAAGCTCTTGAAGCCCTGGATCTCCAGCTCTTTGAATACCATCGATTACTTTTCCTTCAAGACGCCCAGCAGCTTGAGCGCTTCGCGGGCGGCGTGCTGCTCGGCCATCTTTTTGCTGCGGCCCTCGCCGCGTGCCACCTTGTCGGAGTTGAACCGCACGGCCACGACGAAGTGCTTGTCGTGGTCGGGGCCGGACTCCTGCTCGACCACATAGCTGAGCTTTTCTTCGGGGTTCTGCTGGACGATCTCCTGCAGACGGGTCTTGTAGTCGGCCTCGGCGTGCTTGCCCTCGGTGATGAAGGGCAGGATGAAGCTGCGGGCCACATCCATGCCGCCGTCCAGATACAGCGCCGCGATGACGGCTTCAAAGGCATCCGAAACGACGCTGGGGCGGGTGCGTCCGCCGCAGCGCTCTTCGCCGCGGCCCAGACGCAGATACTCGCCCAGATTGATCTCCTGCGCGAACTGGAACAAGGCCCCCTCGCTGACGAGGCTGGACCGGATGCGGGTCAGGTCGCCTTCGGGGCGGTCGGCATAGGCGTGGAACAGATAGTCTGCCGAGACGATCTGCAGCACGCTGTCGCCCAGAAATTCCAGACGCTCGTTGTGCTGCACCGGGGTGCGGCTCTCGTTGGCGTAGCTGGTGTGGGTCAGGGCCGTTTCCAGCAGCTTGGGGTTCTTGAATTTGTAGCCAATGATCGTTTCGAGTTGATGACTCATAAATTGATCTCTCCTTATGTGATCGCTTTGTTACATCGCAATTTCAGAACTCAAAACCGTTTTGCCGTCAGGCCGACGGAGAGGATGCGTTCAGCTCATCCAGCGCAGTCTGCATGGTCCCGCACAGGTCGTTCTCCACGCAGATCTTTGCCTGACGGATGGCGTTCTTGATGCCCTTGGCCTTGGAGGAGCCGTGAGCCTTGATGACCGGCTGCTTGGCCCCGAGGAAGGGTGCGCCGCCGTATTCTTCGCTGTCCATCTGGTGCTTGAGGTCGGACACGCCGCTCTTGAGCAGCAGATAGGCCAGTTTGCCGCCGAGGTTCTTGAGGAACATCTCCTTGAGCATCCCCAGCAGCATTTTTGCCACGCCCTCGGTCAGCTTGAGGATGACGTTGCCGGTGAAGCCGTCGCAGACCACGACATCCACTTCGCCGTTGGGCACGTCGCGCGGCTCGATGTTGCCCACGAACCGGATGCCCGGAGTGGTCTTGAGCAGCTGATGGGCTTCCTTGAGCACCGGCGTGCCCTTCGACTCTTCCGCGCCGTTGTTGGCCAGCGCCACAGAGGGCGAGGTGCGTCCCTCGACCTTGTTCACATAGCAGCTGCCCATGACGGCGAACGCGGCCAGCATCTCGGGGCGGCACTCGACGTTCGCGCCGCAATCCAGCAGCAGATAGGCCTGTTTCTTGGCGGGGACCATGGTGGCCAGCGCCGGACGCTTGACCCCGCGCAGGGTGCGGACGATCAGGCTCGCGCCCACATGGAGCGCGCCCGTGCTGCCCGCCGAGACAAAGGCATCGCCCTTGCCCTCTTTGAGCAGGTTCAGGCCCACCACGATGGAGGAATCCTTCTTGGAGCGGATGGCCTTGGCCGGCTCGTCGCACATCTCGATCGTCTCGGTGCAGTTCACCAGCTCGATGCCATCCAGCGGGATGCTGTGCTCGGAAGCGGTCTTGCGGACCAGCTCCTCATTGCCCACGCCGATGACTTGAACGCTGTACTCCTTGACAGCGGCCGCTGCGCCTTCCAGCACAGCCAGAGGGGCGTTGTCGCCGCCCATCATATCCACGATGATCTTCATAGTTGGTTCTCCCTTCATGTTCCAGAATCATCAACCTCTCCGTCATCGCTCCGCGATGCCACCTCTCCTAGCAGGAGAGCTGTCTGCGAAGCAGACTGAGAGGTTTTCAGTTTACAGGGAAGTTTCATCCAGCCATTGCTGGAAGCTGGCCACAGCGCGCTCCGCCACGGCCATGTAACGCAGACGCTTATCGCGCGGGCGGCTCTCGGCGGGCAGCGGCGGCAGGATGCCCATGTTCGCGCCCATGGGCTGGAAGTGCTTGTTCTCGGTGGTCAGATACTGGATCAGCGCACCGCACATGGTATCCGCCGGGGGCGGGGGCAGCTGTCTGCCGGTCAGGCGGGCATAGATGCCGCGCGCCGCCAGCAGACCACAGGCCGCGCTCTCCATATAGCCCTCGAAGCCGGTGATCTGGCCCGCAAAAAAGACGTTGGGGTGGTCGTTGAGATACAGCCCGGTGCTCAGCACCCGGGGCGCATCCAGAAACGTGTTGCGGTGCATGACGCCGTACCGGACGAACTCGGCGTTCTCAAGGCCCGGGATCATGCTGAACACCCGCTTCTGCTCGCCCCATTTCAGGTTGGTCTGGAAGCCGACGATGTTGTACAGGGTCCGCTCCTTGTTCTCGGCGCGGAGCTGGACGTTCGCCCACGGGCGGTGGCCGGTGCGGGGGTCCACCAGACCCACCGGGCGGAGCGGGCCGAACCGCATGGTATCGGCCCCGCGCGCCGCCATGATCTCGATGGGCATACAGCCCTCGTAGACGGTCACGGTATCGGCCTTTTTGCCGTGGGCATCGGGGTCGGGCTGTGCGCCCTGCTCGGCCCCGGCGTCGAACTCGTGGAGCGGGGCACGCTCGGCCGAAGCCAGCGCGGCGTGGAACGCCTCATACTCCGCCTTGTTGAAGGGGCAGTTGAGGTAATCCGCCTCGCCGCGGTCGTAGCGGGACGCCGCAAACACTTTGTTGTAATCAAGGCTCTCCGCCGTGACGATGGGGGCCACGGCGTCATAGAAATGCAGACGCTCGTCGCCGGTCAGGCGGCCGATCTCGTCGGCCAGTGCGCCGTCGGTCAGCGGACCGGTGGCCACGAGGATGGGTTCGCTCTCATCGATGTGCTCCACCCGCTCCCGCTTGACGGTGATGTTCGGGCACTCCTCCACCCGGCGGGTGACGGCGGCGCTGAAGGCGTCGCGGTCCACGGCCAGCGCACCGCCGGCGGCCACGCGGGCTTCCTCGGCGGCGTCCAGCAACTGGCTGCCCATCCGACGCATCTCCTCTTTGAGCAGACCGGACGCGGAATCCAGACGCTCTGCCTTCAGGCTGTTGGAGCAGATCAGCTCGGCAAAGCCCGCGCTCTTGTGGGCGGGCGAAAAATGGGTGGGCTTCTGCTCGTAGAGCGTGACCTGCACGCCCTTGCCCGCCAGCCAGAGGGCCGCTTCGCAGCCCGCCAGACCGGCGCCCAGCACAGTAACTTTCAAATGATCCATGTTGATGTCTCTTTCGTTGTGTCTTGTCGTTTTGCGATCCCTGCCCTGCAGAGCAGACTGAGAGGTTACTCCTTCTTCGGGACCGGCATCTCGAAGCCGCAGCCCTCTTTCAGGCAGTAGAGCTTGGAGCCTTTGCGGAAGAGGGTGGAACCGCACTTTTCGCACTTGGTGGGGACCGGGGTATCCCACGTCATGAAATCGCAGTCGGGATAGCGCTCACAGCCGTAGTAGATGCGGCCCTTGGCGCTCTTGCGTTCCAGCATCCGGCCTTTGCCGCACTTGGGGCAGATGCCGCCGGTGTCCTTGACCAGACGCTTGGTCCCGCGGCACTCGGGGAAGCCGCTGCACGCCAAGAACTTGCCGTACTTGCCCACCTTGATGACCATGGGGCGGCCGCACAGGTCGCAGATCTCGCTGGACGGCTCGTCCGGGACCTTGACCTTCTTGCCTTCCATGTTCTTCTCGGCCTGTTCCAAGCTGGCCGCAAAGCCCTGATAGAAGTCGTCCACGGTCTTGTGCCAGTCGGCCTTGCCGCTCTCGATCTTATCGAGGTTCTTTTCCATCTCCGCCGAGAAGTCCACGTCCACGATGTGGGGGAACTGCTCGAGCATCAGGCCGTCCACAGCGCGGCCCAGCAGGGTGGGCTTCAGCTTTTTCTGGTCGCGCTCCACATAGCCGCGGTCGATGATGGTCGTGATGATGGGCGCATAGGTGGACGGACGGCCGATGCCGTTCTCTTCCAGCGCCTTGATGAGGGTAGCTTCGGTGTAGCGGGCGGGGGGCTGGGTGAACTTCTGCTCGCTCTTCAGCTCCCGCAGCTTGAGCACCTGTCCCTGTTCCAGCGGCGGAAGGCTCGTTTCCTTCTTTTCCTTCTCGTCGGTGGCTTCCTCGTACAGGACCGTAAAGCCGTCGAAGGTGACGGTGTAGCCGCTGGCCTTGAACCGGTAGCCGCCCGCATACACGGTGACGGACACGGTGTCCTGCTGGCAGTCGGCCATCTGGCTGGCCATGAAGCGGCTCCAGATCATGCGGTAGAGCTTGGCGGTATCGCCGCTGATGCTCTTGTCCACCTCGTCGGGGGTCAGGGACGGGACCGAAGGACGGATGGCTTCATGGGCGTCCTGCGCCGCCGTGGCGCTCTTGGTCTTCCAAGTGCGCTTGTAGGGGCAGATATACTGTTCGCCGTAGGCATCCGCAATATACTCTTTGGCAGCGGCAACGGCTTCGTCCGAGATGCGCAGACTGTCGGTACGCATATAGGTGATGAGGCCCAGCGTGCCGTGGCCCGCGATGTCCACGCCTTCGTACAGGGTCTGGGCCGCGCGCATGGTGCGGGTGGCCGTAAAGCCCAGACGGCGGGAGGCTTCCTGCTGCAGGGTACTCGTGATGAACGCCGGCGTGGGCTGCTTGGCGCGCTTGCCCTTTTTCAGCTCACCGACCGTGTACTCGGCCCCTTCCAGACCCTTTTCGATGGCGCGGGCCTCGGCTTCGGTGTGGGGCAGAAGCTTCTTGCCCTTGTCGTCGGACGCCAGACGGGCGGTAAAGCTCTTGTGGCCCACACCGAGGGTGGCATCGACGTTCCAGTATTCTTCGGGCTTGAAGTTCTCGATCTCCTTTTCGCGGTCGTCGATCAGGCGGACGGCCACGCTCTGGACGCGGCCCGCCGACAGGCCCCGGCGGACCTTCCGCCACAGGAACGGGCTGAGCTTATAGCCCACCAGACGGTCCAGCACGCGGCGGGCCTGCTGGGCATTGAACAGGTCCTCGTCGATGGCGCGGGGATGAGCCATGCCCTCCTGCACGCCCTTTTTGGTGATCTCGTCAAAGGTCACACGGTTCGGCTCGTGCGGGTCCAATCCCAGAATGTTGGCCAGATGCCAGCTGATGGCTTCGCCCTCGCGGTCCGGGTCGGTCGCGAGCAGGACGCCGTCGGAGTGCTTGGCCTTGCTCTTCAGCTCTTTGATGAGCTTTTCTTTTCCCTTGATGCTGATGTACTGCGGGGCATAGTCGTGCTCCACATCGATGCCCAGCTGGGAGGCGGGCAGGTCGCGGATATGGCCCATGCTGGCCGTGACCTCGTAGTCCTTGCCCAGATATTTGCCGATGGTTTTCGCCTTTGCGGGCGACTCCACGATCACCAGTTTTGACATAGTTTCACTCCTATATAGAATAGAAAGACCGGTCTGCACAGCAGACGGAAAGGCCCTTCTCGTATTTCCAATTAAAGTGCGCCCTGTCAGCGCAGAATATACCGTTTTCCGGGCAGACAGGTCACACGTCCGGCCAGTTCCAGCTTCATAAGAGTGCTGGACAGCAGCGGGAGCGGCAGACCGCTCTCCATCCCCAATTCTTCCATCCCTTTTGCCGCCGGCCCGACACAGGCCAGAATTTTCCGCTCCACTTCGCTCAGGGGCGCGGGGGCAGGGCGGGAGATCGATGAAGCTGCTGGCTTTGCCGAATTTTGAACCGGCGGGTGCAGATTCAGCACTTCGAACAGGTCCTCGGCGCGGCAGACAGCCTTTGCGCGGCCATCTCTTAAAAGGCCATTTGTTCCGACAGAGCCGGGCGAATCAATGTTTCCCGGGACCGCGAACACCTGCTTGCCGTATCGCTCCGCATGGGCCACGGTGGACATCGTGCCGCTTTTTTCCCGGGCTTCGACCACCACCAGCGCATTGGACAATGCCGCAATGAGACGGTTTCGCTGCAAAAAGCTGAACTTTTTCGGCGTCTCGCTCTCCGGCGGATACTCACTGATGACACATCCGTTTTCTTCGATCTGACGCCGTAAAACGCGATTCGAGACGGGGTAGGTCTTATCGATCGGAACGCCCATCACCGCGATGGTGGGCGCATGTTCCTGCACAGCGGCGCGGTGTCCGGCGCTGTCCAGCCCATCGGCCAGACCACTGACGATGACCGCCCCATTCCGGGCCAATCCGCTTCCGATGCTTGCCGCCGCCCGAAGGCCGTAGTCCGTTGGCTTGCGGCTTCCTACCATGCCCACGGCCCCCGGTGCATTGAGCCAGTGCGGGTCGCCGGTGCAGTAAAGCACCAGCGGCATATCCGGGATACGGGAAAATGCCAGCGGGTAATCCGGGTCATCATAGGTCAAAATTTGGATGTCCCGTTTTTCGCACCGCTGCGCAAAGGCGCGGTAGTGTTCGGGGGTGTTGTCGGGCTGGACGGCCCTTTGGGCCGCCGGAACGCCCGCCGCACGCCGAAAAGCATCGGTCCCCCGCTGCTCCCAAGCTTCCTGTGCATCGCCGAACGTGTCCAAAACGCTGCCGTTGTGGCTGCTGCCAGCCCCCAGCGTTCCGGCCAGCCAAAGCCAGCACAACAGGGGTTCCGGGGCTGGTTCCAGCGGATAAAAACTCGTCTGACCCCAGACGGGGTCCGGGCCGTTCACAGGCTCTCCTCCCGGAAATGCCACAGCAGGATGCTGCCCGCGATGCCCGCATTCAGGCTCTCGACGCGGTCGGTCATGGGGATGCGGACCGTACCGTTACAGGCAAGGATGGTCTCTTCGGTCAGGCCCTGCCCCTCGCTGCCGATGACGACGCAGACGCCGCCCGGATAGCTGGACGCCGCCGCACTCAGCGGCTGGGACTGGTACAGCGCCGCCGCAAGGCAGGTGATGTTTTTTTCGCGCAGGGCCGCAATGGCGGCGGGCATCACGCCCACTTCCATCACCGGGACCCGCACCGCGGCCCCCATGGACGCCCGCAGGGTCTTGGGTGCGAACGGAGACGCACAGCCGTCGCTGAGCAGGACGGCGTCAAAGCCGAATGCCGCCGCCGAGCGCAAAAGCGTGCCCACATTGCCCGGGTCCTGCACCCGTTCCAACGCCAGATACCGCCCGCCGGTGCGCACTTCTTCTAAGGTATGCACCGGAGTGCGGAACACGCCGAACACGCCCTGATGGGTCCCCACATCGGCAAGCTTGTCCGCCACATGGTCCTCCACAAGGTAGTGCTCCCCGGGCAGTTCCAGCAGCTCGGGGCATTTTTCCGCCGCCGACGCCGTATAGAACAGCGTTTCCAGCTCGGCCCCGCGCGCCAGCTCCGGGCAGAGCTTCCGGCCCTCGGCCAAAAACTTTCCCTCGCTGCGGCGGAAGGCGGCGCTGGAAGAAAGGCGGCATGCATATTTGATCTTCGCGTTGTCCCTGCTGGTGATTTTCTCTGTCATCCAACTCCCCATTTCTCTCCACTGGCTGCTTCGTCTCACAGCGAAGCTCTGCGCTTCCAGATTTTTTGCTCTGCTTTTCCGGTCTGCCAAAGGCTCGCCCTTCGGGAGAGCTGGCGCGCGGAGCGGCCTGAGAGGGCCAGAATATACAAAAAGGACGCCCGCGTATTTATACGCGCGGGCGTCTTGAGTCAAGTCTTATCAGGCGTTCTTGACGGTCTCGACCAGAGCTGCGAAGCTCTGAGGATCGTTGATCGCCATCTCGCTGAGCATCTTGCGGTTCAGCTCGATGCCAGCCTTCTTCAGGCCAGCCATGAAGGTGGAGTAGTTCATGCCCAGAGGACGAACTGCATTGTTGATGCGGGTGATCCACAGGTTGCGGAACTGACGCTTCTTCATGCGGCGGCCAGCCAGAGCGTAGTTGCCGCTCTTCATGACCTGCTGCTTGGCCATCTTGAAGTGCTTGCTCTTGCAGCCATAGAAGCCCTTCGCCAGCTTCAGCATCTTCTTGCGACGTTTGTGAGTCATCGTAGCGCCCTTAATACGTGCCATTTTTTATATCTCCTTTAAGTCAGTAAATGTCTTTGGTTCTGCGTGCGGCTCGCTTTTAGGCGTAGGGCAGCATGCTCTTGATGGTAGCAGCGTTGGTCTTATCAACGTAGCTGGGCTGACGATAGCCACGGGTCAGCTTGGTGGTCTTCTTGGTCAGGATGTGGCTGCGGAATGCGTGGCCGCGCTTGATCTTGCCGTTCTTGGTCAGCTTAAAGCGCTTCTTAGCGCCGGAGTGCGTCTTCAGTTTCATCTTAGCCATTTTAGTTTCCTCCTAAAATTAGTCCTTATTGGGTTTCGGGATCAGCAGAATGGACATCGTGCGGCCCTCGAGCACCGGCGGCTTATCCATGCTTGCCTGAGGCAGAGCCTCGGCGAAGCGTTTCAGCACGTCAGCACCCAGAGCGCTGTGCGCCATTTCGCGGCCGCGGAAGCGGATCGAAGCCTTCACCTTGTGGCCCGCTGCCAGGAACTTGGCAGTCTGGTTCAGTTTGGTGTTGAAGTCGTTGGTGTCAATGTTGAGCGAAAGGCGGGTCTCTTTGACTTCGACCACCTTCTGGTTCTTCTTGGCTTCCTTCTCCTTCTTCTGCTGTTCAAAACGGTACTTGCCGTAATCCAGCACTTTGCACACAGGCGGGACGGCCTGCGGTGCGATCTTGACCAGATCGAGTCCGGCTTCCTCAGCAGCGCGCATGGCCACCTGAATGGACACAACGCCCTTCTGCTCGCCGTCTGCACCGATCAGGCGAACTTCACGATCACGGATCTGGCCGTTGATCTCCAGTTCCTTCGACTTTCCAGCGGTAGCGATAATGAATGCACCTCCAAACAATAATCCATAGTGTTGCGATATTTGGCATAGAAAACGCGGCCGCCCATTTTCAGGACAGCCGCGCGAAATTCACTCAAAAGCGCAATTTGTTCAAAAACAAATTGGTTTGCAGTATAGCCCGGAGGATTTCGACCCTCAGCAAGGCGAGCGCGGCACAGGCCGTAGCTGCTTTCTTTACTCGGGTATTCTACCACACCCCGCAAAGCCTGTCAAGCACTTTTTATGCGGTTTCGGGAAAAAATATCACTTCACTTCAATCAGCTTCCCCAGCTCCAGCGAATAGATCCCCTTATACGCCACCTTCTTCGGTGCGAACCGCTTATCGATGGCGAGGGCATAGAGGTTCAGCTGGGCGCGGTAAGCCGCGAGGAAGTCGGCTTCGGTCTTGCGGCGGTCGGTCTTGTAGTCCAGCAGTTCCAGATGGTCCGGGAACACCAGCACGAGGTCCGCGATGCCCTGCACCAACACGCTGGCGCGGGCCGTTTCGCCCTCCGGGGCGGCGCTCCCCTGCGCGGCCAGCACCGCCGATGCGGGCAGGGCCGTGATGAAGGCCAGTTCCCGCAGGACCTCGTCCGCCGCGCAGATGCGGGCAAAGGCGTCGCTCTGGGCAAAGCGGCGGATACGGCGGACGTCCAGCTTGTCCGCGATCTCGGGCGGGGTCAGCTGGGCATCCACCTGACGGTCCCGCTCGGCGAGAATGGCTTCGTCCAGCGTGCCGGACGCTTTGGCGGCGGCAAGGGCGGCAAAGTCTGCGTGCTCCAAGAAAGCGTGCAGGGCCGTGCCCATCTCGGCGGCGGTCAGGCCGTCCTTGGAGAGGAAGCCGGGGCGTTCCAGCGTGGTCTGCTCCTGCTTGTGGACGATGCTCGTCACGCTGACCTTGGCGGGGACTGCCGCCAACCCTGCCGCCGGGTACTGCCACGCGAACCCCTGCCGAAGCTGTTCGGTCAATGCCGGGTCCGCTTCGGCTTCGATGGGAAGGGTCGCTTCCGTCGCAGAAAGCTCCGCTTCCGCCGATTCTGCCGCCACCGAAAGGGTGATGGTGCTTTTTGTATCGACGAAGGGCAGTTCCAGATTTTCGGCCATCCGGCGGAGGGGTCCGCCATTGGGGTGGACCAGCAGCGCCGCACGGAGCCAGTCCGCGAAGCTGTTGGCCTGACGGTTCAGCGTCTCCCCGGCCCCCGCCGCCAGAAACGCCGACGCCTTGGCCAGCGGATTGGTCGTTTTGGTGATGCCCAGCGGGATCGTTAAAATCAATTTATCCTGCGCGCGGGTCAGCGCCACATATAAAAGGCGCATCTGCTCGCTGCGCAGTTCGGCGGCGTGGACGTTCGACAGCGCCGCATAGGCCGCTGTTTTGTAGGAGCCTTCGCCGTCCTCGGGGCGAAGGCGCAGACCCGCCCCATACACCCGGTGCAGCAGCACGGGCTGGCGGGTGTCGGCGGCGTTGAAGCGGCGGGCCGTATCGGCCACGAACACCACCGGGAACTGCAGGCCCTTGGAGCGGTGGATGGTCATGATGGTCACACAGCCGGGGCGGGAGCCGCCGGGAGCACTGTCCTGCCCGGTCGAACCGGCCAGCGCGGCCGCATCGATGGCCCGGACCAGCGCCGAGATGCCGCCCGCGCCCACGCTGGCGCAGAACGACGCGAACCGGCGGGCATCCTCGCGGCGGCGGGTCCCGTTTTCCAGAACGCCCAGCGCGGCGAGGTAGCCGGTGGACGCAAAGATCTCTTCCAAAAGCTGCTCTACCGGAACGCTCCGGGCCATCCGGCGCAGTTCGGTCAGGCGGGCGTAGAAGTCCCGCACCTTTTCGGTAAAGGCATCCTCGGCCCCACTCTGCAGGGTCAGCAGAAGCGCCCCGTACAGGCTCATCCGCTGGCTCTTCTGGGGTTCCGGCGGCTTGCCCTCCGCTTCGAGCTGCTGACGCCGCGCTTCGTCCTTCTGCTTGCGCAGGTCCTCCGCCGCGGCCCGCAGACGGACCAAGTCATCGTCCGTAAAGCCGAACAGCGGGCCGAGCATCGCCGCCGCCAGATAGACGTCCTGCGCGGGGTTGTCGATGACCTTCAGCAGGGCGATGAGGGGGCGGATGTGGGGGGCATCGAGCAGATTTTCGCGGGCGTCGGCGTAGACCGGGATACCGCGCTCCGTCAGTGCTTCCACATAGGCCGGGAAGTCGCCGCGCGCGGCCAGCAGGATGCAGAGATCCTCATACCGGACCGGGCGGGTGGTCCCGCCGTCCCGCACCGGCTCGCCGGACGCCATCAGCGTTTCGATGCGCTGGGCGATCCAAGCCGCGTCGGTTTCGGCGGTGTCGTCGGGCAGGAACTGCGCTTCCACGCTGCCCGGATACTCTCCCGGTGCGCCGCAGACCAGCCGCTGGCCGTCGCCGTAAGCGGTATCGCCCAGCGCGGGGGTCATCAGCTGCTCGAACAGGAAGTTGATGCCAGCCACCACCTGCGGTGCGCTGCGGAAGTTGGCGTCCAGCGCCAGCAGAGCGTTCGTGCCGGGGGTCCCGTCGGCCGGACGGGGGCGGGCCGTCTCTTCGGGCAGGAGCGGCCAATGGTCCAGCTTTTCGCGGAAGATGCTGGGGTCGGCCTGTCGGAACCGATAGATGCTCTGCTTCAGGTCGCCCACGAGGAACAGATCATCTCCGGACGGCGACGCCAAGCAGCGGTACAGGGCATCCTGCAGGGCGTTGGTGTCCTGATATTCGTCCACCATGACGGCGGCGTAGTTCTGCCGGATGGTCTCGCACAGCGGGGTGGGGGTCCCGTCCGGACTGCGCAGGAGCCGCAGAGCCTGATGCTCGAAGTCGCTGAATTCCAGCAGCTTCCGCTCCTGCTTTTTGGCCGAGAAGCGGGCGTCGAAGTCCCGCACCGCCGCGAACAGCGCCCGCAGACGGGGCAGAGCCGCCAAGCGGTCCGCTTCGGCTTCGTCCTCGCTGCACGCGATGAGGTCCGTGATCTGCCCGAACAGGCTGGCGGCTTCGTCGGCGCGGGTCTTGACGGCGGCTTTGTGCTCGCCGGTCAGCCGCTTTTTCATCCCCTTCAGCCCGGGCATCGGCTCCATGCCGAGGACGTAGGGGGTCAGCCGGTCGTAGAGCGGCGTCCACTCCCCCGCTTCGGCCAGCCGCTCGACTTCGCCCAGCAGAGCGGCGGCGGCTTCCAGCCGTTCCAGCGGCTCGGCGAATTTCTCGTTGACCGAAACCACGCCTTTCGCTTTGGCGGCGTCGGTCTTTCCCTTGTTTTCGGCTTCGATGCGGGCTAAGACCAGATCTTCTTTGCAGTCGTTCAGGGCCGCGCAGAACAGTTCCCGCCCCGCCTTGGCATCGCGGGCGGCTTCGTTCAGCAGAAGGTCGTGCCAGCAGGTGGCGTCAAAGCCGCGCTCCACCTGCCACGGGGCCAGAAACTCGTCCAGCTTGCGGTCGTAATCCGGCAGGGCGCGGAGAAAATCGTAGACGTGCAAGATCGTCTCTCCGGCGGCGCGGTCGCTGCGGCCCTTGCCGTACAGGTCCGCAAAGGCGCAGAAGTCCGGGTCCCGGTACGCCGCTTCCAGTGTCTCGGAGAGCGCCGCCGCCCGCAAGGTTTCCACACTTCCGGGGTCGGCGGGGGAAAAGTCGGGCGGGATGTCCAGCGCCTGAAAATGCTTGCGCAGAAGGTCCAGACAGAAGGCATCGATGGTGCAGATGGGCGCACGCTGGAGCAGCATCCGCTGGCGGCGCAGGGCCGTGTTGCCCGGTTCCTGCTGACTGCGGCGCAGCAGCGCCTGTCCGATGCGGGCGCGCAGTTCCGCCGCCGCCGCGTTCGTAAAGGTGACGATGAGCAGTTTGTCGGCGTCGATGGGGCGTTCCGGGTCGGTGATGAGCCGGACGGCCCGCTCCGTCAGCACGGCAGTCTTGCCGCTGCCTGCGGCTGCGCTTACCAGCAGCGCACCGCCCCGGTCCTCGATGGCGGCCCGCTGGGCCGGGGTCCATTTGGGTCCACTCATGCGTCCTCACCTTCCTTTCCGGTTTCTTCGGATTCCTCCGGCTCAAAAGGCTTGGCCGGGGCGTCCAGTGCCCGCTCCCCGATGCCGGTCTCGTGGCAGCAGATAAAGCTGTAGTCGCACCAGACGCAGGGGTTCCTGCCTGCCCCGGCCACCAGCGGTTCCGCTTCGATGCGGCCGCTGTAGAGCTGGCTGCCCATCTGCGTTACAAGGTCATCCAGATGCAGCTGGATGCGGCTGAGTTTGGCGATGTCCGCCCGCTTGTCCTTCTGGTAGGGGCTGGGTACGCCGTTGCGGTAGCCAAAGGGCAGATACTTGCCGGTTTCGTCCGCGTCCATCGCGTCAAAGATCTTCTGCTCGTCCCGCACAAGGCCGTCCAGCTGGTACTCCACCGCCCGGGCAGCCTGCCCG
>OIYO01001010.1_pt1 | contig 17982 bp, 17 predicted proteins | sample 1588191 | NCBI WGS metagenome assembly OIYO01 (sample SAMN03283275) | human gut metagenome | biome: human-associated habitat; material: feces | host: Homo sapiens | place: Peru | collected 2012 | reverse complement strand
CACATGCCAGATGCTGAGCATGGTGGGGTCCTTGGGAGAAAGCAGGGTCTTGCTGCCGTAGCAGCCCGTCAGCCACAGACCGGAAACCGCCGCCGCGACCTTGAGGAATGTCCGTCGTTTCATTTTTTTGCTTCCTTTCCGTATACGCTGAGATCGATGGAAAAGCAGGCCAGTCTGCCCCATCCGACAGAGAATTTTCCCACATCCCCCCAATTTTTTGTTTTTGGGGGGATGCTGTAGGGGGAAGGCAAAGAACAGCCCCAAAAATTTTTTTATTTTTCCCCTCAAAAACAGGGCTTCTGGGGGCGAAATTTTGTATTGAGTATGGTATATTACAACCAGAATGATCGCACATCCGTCGCAGGCATTCGTCGCCATGCACAAGAGTTATCCCCGGAAAGCCTTTTTTCTAGGATAACATAAGATAGCCTGAACGACAAGATGCAAAACGCCCCCTCCTTATCACAAGGCAAGAATTCGTGCAGTATTCCCAAAAATGGAAGGAGTGTTCCCGATGAAGCGCTATGACCTGTGTATCTTCCCTGCATTTCCCGGGGCATCGGTGCGGCTTGCCGCCCTGGCCCTGTCTGCCGCCCTGCTTCTGGCGGGCTGTGGCAGCACCCAAGGCAGTACCCCAGGCAGCTCCGGCCCGGCTGCTGCCAGCCAGAGCACCGGCAGCAGCCAGAATGCCCCGGCGCTTGCCACCCAAAAGGAGCGTATCACGGAGCAGTTCACGCTGGAAAAAACCATCCGGGAAGAGTGGGGCAGCGCACAGAAGCTGACCATCCATGTGCCGCAGCTTGTGTGCGACAGCCCGGACGCCGCCTATCTCAACGATGAACTTGCCGCCAGGTATGCGGCGGAATATCGGGATTATGAAAGCTATCCGCAGGCTGAGGTGTCGCAGGACGAATGGTGCTCGCAGACTTACATCGACTGGGACGCCTACTGGTACGGCGACTGCGTAAGCCTTGTGGTGAGCAGCTACTACGGCGGTACCGACCCCATCTATTCTCAGGGCTGGTGCTTCGATTTTGCCACCGGAAAGCTGATCTTCGTGACGGAAATGCTGCAGCGCATGGGGCTGGACCCGGACGAGACGCAGCTTGCGGTATACCGCGCTGCCATACAGACCTTTGACCGCAACATGGTGCAGCAGGAGTATTACGATTATCTACGGGAAAGCGGCATGCTCTCCGGGATGCGCGCCGACACCCTGCGGGACAACGGGCTGGAAAACCTGACCGTTCTGCTGAAAAACGAAAATACCGTCACCCTTGTTGCCGGATACCACACCACCGCCGGCAGCGGCTGGCGTCCGCTGGAGGTGGAACTTCCGCTGACCCCGGCCGCCCCTGCCAAAACGCCGGCGCTTACCGATACCTACGGCAGCGTTTCGGTGTTGCTGGACGGCGACACCCGCACCGTTACCATCAAACGCACCCCCGAGATCATCGCATGGGCAGAGGATTATGATATTCGGCTGGACGGCGATGTTACCCTGCCCATCCGCAATGCCTATAATAATTATGTAGATGTGTGCATCGGCGAGCTGGGCGCGTCCTTCCACCCCGTGATCTACCTGCTTACCGAGGACGGCTTTGTGGAGTATGTGGATGTGTTGCGCTGCCTGCTGTATGGCCAGAGCCTGCTCTGCGCCGACCCCATCTATATCGCCAACAACGGCACCGCGCTGGCGCTGCGGGGCGCTGAGGTCAGCCTGCTGTGTGCAGACGGTACGGAAACAGAACTTGCCCCCCTGACCGCTGAGTGGAATAGCCCGCAGCAGGTAGATTCCACCGGCACTTTCAGCCTTGGGGAAGGGGAGGACTGGTGCTGGCTGGACCTGAATTCAGGCGGCGGCTGCCAGCTGGCTACCCACAACAACCGCTATTTCTATCAGGGTGCTGTCACCTATCTGGGCGCTACCCCGAACGGCACCGCGCTGGGATTCTCTCTTATCCGCGACACCGACAACGGCCCGGAATGGGTTTCGTTCAGCGCTGCATTGAAGTATGATTATAGCATCGATTACCTGATTTTTACCCCTCTGAGCGGGCAGAACCCCTTGACGAACGAAGAGGGTCCTCTGGTACTGACCCACAGCTACGGCTGATAAACGAACAGGAGGCGCAAGATGAAACACAAACGCTCCCATTGCGCACTGCGTAGCGCGCTGGCGGCAGTGCTGGCAGCGCTGCTGGCGGGCTGCGGGGCACAGCCTGCGCCCCCGGCAAGTGCCGCCGCAAAACCCGCAGAAAGCAAGCAGTCTGCCACACTTGCAGTCCCGGCAAGCACTGCTGAGCCGGAAGCTGTACCGGAGACTGCAACGGAAGCTGAAAACACTGAAACATCGCGCATCACCGAGCAGATCTCGCTGGAAAAGCAGTGTTCGGCGGGCTATACCACCATCTCGGTCCATCTGCCCAAACTGGAAAGCGACAGCGCCGATGCAGCCCGCATCAATCAGGAACTTTGGGAGATGGGCAGTGCGTACATCGACCGCGACCCGGATGCCATTCTGGAGGCGGGTTTCTACACATGGGATGCCACTTGGTACGGCGACTGCGTCAGCATCGTGGTGACCGAGGAAGATCCCACTTGGGGCGAACAATATCACTGGTGTTTTGACTTTGAAAGCGGAAAGCAGCTTACCAACACCCAGCTGCTGGAGCGCATGGGTGCAGACCCTCTCGCGCTGGAAAACGCCCTGCGCCGTCAGGTGATGCAGACCTTTGACGCCGCGTGGGAACGGCTGCCGGAAGTGGACCGCACCGAGTGGCCCTACACCCCGGAAGCGCAGAAGAACTTCCGGTGGAAGCAGCTGATCTCGGTCAGCCAGCCGGACCAGCTGGACGAGTTGCCCCTGCTGCTGGACACCGAGGGCAGCGCAGGTGTTCTGGTGCGGGTCTACTACGCCGACACCCGGCAGTACCGCAACACCCGGTTCGACCTGCCGCTGGATGCCGTGGCTGTGCCCGCAGACTGGCAGCAGCGCATTCTGGGGCAGTGGACGGCCTACCGCACCGAGGTGGAAGGAGATGTGTCCTATCCGGAAGAGAGCGGCGAACAGTACACCCTGAAGCTGGAACCGGGCACTAGTCCGGACACCGTCCGTGCCACCCTGACCCGCATCTCAAAGCACTATGGCACCACAGCCGAGACCCGCACCGGCGTGCTGACCCGGGGCAGCGTCGACTTTGCCTTTGAGGGCGAGTGCTGGCAGCTCCGCTGCCTGCGGCCGGATGACGAAAACTACGAGTGGGCCATCGCCCTGCGGGAGGACGGCACCATGACCATGGCAAATATGGGCGGCAATGCCGAGTATAGCTACATCAGCTGGATGGACCTGCGGCGCGGCTGAGCCCGCAGACAAGGAGGTGCAAGATGAAACACTTGGCACTGTGCGGCGCGCTGGCAGTTTTGCTGGCAGCGCTGCTGGCGGGCTGCGGAGCAGAGACTGCACCCCCGGCAAGTACCGCCGCCCCGGCCTCTGTCTCCACCGCTGCTTCCGCCCCGGAAGACAGCCCGGCGCAAAAAAAGCCCGGGGCAGACGGGCGGAGCACCGAACAGGCTGTGGCAGAACCTCCGGCCCTGCCGGAAAACTGGGAGCAGCAGGTGCTGGCCGAGTGGATGGCAGTCACGGCGGTGACGCAGGGTGAAAGCTATGCCCCCGCTGACCGCAACGAAAGCTTTACCTTGCGGCTGGAAAAGGCCGAGATCACCGGCACGGTGACCGTCTCCTTCATCCGGGAAACATACGGCAGCCCGCAGATCCAGTCCGCTGCCGAGACCCGCACCGGAGAGCTGAATGCCGGCGCTGTGACCGGCTGGGACGGGGAAAAAAGTCAGGGCTGGAACCTGACATGCCTCAGCGAGGACGGCAGAAGCCGCTGGACCATCTCCATGATGGAGGACCGCTCGCTGCGGATGCAGTCCACCGGCCCCCAAAAGGGCAGTGAGGTCTGGTACGTTTTTCAGCGCACCGAGGCGTGGGACGACATCGGCTACACCGCCATCCCCCGCAGGCTGTGGGGCACTTACCGCGCCGGAGACGAGGCCGCAAAGGGCATCCGCTGGATGACCTTTCTGCCGGACGGCAGCTGCTGCATAGACGTGGAGTGGGGCAGTTGGAACGGCATTCTGACCGGCACCGCCACCGGCATACAGAGCCGGACAGAGGACAGCACCGAGCTGCATTTTGAATTGACCGATAAGAACGACAAACCGTGCGAATTCTGGGCGATCCTGCTGAACGATGATGGCAGCCCCAGCGGCTGCAGCCTGAAATACCGTGCTGGAGAAGTGCTGTTTGACCGGGACACGCGTCCCGCTTACTGGAAAAATGACTCTCTGGAACCTACCCTTGAACCGTGACCAAAACCGGAAATCGTGCGATGACAGAAAGTTATCGCTTGCACAAATGAAACATACAGGAGGAAATTACTATGGGTTTGATCAAAGCAGGTATGGGCGCACTGGGCGGAACTCTTGCAGACCAGTGGAAGGAATTTTTCTATTGCGATTCTCTGGACAAAGACGTGCTGATGGTCAAGGGTCAGAAGCGCACCTCCCGCCGCAGCTCCAACAACGGCGAGGATAACATCATCACCAACGGCAGCGGCATCGCCGTGGCAGACGGTCAGTGTATGCTGATCGTGGAGCAGGGCAGGGTCGTGGAGGTGTGCGCCGAACCGGGCGAGTTCACCTTTGACGCCTCTACCGAGCCCAGCGTGTTCACCGGCAACTTCGGCGACAGTCTGGCGGAAACCTTCCTGACCGTGGCCAAGCGTTTTACCTACGGCGGTGACACTGGAAAGGACCAGCGGGTGTACTACATCAACACCAAGGAGCTGGGCGAGATCCTGTACGGCACCGCCACTCCCATCCCCTTCCGGGTAGTGGTCAGCGAGGAGCGGGGCTATAAGCTCTCGGTGAACCTGCGGTGCAACGGCAGCTTCACCTGCCGCATCTGCGACCCGCTGCTGTTCTACACCAACGTGTGCAGCAATGTCTCCACCCAGTATGACGCATCCGAGATCGCACCCCGGCTGAAGAGTGAGCTGATGAATGCCTTGCAGCCCGCTCTGGCCACCCTTTCGGCCAACAAGGTGCAGTATTATGAGATCCCCGCCCACACGCTGGAGATCTCCGAGGCTCTCAATGAGCAGCTGTCCAATGTCTGGCGCAAGAAGCGCGGCATCGAGGTGTTCTCCTTCAACATCAACTCCCTGTCCATCCCGGAGGAGCAGCAGAAGAAGATCACCGAGTGGGAAGAGAACGCCATGACCACCGACCCCACCACCGCCGCAGCCCGTCTGGTGGGCGGTCAGATCGATGCCATGAAGACCGCCGCCGGGAACACCGCCGGTGCCATGACCGGCTTCATGGGCATGGGGATGGCAGCCGGTGCAGGCGGCATGGGCGGTATGAGTGCCCAGAACCTGTTCGCCATGGGCCAGCAGGCCCGCCCGGACAGCGTGGATGCCCCCCAGCAGGTCAGCCGTCCCGCTCCCGCCCCGGCTGACAGCTGGCAGTGCAGCTGCGGTGCTACCGTTACCGGCAAGTTCTGCCCGGAATGCGGCAGCAAAAAGCCGGAGCCGAAGCCCGCTGCGGACAGCTGGACCTGCAGCTGCGGTGCTACCGTTACCGGCAAGTTCTGCCCGGAGTGCGGTAAGCCCCGCCCGGCGGCAGCAGAAAGCTGGACCTGCAGCTGCGGCGCAGTGAACAAGGGCCGCTTCTGCTCCGAGTGCGGCAGCCCCAAGCCCGCCGCAGCCCCCAAGTATAAGTGCGACAAGTGCGGCTGGGAACCGGCAGATCCCGCACACCCGCCCAAGTTCTGCCCGGAGTGCGGCGACCCCTTTGACGACAGCGACCAGACCTGACCTGACAAATACAGAGTAATGAAAGGAGCATACCATGATGGGATTCTTTTCCAACCTGTTCGCAAAACAGAACTGTGCCGTCTGCGGTAAGGAGTGCGGCACCCTGCACCGCTCCAAGCTGCGGGACGGACAGTTCCTCTGCGATGACTGCGGCAACAAGTGCTCCAAATATATCCGGCTCAGCGAGCTGACGCTGGACGAAGCAAAGGAGCACATGGAGTATATGGCCCGGATGAAGCGGGTGTTCGACGAGGTGTTCGACAAGACCGAGTTCCGGGTCAACGCATACCCCTCCACCCCGACGCAAATGGGGCTGGTGTTCTGCGATGAGCTTGGAATGCTGTACATCGACGATCGCACCGGCGGACGGGGCAAGATGCCGGAGCTGATCCGCTACGACCAGATCGCCAGCTATGAGGAGTATCTGGACGAAACCCCCGCCAAGGAGCCGGGCAAGGAACCCACCCTCAACGGCGGCGGCCTGAAGCTGAAGCTGGTGCAGCCCCGCAGCATCACCGAGGCCCAGACCCAGCGGGGCATGCATCCCCACCCCTACATCAAGCAGGAGCTGGTCATCTGCTTCAGCAAGCGGGACCGGCGGGAGATCGGCTATGCCCACATCGCACGGCAGCATCTGGATCACATCTTCGGAGTCCACGACAATGAGACGAGCCTGTTCGGCCGCCGGATGTCCAAGGCCGAGGAACGGGAGCTGAAGGGCCAGATGGGCATGATCGGTGCCATGGGTGCCGTGGCATCCGCCGCCATGAAGGGCGGGCAGCTCTCTGAGCAGGAAAAGGCCCGCTTTGTAGAGAACATCAATCTGGCAAACGACGCCCAGACCGGCGGCATGGCATTGTACAGCCGCCGTGCTGACGAAGCCTTTGCAAAAGTGCAGTGACCCCAAAAGGAGGAACGGATATGAGAAAGATTCAGCGCAGAGATTTCCTCAAGGCCATGGGCCTTGCCACCGCCGCCCTCGGGCTGACCGCCTGCGGCGGCTCCGGTGCCGCCAGCGCATCCAGCGTTTCCAGTGCACCGGCTTCCAGCAGCAGTGCCCCGTCCGCTTCGGCACAGCCGGAATCAGCAGTGGACAAAGCCGCCCCTGCAGGGGCCCCTGTGACCCAGTTCCAGACCGGGGAGCTGACCATCGGCGAATACACCTTCAAGGCGCAGTACATCCCCTTTGACGTCCGCCGGGAACTGGACGGAGCGCATCACTGCATCCATGCGGACAGCTACCGGGGCAATTACTTCTTCAGCTTCTACAACGAGGACGATGAAGAGCAGTCTGCCAAGATCTTCGAGTATGCCATCAAGGACGACCGGCTGACCCCGGTGGCAGAGTACAACATTGACGGCAGCAACGCCCTCAGCATCGACCGCAATGGCATCCTGTACGCCATGGATCCCTTTGATGTCTACTGCTACGATCTGAACAGCAGCGACCCGGAAGAGCCCGGCGACGCACTGGACTACATGGGCAGCTGCTATTCCTCCAAGGATCGGGATCTGACCGTAATCTACTGGACCGACTCCGCACCGGTGCTGGTGCAGGACGGCGAGTACACTGAGCTGACGCTGGAGGGCGACAACGAGATCGGCCCCTTCTGCAGCATGCCCTCCCTGAACCTCAGCGGAGACGAGCTGCTGACGGTGGGCGAGCCGGACTCCAGCGGAGACTACTACTTTGCCGCCTTTGATCTGGACGGCAATGAGCTGGCCCGCAGCTCGCAGCCGGTGGGCAGCTTTGACGCCGTGATGATGAAGCGCCCCAACGGCTATCTGCTGGACACAGGCTATATGTGGGAGCTGTACGCGCCGGACGGCACTTTTTTGGGAAAGTCCCTTCCCGTGGGTGAGCGCGAGACCCTGTGCCAGCTGTGCGGCGACTTCTGCACCTTTGATGTTTTCCTGCCGCTGGAAGAAAACGCTTTCTTGGCAGTGGGCCACCACGGCAAAGCCACCGAGCCGGACGAGCCGGTGGTGTTCCGCATCACTACGGATTTCTGAGCCGACCGCTTCGGCGGGAAGACCAACGCAAAAACAGCGGGGCCGGGGAAAAGCCCTCGGCCCCCTTTGGAACAACAGGAGGAAACGCTATGGCAGGAATGCTGGAATACAAGTGCCCCTGCTGCGATGGCGCCATCCAATTTGACAGCGCCACCCAGAAGATGAAATGCCCCTACTGCGACACCGAGTTCGAGGTGGACACCCTCAAGGGCTACGACGAGGAACTGAAGGACGAAAAGCCCAGCGAGATGGAGTGGACGACCCCCGGCGGCAGCTGGGCAGAGGGCGAGACCGCCGGTCTGCATACTTACAGCTGCAAGAGCTGCGGCGGTGAGATCGTGGGCGATGATACCATGGCAGCGTCCGCCTGCCCCTTCTGCGGCAACCCCATCGTCCTCACCGGACAGTTCGCCGGGACGCTGCGGCCCGACCTCATCATCCCCTTCAAGCTGGACAAAAAAGCCGCCAAGGCCAAATTGCAGGAGCACCTCAAGGGCAAGACCCTGCTGCCCCGGGTGTTCCGCAGCCAGAACCACATCGACGAGATCAAGGGCGTGTATGTGCCTTTCTGGCTCTTTGACAGCGACGCCGACGCCCAGCTGCGGTTCACCGCCACCCGGACCCGCAGCTGGTCGGACAGCAAATACGACTACACCGAGACCAACTACTACTCCGTCCGGCGGGACGGCACGCTGGGCTTTGACGCAGTGCCAGTGGACGGTTCGACCAAGATCGAGGACGACCTGATGGAGTCCATCGAGCCTTTCGCCATGCAGGATGCCATCCCCTTCCAGACCGCTTATCTGGCGGGCTATGTGGCGGACAAATACGACGTGAGCGCCGAGGAAAGCATCGAGCGGGCCAACAAACGCATCCGCCGTTCCACCGAGGAGACGTTCCAGCAGACCGTTACCGGCTACGATTCGGTCAAGGTGGAAAACAGCAGCATCCAGCTCCACGGCGGCAAGGCAAAGTACGCGCTGTTCCCGGTCTGGCTGCTGAGCACCAGCTGGCGGGGCGAAAACTACCTGTTTGCCATGAACGGTCAGACCGGCAAATTCGTGGGTGACCTGCCCGTGGACAAGGGCGCTGCCCGCAAGTGGATGCTGGGCCTTACGGCTGCCCTTTCCGCCGCATCCTACGGCGTGATGTGGCTGCTGTGGCTGGCACGGATCCTGTAAAGGAGGGACGAACGATGAAAAAGACTTCCAACCGCCTGCGCTCCCTCTTTGCGGCGCTGGCAGCACTGGTTCTTGCGGCGGCGCTGGCTGTTCCGGCCTTTGCGGTGGAGGGCGGCTTTGCCGACCTGTACTACCGCATGAACGACAGCGCAAACGTCCTGACCGAGGACGAGGACAACGAGCTGGAGGATGCACTGGAGGAGCTGAGCCTGCGCCAGAACTTTGATGTGGTCATTGCCACCATCGAGTCGCTGGAAAGCGTGGACTACGACAGTATGGAGGCCTATGCCGACGACCTGTATGACTTCTGCCAGTTCGGCTACGGCCCAGATATGGACGGCGTGCTGCTGCTGGTGAGCGTAGGCGACCGCAAGTGGCACATCTCCACCTGCGGCTACGGCATCACCGCCTTTACGGACGCCGGCATCCAGTACCTTGGCCAGCAGATGACTCCTTTCATGGCCGATGGAGACTACGCCGGTGCCTTCCGCACCTTTGTCCAGTGGTCGGATGACTACATCACCGCTGCCCGGGCGGGCCACCCCTATGACGTGAAGAACCTGCCCCGGGAGCCGCTGTCTCTCATGTACCTGTTCCTTGCAGTGGGCATCGGCCTTGTGCTGGCATGGGTCATCGTCCATGTGATGAAAGGCCAGCTGCGCAGCGTGGCATTTCAGGAGAACGCCGCCAGCTATGTGCGGGAGGGCAGCATGAAACTGACCAACAGCCGGGAGCTGTTCCTGTACCGGGATGTGCAGCGCACCGAGCATGTGGAGGAAAAGGACTCCGACAGCTCCGGCGGCAGTTCCACCCACACCTCCTCCAGCGGCACGACCCACGGCGGTGGAGGCGGCTCGTTCTGAAAGGAGCATGTTTATGAACCCTTATCTTTCGGAAAAAGCCCGGGGCGAAGTCCCCCGTGTCCTCAAATGGCTGCGGAACGCGGGGCTTGCCTTCTGCGTGTTCTGCTCTGTCGGCGGGCTGTATACCCTGTGCCTGAGCCTGCAGGAAAAGGACACCTCCCACATTGGCGGCTATGTATTCTGGATCGTGGTGGGGGCCGTGCCCCTTGCACTGTTCGTACGCAACGAAAAACGCCGCTACCATGCAAGAACCATCGCCCGCAGGGTGGAGAGCTACTCCGGGGCAGAAGTACCCCTGCGGTGGCTGTGCAACAGCGTTGGCATGGACACAAAAGACATTGCATGGTATTTTGAAAACGGCTATTTTGCAAACCTCAGTCTGGATCTGAACCAGAAGATCGTCCGCAGGCGGACCGTGCCCCGCCATGACCCGAACCGGAGCTGAACCCTTTACAGCTGAAACAGAAAGGAGTATTTTCATGGGACTTTTTGATAAGATGAAGCAGGCCGCCGCGAATGTTTCCGGCAACCAGACCGTCACCTTTACCTTTCAGTCTCTGCCGGAAAGCCTTGCCCAGATGCAGGCCCTGCCGGAGGCCAATCTGGACACCCCCTTCAAGACCGCAGCCCTCACCGTCTGCGCACTGTGCGCCTACGGTGCCGATAAAAACATCGGGCTGGAGATGCTCAACTGGCTGCGGGGTCCCCGCCCGCTGAACGGACAGGAGATCTCCTTTTTGAACGACCGCTTCCGGGACGGCAAGAGCTACATTCCCTTCTCCTACTTTGTGGGCGCATCGCCGGAAAACGGCTATATCCCCCGCCAGCCCTTCACGCTTCTGGTGGGCAGTGACCACACCTCCAACACCGAGGAGAGCTACTGCAAACTGTTCATCCCCTGCGGCGGTGCCGACGACCCCCGCCCCATCAAGCTGCGCCGCAAGGGCAGCGGACAGTGGTTTTTGTGGGAGCAGTACCTGATGACCGGCATCCGCGTCCCGACTTCGGCCGACCCGTGGGCATAAAACAAAGGAGCTGACATGAAAGCCATGAAAACTTTTGCAGCGCTGCTTGCACTGGCTTTCAGTCTGGCGGGGTGCGGTGGGGTGGACGGCGACCCCGTCCGCCCTGCTCCCGGCAGCACCGGGCAGGGCAGCAGCACAGCGGCTTTCGACGCCGATTCTGCTGACCCGGAACAGCTTGCCGCAATGCGGCAGCTGGCAGGGGAAAACGGAGAACTTGCCGGGGTGCTCTATCTGGGCAGCGTCCCGGAGCGCACCACCGATGTGCACGCCGTACTGGACAGCTTGCCGGAACAGCCGTGGCAATTTGTTGCGGACATCCCGGCAGACCACTGGGTCGCAGCGCCGGGCGGCGGGCGGGAGCTGTACTGCATCTTTGCCGTGCGCAGGGAGGATACGCTTTTTGTCTACGAAAAGCAGGACCCCGCGTATCCCGCGCAGCTGGGTAAAGAGCTTTACGGCAGGCAGGACGGCAAGCCCATTCTGCTGCTGTGCAACGGCAGCAAGAATGACACCGACACCATGGTAACGGTCTATTGCAGCACCGGCCGCCCACTGGACTGGAACCCGCAGCTTTCCGCCGAGACCGGTAGCCCTGTGCCGGTGGAGGGCATGTATGATTTTTCCGACTACCCGCTGACCGGCGCTGCCCCATGAGACGCGCCCCGGCAGGGCATGAGAAAGGAGAACCTATGAAAAACCTGAAACTTCTGGCCGCCCTGCTGGCGCTGACCATCGGTCTGGCAGGCTGCGGCAAGGGCAGCAGCAGCAGACCCGCCAGCTCTGCGCCTGAAAATATGCTGGATGGCGACAATATGACCGCTTCCAGCACCCAAAACCAGGAATACGAGGAGCCGGAGGACGTGACCTATATGCGTTTTCTGGCAGGAGAGGCCGAATACAGCGCCTGCGTGCTGTATCTTGGCGGCTCCTACGAGGTGACCACCGATGTGCAGAAGGTGCTGGACAGCCAGACCGACCTGCGGGAGCTGTGGAGCTTTGTCTACGACATCCCGGAGGACCACTACGTTGTATCGCCGGATGGCGGGTGCGATTTATACTGCATCTTCCCGCAGGACCCGGAGGCCACCCTGTTCGTCTATGAGGTGAGCCTGACAGACGATGCCGAACACCCGCTCCAGCGCGGCAAGCAGCTTTATTACAGCGAGGACGGCCAGCCCATCCTGCTGCTGTGCAACATCAGCGATATCGCCCCCAACACCGAGGTGGAGCTGTACCCCACCGCCGGCGAGGAGCTGGTGTTCAGCCCCTTCCTTTCCGGTGAGAATGGCCATGTGGTGCAGACAGACGGCGTATGCGATTTTACCATCTACCCGGAGGGGGACGACTGGGAGACCGACACCAGCCCCTGGTCGCTGGAAGGCAACTGGCTGGAGACTGGCCGCGACACCGACGAGGGCTATTTTGACACCGACCCCGCAGACGCCGATCGGATGTGCTTTTTGCCCACCGATGCCGACACCGAGGGCAGCCAGCTGCCCCTGACCGCCAGCTACATTACCCCCTACCCGGAGCTGAACGTGGAGGAAGCCGACCTGTTCTATCAGGAGGGCACCCCGGAGGTACCTTTCCGCTCCAATCAGGAGTGGTACGCCACCTTTACCGGAGAGAACGGCTCCCGCTACGCCATCACGCTGGAGGACGAGGACACCCTTGCCCTGAAGGTCTATCTGGACGGCCAGGAAAGCTACCTGAGCCTTGTAAATACCGTCTACTTTGCGCGGCAGGAGGCCATGGGCTGACCGGCGCACGACCCGACACCGGGAGGAATGCACCATGAAACACACCAAAAAGATCACCATCCTCCACTCCAACGACCTGCACGGAGATTTTCTGGCAGAGCAGGTGAACGAAAAACTGGTGGGCGGCGTTTCCATGCTGTCCGGCTATATTGAAAAGGTGCGGGCAGAACAGCCCAACACCATCTACGCCATTGCAGGCGATATGTTCCGGGGCTCGGTCATTGATTCCGAATACAAGGGGCTTTCCACCATCGAGATCATGAACGCCCTTGCCCCGGACGTGGTCACCATCGGCAACCACGAGGTGGACTACGGCATCGCGCATCTGCTGTTCATCGAAAAATGCGCCCGGTTCCCCATCATCAACGCAAATCTTTATATCAAAAACACCCCCACCCGGCTGTTCACCCCCTACAAGATCCTGCAGATGGACGGGATGCATATCCTGTTCATCGGCATCATCACGCAGGACGTGATCAACCAGACCAAATCCGAATCTCTGGTAGGGTCCTTTGTGGATACCGCCGCCGCTGCCGCCGAGGTGGGCAAGATCTGCAACGCCCACAACAGCATCGACATTGATTTTACCGTGCTGCTGACCCACATCGGCTTTGAGGAGGACCGGCATCTGGCCCATCAGCTGGACCCGGCGTGGGGGGTGGACCTGATCATCGGCGGGCACAGCCACACTCTGCCGGAGCACGCGGTGGAGGAAAACGGTGTGGTCATTGCGCAGGCGGGCACCGGCACCGACCAGATCGGCCGCTTTGATATCCTTGTGGACACGGACAACAACTGCATCGATTCCTACACATGGCGCACCGTACCCATCTGCGCCGAGACCTGTCCCCGCAACCCCGCCATGGAGCAGGTGCTGCACCGTTTTACCAGTCAGGTGGACGAAAAGTACAGCCACATCGTGGGGCGCTTCCGCCGGGAACTCACTCACCCGGAGCGCACCCGGGAGACCGAGCTTGGCAACCTGTTTGCCGATATCTTTACCCGCAGCCTTGGGGTGGATGTGATGCTCATCGGCTCCGGCAGCATCCGGGCACAAAAGCTTGGCCCCATCGTCACCTACGGCGACCTTATCGAGGGCTTCCCTTACGACGACGGTGTGTTCATGTTCAAGGTGACCGGCCAGCAGCTGCGGGAAATGCTCCACTACATGCTGCGGGAGGAAGCCTATACAGGGCACACCGAGTTCTACCAGCTGCCCTCCACCCTGCGGCTGCGCTACGACCGCCGCAAGGGCGATTTTGATTACTTTACCTACTGCGGCAGGGAGGTGGGCAAGGAGATCGGCGATGACGCCCTGTTCACCGTGGGCTTGCAGAACTACCACTTTAAAAACATCGAGAGCTTTTTCAACATCTCCTACGACACTCTCTGCAAGATCCAGAAGCCCCGCAGCGTGGCAACCTCCTGTCAGGATATCCTGATGGAGTATTTCCGGGAGCACGAGATGGTGGACGCCGCCGTGGATGGCAGAATGACCGTTCTGCCCCCCACGGCAAGGGAAGGAGACTGACCCATGCGCACAGAAAGGAGGAGACGACCCATGCGCACTTTCTCGCTGGTGCTGCTGGGGCTGGCGGTGGGGGCGGCACTGCTCAGCCCCAGCCCCGGCCGCCCCGCCCCAACGCCCCCGGAGCCTGCGGCTTCTGCCCCGGCGCTGGCCGACCTTGAAACGTTGGAGTTCTGGGAGCAGGGCAGCTATATCCAGCCCATCTCCCGCACCTGCCTCACCCGCACCCCCGAGGGCACCCGGGTGGAACTGGAACTGTACCACGAAGAAGTGTATCAGGAGCAGGCCGGGCCGGAGCTTCTGGAACAGGCCAAGGCCATTCTGGAGGAGTACGGCGTGGGCGGCTGGGCAGGCTTCTCCGGCTACGACCCCAACGTGCTGGACGGCAGCAGCTTCCGGCTGGAAGCCGTCCTTGCCGACGGCACCCGCATCGAAGCCCACGGGGAAAACAAGTTTCCCCCAAACTACCGGGACGTGATGAGCGCTCTGGACGACCTTACCGCCACCGCCCAGAAAAACGCCCTGCAACAGAATTACTATACGACCGCTACGACCCGGAACAGTTGACCGTGGAGCAGCTGAAATCGCTGGTCTGGAGATACTTTATGAGTTATTGGAACAACCGCCGCATTTGCTCTGCCAATGGCGGCTTACCACCCATGGTGAAACGCAATAGATTCTATCCGCCCTGCACGAACTGTGCGACCTTGGCACGGAAGAACGCCCCGGCACTGTCCGCAAGCTGTTTGACCAGTACGGTGCTAAGATGAAATGGCATCTGGAACAGAACCTGTTCCACCTCATCGTGCCGGGCAAGACGGACCTTGTTCTGCCCAGCGGCATTGACCCCTTTGCCAAAAAGATGGAAGAACTGGTGCCCGGCTGCGAAGCCAGTGTGCGCGAGTTGCTGCGCTTGGGCGCGCTGGCTGCGGAAGCACAGGCTTATGCCATGAGCCCCAAGCACAACAACCTTGTGATGATGACCAAGTACGCCGACTTCCTGCGTCTGGCTTCGGTCACGACCCGTGAGGGCTTTGAGTCAATTCAGATGCCCAAGGCGGCGCAGGATATCCTGAATACCTACTGGTGTTATCTGGGCGCACCGCCGGACTATCTGGACTTTCTGACCACGGCACAAATGGTATACAAATACGTTTATTACAAGCCCGGTCAGCCGGACAAAAAATCCCATAATCTCTCCCTGACACTGGTGGATGTCATCCGCAAACACGGCGGTGAGGTGTGGTTCAACTGCGAAGTGGAGCAGATCCTATTTGAGAAAGACCGCGCCGTTGGTGTGCTGGTGCATGGCAAAAAGCTGTACGCCAGACATATCATCGCCAACTGCTCGCCTTCTACTGTCATGGGCAAGATGCTGCCGGAATACGTCAAGCCGCCGATCAAGTCGGTCAAGCTGGCCAATGCCCGGAACATCGCACTGGAGCTGGAGACCATGTATGTGGGTCTGAACCGCAGCGCAGAAGAGCTGGGCATCACGGAGTATTCCACCCTCGTCATGTCCGACTGCGACCCGGATGACCAGTACCGTAAAGCGAACGGTGTGGACAAGGGTGTGTTTATTGCCAACTGCCTGAATGTCATTATCCCGGAATCCTCCCCGAAGGGTACCTGCACCCTATCAATCGTCTGAACAGCATGGATGACGAGCAGATGTTCAAAGGACTGCGCCTGACGGGTGCTGCCTGTGAGAATATCGACGGCTATAACCTGTGCTACCTGAACGGCAACATTCAGGGCAAAAAGACACTGAAAGACGCAGAGGAGGAACAGTGATCATTGCAAAACGACCCAGTTTGAAATCCATCAACCGTCTGCGCTTCCTCCACAACAACGATGAGCGCAAGCAGAAGATCGAAGCTGCCCCCACCACACCGCAGCCGAAGGAATTTCCGGTGAACAAACTCTCCCGCCAGCTGCACCCGGACAAGCAGTTCGTCACCATTGGCGAGATCAAAGTGTGGGATGACAACTGCAAGAGCTTCACGTTTATCCCCGACCCAACGCGCGGCACCGAAGAATTGGCGTTCTTCAAAGCAGGCTCTTACCTGAGTGTCTTTCTGGATGTCAACGGCATGAAGCTGATCCGTCCGTACTCCATTTCTTCCTCCCCCCAGGAGGCACTGGACGGAAAAGTGACCCTGACCATCAAGCGTGTGCCCGGCGGCATTGCCTCCAATTATATGCTCGATCACTGGAAAGTGGGCGACAAGATCACGCTGACTGGGCCGCTGGGCGAGTTTGTTTACCTGCCTGTCCGGGATGGCAGCACTGTCATCGGCGTGGCAGGCGGCAGCGGCATTACACCGTTCCACTCCTTTGCCAAAGCCATCGCCGAAGGGGATGAGGACTTCAACCTCGTGCTGCTCTACGGCTCCCGCACCGAAAAGGACATTCTGTTCAAGGATGCGTTCGATGCCATCCAGAAGCAGACCGACAAGGTAAAGGTCGTTCATGTGTTAAGCGATGAGGAAAAGCCCGGTTATGAGCACGGCTTCATCACCGCCGACCTCATCCGGAAATACGCCCCGGCAGAAGATTATTCCATCTTCCTCTGCGGCCCTGCCGAAATGTACAGCTTCCTTGATAAGCAGATTGAGACCCTGCATCTGGAACGCAAGTGGGTGCGGCACGAGCTTCAGGGCGAAGTCCACAATCCCGAAAAGCTGCCGGACTACCCGACTGACCGCACGGTTCCCGCTGAGGTAAAGATCACCGTGCGCATCTGCGGCGAGGAACAGACCATCACCGCCAGTACCGGCGACACCATTTTGCAGTCACTGGAAAAGAACGGCATCGCCGCCCCGGCTCACTGCCGCAGTGGTGAATGCGGCTGGTGCCACTCCCTGCTGCTCTCTGGCGAGGTGTACTGCCCCAAGCACTTGGAGCACCGCCGTGAAGCCGATTTTGACTTTGGCTATATCCATCCCTGCTGCACCTTCCCACTGAGTGATATCGCAGTAGAAGTACCCTATGCAAAATAATTGAAAATGGCAAAGGCATCGGTTTTCCTCTCGGATACTCGGTGCTTTTGCTGTTTTTAGTTTTCTAACCCATGGCTTCCAGCTACGTTTTTCAAATACTCCTCCGGGTCACCGTTTAGAATCAAATCGGCATATCCCAGAGGGTCGTTGTAGATGAGGTAGTCTAACTCCGACCTCTGCGCCATGGTCACGTCCAACGCATCCTCGACCCCAGTGCAGTTGATAGCGATCATTCTCCCATCTTGGAGCAGCAGTTCCACACACCCGGTGTCCATGTTAAATTTGCAGGCTCTTTCATCGTACTTCATGTTCGTGTCCTTTCCGCCTTACGGCACCTTTACAGTTGTGACTTTCGTTACACGGTTTTTCTGATAAGGTTTTGGACACACAGCCGTTTGAAATGAGCCAGAATTGTCATTTCCGAAGAAAACGAAAAATCCGAACCCTTCTCCTATCGAGAAAAGGTTCGGATTTTCTATTTTAACGGCAGTCCTCCCGGTAGACGTTCCTATGGGTCCAGGAACCGCGCACTAACAAAAGCCCCAGTGGGGCTTTTGTTGCCCCGCCTACGGCGTGGCCGTGCTGTTCAAGTCCTCTTATCCACTGTTGTGCGTCCGCAAAAAGACTACAATAAAACAAAAAAGACAGCCCCTGTTGAAGCTGCCATTTTTGGTGCACCTCGCGCACTCATATCCGAACTTTTCTCCGCTTTCACGGCTTCCCCG
>OIYO01001003.1_pt1 | contig 18193 bp, 16 predicted proteins | sample 1588191 | NCBI WGS metagenome assembly OIYO01 (sample SAMN03283275) | human gut metagenome | biome: human-associated habitat; material: feces | host: Homo sapiens | place: Peru | collected 2012 | reverse complement strand
TAATCATAATAACTTACAAAATATTCAACATTATTTTCAGGAAAAAATTCCTTAAATTCAGAGTAAAGTTGCCCTGCTAAAGTTTTATTATGTGCTAAAACTAAAGTGGGCTTTTGCACATTTTGAATAATATTAGCCATTGTAAAAGTTTTCCCAGAACCTGTCACACCAAGTAAAGTTTGATATTTCTTTCCACTGTTTATGCCATTTGATAAATATTCTATTGCATTTGGTTGATCACCTGTTGGCTTATATTTTGAATGTAATTTGAACATAATTCCTCCTATTGATTATTTTTATTATTTAAAAAATATGCAGCTTCTTTGAAAAAGATATTTAATGTCTTAAATAAAATATCTCTGCTTTTCTCATCTAAATTACGATAAGCTGTAACCATAACTTTAGCACTTTCTAATTTATTAGAACCCATTTCAGCAAGTGTATCAACTTGTGTTGCATTAAGAATTTCAAAAAGTGCATCAATGAATTTTTGCTTTTGCTCAGGACTTACTTCTTTAACCCAATTAGAAACAGTTTTATCTATAAAATTACTTGAATTTGTAAGTAATTCATACCTAAAATGCGATTTTAAGGCTCATATTAAGCCAAAATTATCTTTTTCAGCAATTTATACATTCAATTACTTTCGTTTAAACTCAATCTTCTTAGTACCCAATCAAGAGTTATACCGGTAAGAGCCACTCCCCTCCTCCTGCATTTATGTGATTAGATATCATTATTACGTCTGGACTATTACCATAGGCATTCATTATTCTATTGATTCGTTCTTTTCTTTCTAATGTTTCATCCGTATTTCTAACGATTGTAGATGGTATGCCTAATTCTTGTAATCTTTTATACATATATTGAGCAGCTTCTAAATTTAGATCTTTTTCTTTTAAATTACCAGAAACAGCTCCTGGATCAGCACCACCATGACCAGCATCTATAACAACTTTTTTAGTAGCTCTATTATACATATTTATCACCTGTAGTATTCTATGTATTTATACTATCTTGGTTACTGTTTTTAGTTTTACTAATTAAGTTTCTTATACTTCTAAAAAATATTCTTAATATTGAATACGTTAATGTGTAGGCATATAAATCCTTTAACACTTCTTCTCTTGTGGAAAAATAATCCGATTTTACTATTAATCTATTTTTTAGAGATAGAAGTTTTAATATAGCTAGATCTTTATATTCAATAGTCTTATATCTCTTTTTTACTTCCGAACAGTTAAACAACTTACAAGCTAAATTCTTAGTAGGACATCCATTACTATTTTGATACTTGCATAATCTACAACATCCATTACATTTACCATTATTTTGTTTTTTTTGAATGTAGCATTTGTTATTCTTAAATCCACATATATTTAGACCTTTAGTATTACTATCTATAATATTACAAGCTGTATCATATACATAAGTAATTCTTTTGCATCTGTTTTTTATATTTAATCCTTTTATTATTTGCTGAATCTTATCATTTACTTGGCATCCTTTTACTTGAAACTCCGTATTAATGTATAAGATACTTTTATATAAAATTATTCTTTTTATAAATTTTGTATAATCTTCTTTTGATTCAATAACAATGGTTTTTCTTTTCATATAAATACACCAACTTTTTAATTAATCATCTATGTCGTCATCATTATCATTAAATAGATACTTTTCTGCTAGCAATACTGATGCTACTCTTAGACCAGCTTCTTTCTCTTCTTTTGCTTGTTCTACTTTTTCAGTTATAATATTTATAATTTCAGATACTTCATCTTCTAATTCTTCGACTTGCTCATCTGAAATATCAATTATATTTTCATCTTCTAAGTCACTCTTAATATTAAATAGTGTCATATATTCACTATCTATATTAACATCAACATCATTAATTAATGCATCATCATATATTTCTTCTGCTTCTTGAATAAGATTATTTAAATTATCTAGCCTTTCATCTTCAACAGATTTTTCTATATATTTATCTTGTTTATTTACTAATTCTTTTTCTTTCAACGTCTGTCTTTCCTTTTGTTTATCTTCCTTTATAATTTTAGTAATTTTTCCAAATACAAGCTTTACAAACTTAAAGATCAAAATAAAGAATCCTACTATGACACCAAGAACTATATAGCCACCCAATTCAGTAGTATCCTCTTTTCTATATTTCGACATTATTATCACCAATTTCATTATATCATATTTTATTTTTTGTTGATATTATTAGGTATACAAACAGCTTACAAAAAAAACGTCATTTTTTTCAAGAAACCTATTGCTTTTTATTTTTAACTATGCTAAGATATATACATCTTAGATATGGTAATAATTGACAGGCGTGGTATTTAAATGCTTAATCATTGGGATTATCTATTTGGTATTATCGCTGGGTTGGTTTATCAGATATCATTTTTGTGATATTGTTGTTGGAGTAGTGATTTGTTTAGCTTATTGCTATCCTGTCAAAGTCTAAGTGTGCACGTGTAGCGAGAAAGTCACTCGCATTTGATAGGTAACCACTCCTTAGTACTGACTATATTAAGGTTTTGGGGTTGAGTTGTTTTATCGGTGTTTCATAAGTAACTAATGGTTGCTTATGAAAATGTAAAACTGTGGCTTGTTTCCTTTTGTGGTTTTCCATTAAAACTCAAAAACATAGTTTGTCAGGACTATGTTTTTTGTTTTATAAAAAAGTAGGATTTCTCCTACTTTTTTAGTTTGCATAATTATCGAAGTATCCTTGAATAAATACAACTGGTGTTCCTTTATCTCCAGAACCAGATGTTAAGTCACATAATGAACCTATTAAATCCGTATATCTTCTTGGAGTAGTTCCTTGAGTTTCAATTTTACCTTTTAAGTTTTTATCTTTTTCTTCTATTTCTTTTCTAATAGCAGCTTGTAACTCTTCACCTTTTAAATTACTATACTTGTTATCAGATAAATACTTTAATTTTAATTCATTTGGACTTCCTTCTAGATCTTTTGTATAGAATGGACTAACTACCGGATCAGCTAATTCCCAGATTTTTCCTACCGGATCTTTAAAAGCTCCATCTCCATAAACCATTACTTCGATAGTTTTACCAGTTATTTTCTTTAACTCATCTTGTATTCCATATACTAATTCTTCTCCTGCTTCAGGGAATAGTTTTACTTTTTCTTCTGTTGCACGATTAGAACCCAATAGACCATATTTACTATTATAACCAGAACCATTTATACTAGTAGTTAATATATCATCCATTCCAAGAACTGTTTTTCCACCAGCTCTTTTTAATTTTTCTTTAGTCTTTGTTCTTGTATGAATATCACAAGCTAATACTTCGTCTGTATATTTTAATATTTCTTCTGGTTGATTACTAAATACAAATTCTATTTCGCAATTTTCAGAGTTTGCTACGTCACGATAAAAATCAACCATATTTACACCTGTAAAGATATGTTTAAAATCGCCAAACTTTTCAGTATATTCCTTTTCACTTATAATATCAGAATATGGATTTATTCCAGATTTTTCCAATTTTTCTTTATCTAAAATATCATTTCCAACCTCATCCGATGGATAACTAAGTAACATAGTTATTTTATCCATTGCTCTTGCAAAAGCTCTTAAGCAAACAGCAAATCTGTTTCTACTTAAAATTGGAAATACTATACCTATATGATTTCCATTAAATTTATTTTTTACATCTGTAGCAATATCATCTATTGTTGCATAATTACCTGTACTTATTCCTAAAACAGCTTCTGTTATAGCAATAATATCACGATCATTAAATGTAAAATTTTCCTCTTTACTAGCATTTAAAACAGAATCTATTACGATTTGTTTTAAGTCATCCCCATCTTTAATAATTGGTGTTCTTATACCTCTTACTACAGTTCCTACTGTTCTTGACATATATCATTCCTCCTACCTTATCATTATAACATAATTAGTCTTTTGTACCTCTTAAATCACGTACTTTTGTCAATATTTTACTCTTACTATCTAAAAGAGGACTTATAGACTCATGCTTATTTAGGGTATCAATTAATTTAGCAACGTATTTAGAATTATCACCAGTTTTTAACCATTCTTGTTTTCTAGCCTCTTCTGGTATGTAGCACAAATTACTTGTGTAGCATCTTTTAAATACACCGTTTTGATAAGCTTCATTAAAAGCATCTATACTCTTTTGTCCATCACTAAATAGAGCAAATGAAGCAATTAAATAGATATTAGCTGCTCCACGTTCTTTTAATTGTTCAGCTACTTCTAACATAGATTGGCCAGATGCTATCATGTCGTCTACAACTATGACATTTTTTCCTTCAACAGATGTTCCTAAATACTCATGAGCAATTATAGGGTTCTTTCCATTTACTACTCTAGTCATGTCTCTTCTTTTGTAGCAAAAACCAAATGGAGTATTAAGCATTTCAGCATAACATTTTGCTCTTTCTATAGCACCCATATCAGGACTTGCTACTAGGAAATTATCTAATTCAATTGGTTCATTTTCAATAAACTCTTTTAAAATACTATAAGTTGGATAAATAGAATCAAAAGAACAACTATGTAGAGAGTTTCTAATACTTGGATCGTGAGCATCAAAAGTTATAAAAGAATCTACTCCTAATGATTCTAATTCTTGAAGCATTAGGGAACAATCTTTAGACTCCCTACCCTTTCTTTTATGTTGACGACCTTCATAAATAAAAGGCATTATTACAGTTAGTTTGTCTTCAGCTCCATCCATAGCAGAAATTACTCTTTTTAAATCTTGATAGTGGTCATCTGGACTTTTATGATTTAAATAGCCGTGCATTTCATAAGTACAACTATGATTCATAACATCAGTTAAAATATAAGTTTCCTTGCCACGAATACTTTCTAAAATCTCACCCTTACCTTCACCAGATGCAAATCTAGTAAGTCTAGTTGGAACAATAAAAGTAGCATTAGGATCAGTTACTCCACGCATTAATTTTAAATGTCCATCTACTTTTTTTCCAAACTCTTCAAAGTTATCCATTACAAGTAAACGTAAATTGTTTGTTATAATTTCCATTTTTACCTCCTAAAAAACAATAAAAAGAGAATGTAATATTCCCTTTCCTAATTAATAATAGATGAAATTAGGCTGTGATCATTATAATTATTTATAAATATTTTTTTATTTATTATCATAGTCATACCTCATCCCTCAATAGTATTATAACATCCATTTTAGAAAAGAAAAATATGTTATATATATTTTTTAAGAGAAGTGTTATAATTAAGTCATAATAGAGAGGTGATATGATAGTGGACTTTAAAAAAGTACTTAAAGTACAAGGATATTTATTTATAGTAATGATTTCTACATTTTCTATTTTGTATACAGCTTTTAGTTTCTTTGGTAGAAGTTATGCAGTACCGGTTGGATTAGATGAGACAGGTATTCCTAAAACTGACTTTAATTCTAATTTTGCAGTTGGAGCTACTAATTATAGTAATTATATTTCAAAAGCTTTAGCAAGTGATACTACTTATGCTAGTTATTTACATAATTTTAATACAGCAACTGATTATAAAATTAGTAATAGTGATACACCATTATATGAGTTTATGAAGAATATGAAAGTGCCAGAGACAGATGAAGTTTTTGAATTACATGATACTAATCCAAGTGATATTAGTGATTTAGGAATTTTATATATTATTAATCATGGATATAGTTCAACTAATACTACTAATACAGTATTTACTGCTAATAAGTATGGGGCTGTTTCAGATAATAATGTAAAACAATATATTACTCAGCTTGCTTTATGGTTATATATTTATGAAAATAGTGCTAAATTTACTAATACTTATTGTATGGAAACTAATACTAAGAACTTGAATGCTTGTAGTTTTTATATTCAAGATACTACTAATGTAATTACTCCTACTGATGTTAGAAATATAATTAGTGCTGCTGCTAGTAAATCTGGTTATAATTATCTTAATTATATATTAGAGTTAGTTAATAATGCTAATAGTGCTACTACAGTAGAGACTTCTACGATGGCACCATTAAGTAGTGATAAACTTTCTTTTACAATTAATTCTACTGGTAATTTATTTACAACTGAGGCTATTACTCCACTACCTAATACAAATAAAAGTAATTATTTATACTATACAGTAGAAATAGAAGATCCTAATAACTATGGAGTTTATATAGTTGATCAAAATAATTCTAGAGTTAGTAATACTTCTGTTATGACTGGTTCATTTAAAATAGTTGTTCCATTAAAAGATGATGTTAGTACAATGGATTTAACTACAGTAAAAGTTAATGTATACGGAACTTTCCTTGCTGGTAAGGGATATGAGTATTATGTTACTAAGACTGCAGGAGAAGCTATTGTTAATGCTAATAAGAAACAAGTATTTTCTAATGTTTCTTTAGGATATACTCCTATAAATAGAGTTTTAGTTAGTCTATCTTTAGGAAACTTTGTTAAGATTAGTAAGATTGATGCTACTACAAAGAGTGAATTAGCTGGAGCTAGTTTAGTTATTACAAATAAAGCTGATACTACTAAGAAATGGGAATGGGTATCTACTACTACTCCACATTATATTTCTTTAGAAGATGGTACTTATTCTCTTTGTGAGACACAAGCTCCTAATGGTTATGTTTTAAATACTACATGTATTGATTTTACAGTTGATAATTCTAAGATTGTTCCAGTAGTTATGGAGAATGATATAAAAATTCCTGATACCGGTAAATTTAGTTCAGCTGTACCTTATATATTTGGTGGTATTGTTGGATTATTTGGTATTATGATTATATCTGTTACTATTAAAAGAAAGAAGATTAATGAGTAATTTTAGACCTGCTGAGGCAGGTTTTTTATTTTTGTATAATTATACATTTTTATGTTTTTTGGGGCTTAGAAGCAGAATATGATATGAATAAGTTGTATTTTATAACTATATTTATATTTTACTTATATTAATATCTTTATTTGTTCTTGTTTATCTTTTTATTTATATTATTCCTGTATTTATATTTATCTTTCATTTATCTTTATTTACTTTTTATTTATATCATTTCTACATTTATTTTTTTATATTACTTATTAATTTATTAGGAAAATTACTAAGAAAATTTCAATATAAAAAGAATAGATTTCTCTATTCTTTAGGTTTTTATTTTTACCTTTAATTACTTCCTAATGTTACTTTTGTAGTATGTTCTTTACCATTTCTTAGGTATGTTATTTCTATAGTATCTCCTGCTTGATGTTGATATAATTCATATCTTAGATAAGCATAATCTTTTACTTTATTACCATCTACTTTAGTAATTATATCTCCTTTTGTAATACCGGCTTTGTCAGCTGATGAATCTTTTACAGCTTCTACTACTACTGTTCCTGATGTTACATCACTACTTATCGATATTCCATATTGTCTTAGGGTTGCAGTATCTGTAATATTAGCCATTCTTATACCTAGAACTGGCCATTTTATAGCTTTGCCTTTTTCTAGGGAATCAGCATGGTTCATAGCATACTCTATTGGAATAGCAAATCCCATACCTTCAATTTCATCATCAACTAATTTCATTGAACAAATACCAATTACTTCTCCGTTTACATTTAATAATGGTCCTCCAGAGTTACCAGGGTTAATAGAAGCATCTATTTGTAGTACTCTCATTACCCAGTCACTACTTCTAGAATTAGAAACTGTTACGGATACCATTCTGTCTTTTCCAGATAAAACTCCAGAAGTTACACTACCACGATAGTCAGCACCTAGTGGTGAACCAACTGTAAATACTGAATCTCCTAAACTTACTTTTTCACTACTACCGATAGTAGCAACCATAAGTACTTCTTCTTTAGGTACTCGTAGAACAGCTAAATCTAGATATTCATCACTACCTAGGACTGTTGTTTCTACTTCTTTGTCATTAGTAAATAGTACTGTAATTTTACTTAGAGTACTAATAACATGTTGATTAGTTAGGATATAACCATACTTATCATCAGTTTTATAAACAAAACCTGTACCAGTTGATGCTAACTGATTATTAGAATAGCCTTGAACTACAACTACTGCATCATATATTTTTTCAACAGAGGCTGCTAGTGAACCTTTTTCATATACTTGTGTACCATTTTTTGTTATAACTGTATTTCTGCTACCAATTATTTGATCTAGGATAGGTGTCCATTTTAACATGGATAAAGTAACTATTCCTCCAATTACAAAAGAAAAGATAATTAAAGGTACTAATTTTATATTTTCTTTATTCTTCATCATTTATTGGCCTTTCTATTTTAGATAGTTCTTCCCAATTTAATGGAAATCCCATCTGATTTAATACTTTATCTATTTTTATACTGGTTAGATTATAATTAAGAGTTTGAACAATATTATCTAATTCAAAAGTCATATTTTTAAACTCTTCTTTTAAAAGCATTTGTTTCATAATAATTATTAAAGCAAATAAATCATTTTTACCATATATGTATCCTTCTTCATCTCTTGGTATATTTAATATCTTGTGGTAAATAGTATCAGATATTTCTTTTTGAGTTCTATTTTCATATAAGATATCTTCATGTGCACAAAGATTTCTATAGTTTGCTAGAATTGGTAAATAACTTATAAAGTCATCTGTTTCAATACCATAAATATTACTTATGTCTTTTTGATCTTCTGGTTTTAATATTGATACCATTTCACTAACTACTCCAAATGATAACACTTTTACTAATATCCATAAAGGTATATAACCATAATGAGATACATAATGAGATGTTGCAGTATGTTGTGAACCATTTATTCTTATTTGACGTTTCATTTTTTTGATTAAATCATTTACTTGTCTTTGACGTTCAGGAATCTGGGTAAAATTCTTGACCTTTAAATAATCTTTTTCTTTATAACCATACTTTTTAGATAATTGGTATGAAGTTATAGACTTTAAGTTGTTTTCAATTACTAAAAGATATTTAAATAAGACATTTCTAAAAGATCGATCAAATAAGAACATGCTATAAAGTTCTTCAAATGTTGTACCTGGAATAAATGCTTTTTCCGTTTCTGACTTATAAAATAGATGACGATAACCATTTAAAAAGAAATAGTTTTCGCGTAATAAAACTTCTTTAGCATATTTTTCATCTTTAATGACTAATCCTTTATGCTTAAAGATTTCTATTTGTTCATCTAATGTTTTAAACTGTTTCTCTAACATAATCTCACCTAGTATAAATTATATCATAACATTCTTTAGAAAGTATGGTAAAAATATGAAAATTTCAAAAATTATGATATAATAATTACGAGTTTTATCAGGGAAGTTATATAATATTTTATATGTTTAGGAGGGTTCAGTTATGCCAGCAACTGTTGTACATAGTTATTTTGCACAGGATGTTTATGATATATTACCTAGTACAATAAAAAAGAGATTAGATATTAACAGATTAAAAATGTTTGGTCAAAGTACTGATTCATTAATGTTTTATAATCTTTTTAGTTTGTTACCAGGAAAAAAAATAAGAAAATTTCAAAAGTATTTTCATGAGAATCAGACACAGGAATTTTTTATTAATTTGATAAATTATATAAAAGAAAATGGATATGATAAAGATAGTGATGTAGATTCTTTTCTAGTTGGTTCTATTTGTCACTATGTATTAGATTCAACTATACATCCATATATATTTTATAAGACAGGATGTTTTGATAAGAAGAAGAAAAGTACTTATAAATATAATAATGTACATACATTTATGGAGACTTTTTTAGATAATGATATGATTAAAAGAAGAGAAGATATTAATCCATATAGATTTAGAATAGATAGATTTAGTTTTTATACAAAGAGATTTTCTAATGGGCTTGGAGATACTATAAATAAAACATTTGAGGAGACTTTTAATATTAAAAATATGGATAAGATATATTATAAGTCACTTAAACAGATGAAAAGAGCAATTAGAGTATTTAGATATGATCCAGTTGGAGTAAAAAAATTCTTTTATATGTTAGTTGATACATTTACTAGTAGAAGGACATTTAGATTTGAAGCTATTAGTTATCATTATCCATTAGAAGATAGACATAACTACTTAAATGAAAATCATAAACTATGGAGAAATCCAACTACTTATAGTATGACTAGTACAGAGAGTTTTTTAGATTTATATTTAAAAGCACTTAAACTTGCGAAAGTAATGATATGTGCTAGTTTTGATTACTTGGAAGGTAAAGATATAGAATTAGATAAAGTATTTACTAATATTAGTTATGTTACAGGAATTGATTGTAATAAGAAAAAAGAACTTAAATATTTTGAATTTTAAGTTCTTTTTTGTATATTTAGACGTATTAATTACATACTAATTTTAGGTGATAATATGTTTTATAAATATGAAGTTAGGAATAATGGAAATGAAGATATTTTATACTTATATTTAACTATGAATTATGAATTTTCTAAAGAAATAGGATTTAATTCTTCTGATAAGGAACTTACTAGAAGAACTAGGAATTTTGTTTTAAATAATGGGATTAACTATAATGGAAGTAAAGTATATTTAGTTATAGATGGTATTGTTGTTAAGAGTTTGGATATAAGTAGAAATAATACTGAGATTGAGGTTTTAAAAGAAAATTTATATTATGCTAATGATTATTATATGGTTACTATAAAATTAGAAAATATGGCTACTATAGAAGTTAGTTTAAAAGAGTATTTGATGGGATGTTTAGCTGGTATTTATTATAATGGATTAGAGAGGGAGACTTTAAAAGCTATATGTGTGTTATATAGGACTTATGCTTTTAAAGAGATGAGTGAAAAAAGATCTATTATGGCTTTTAATGACTTTGTTAATTATAGACCATTATCCTATTATAAACTTTCTTGGTTTAATAATTATGATGAAAATGAGAAATTACTAAAAGATGTAGTTGATGATACTGATTGTTTATTTTTGACATATAACCAGTATTATATTTTGCCTTTTATTCATTATTCTAATTATGGTAAGACATTAGATGATGAAAAATATCCGTATTTGACTAGTGTTTCTAGTACTTGGGATATGGCTTCTCCTAATTATGTTAATATTAGAGATTATAACTTTTTAAATATTAGTAAGATATTAAGAAGTAATATTGGTGAAGAAAGTAATATAGAAGCAATTGATGTAGATAGTAATGGTCTTATTAATAAGTTAAGAATTGATGATAGTATTTATATTGGAAAAGATATTGTTAAATTACTTAATTTAAAGTCTAGGGCAATTAATATTATTGTTAATAAGGACTATATTAGGTTCATTAGTAGAGGTTATGGGGACTTTTTGGGACTTAGTATATTTGGTGCTAATGAGATTGCGAAAAATGGATGTGATTATGCAAATATTTTAAAATATTATTTTCCTAAAGTTACATTAAATAAGTATATAAAAGAGCTTTCGTAGTGAAAGCTCTATTTTTTTAAATCTATTAATCCTTGAAGAGCTCTATTAGCGGCATCTTCTAATTCTAGGATACTATCAATATATTTTGCATAGTCGTCAACTGCATCAACAAATTCTGTTAACTGAGGAGCATCTTTTCCTTGAATCAAATTTCTAACTATGTTGGCATTTTTTCTTAGCTCGTTAGCAATTTGATCTACACCGATAGATTCATTAGTCATTACCTAATTCCTCCATTCCTTGTTGGACTCTTTTATTTGGAACAAATAAATTAGCATTGTTGATTACAACTTGTTTATAAGTTTCTAGATTTTCTAAATAACTTATATTATCTTGATCTGTCCAGACTGTTTTCATAACTTCTAGATAGCCATATATTTTATTGATAGAGTCTACATATTGTTCATATTCAGACATAAGTACCTCCTATACAAGAATTATTCTTGAACCATTTTTTAAATCTGTATCCTTTACTGTTTGATTCACATCATATACTTGACCAGTATCTTTACTATAGAAATTAGTTTCAGGACTTATGATGTAGTCATTTTCTGTTATTTCACTTAGTCCCTCTTCTATTAGTTTTTTTATAGTACCAATCTTTTTATTAATAGGAATGAATAAGTCATAAGACTTTTCAATTAGAGGAATATATAAACATATTAATATTTTATTTCTATTCATAAGTACCTCCTACTCTTCTTCTAATAATTTAACAACAGTTGCTTTTCCTTTAGCAATAGTATAACCAAAGTTTGGCTCTAATTCTGTTCTTAATTGACGAGAATTTGTTGTTACTTTTAAAGTAAATTGGTTACCTAGACCATTACCTGCCCAGATACCTTCAGATAAATCAGTATTAGCTTTATACCAAGCTTCGTAATTTAGAGATTTAATATTATCAATAGTTTCTATAAAGATAAATTTAACAGTTGATAATTTTGAAGCTTCTGAGATAGCAGTTGTAAAACTACCTTTTTTAACAGCATCTAGTTTAGCTAGTAAAGTACTTATGCCAGTTATCATAATTACTGCTGAATTTTCATCTGAAGATGTTTGCTTTTCAGAGATTAGTTCCATTACTTTATCTATTCCAACTATACAGTTTCCACTATCATATTCAACATCTGCAGGTGGATTATCACTTAGGATACTTAAAGTATCTAGTAAAACACACTTACTATTTTGAATTTTAGTTATCATTTTAGTTAGACCTGTTATAAATGGTTGAAGTGATGTTATATCTTCACCAGTAATATTGTAGATTGGATTTTTTAAAGAGATTGTAGAAATTTCTAGAGTTTCTTTTTCGATACCAACTGGTATTGATAATATTCCACGTAGAGAAGAAATTATATCATCAACTTTAACAGTTTCTGGTAATATTGGTATTTTCTTAGCTTTGTATTCACAAATTTGATTTAGTTTATTGCAAATAACTTTTACATAGTCAACCATTTTTTCTTCTTTAAATGGATAAGCTGTTTGAAACTCATAAATTCCATCTAAGTTTATTAAACCACGTCCAAAACCTTTTGATGGTTCTTTTTTACGTACACCAGGTAATACACTTGAGTAGTCTGATGGATCATTAAACTGAAGAACAACATTTTGAGAGAAGTTTTGACGCAGACGATATCTAATAGTATTTGGACCATTTGTACTTAGTACGAAAACAATTCCATACTTTAGACATTCTCTTGTAATTTGACCTAGAACTTCTTCATAATCAGGATATATTTCTAAGAAACCTTCAATATTATTTATAACTATTACCATTAATGGCAACTGTTTACCACCATGATTAATATAGAAATCATATGAACCATTGTAGTCAACAAATATTTTCTTTCTTTCATCCATTATTTGAAGAATCATTTTAAATAAGTTAGAAATTTTTTCAGAGTCAGATGATAATAATACTTCTCCTACATGAGGAGCATTTCTAAACATAGTTAATGTTTCAGCACCAAAGTCTAATAAATAGAAGTTAACTTCACTTGAATCATGAGTTGTAATTGCTGAATAGATAATAGTAGATAGCATTAATTCTTTTCCAGAACCAGCTGAACCAAAGACAATAGCGTTTCCTTCTGAGGACAATGGTAGAGTTAAAACGTTTTGTCTTTGATTATCTGGATCATCATATTCACCAATAATTGGGTTAATATTATTGTTTTTTATTTGATAAGAATACTTTAGTTTTAAATCTTCAACATAAATATAATTTGGAATTCTATCTAGCCATAGTTGTGGAATAGAAACTGATTCTTGGTGAGCTTCTTCTACTATATATTTAATTATATTAGTAATTTCTTCACCTTTAGAAGCTACTTGAACTTCATTTTGTTTATTATCAAGACTTTTTATGGTATTACCAGTATCATCAATGAAGGTGATACTTTGATCGACTTTTTTCTTTCTCTTTTCAGCTGGATAGTATTGAGCTCCTGCCCAAGCAGCTTGACCTTCAGCAAATAGTTCATTATATCCTACTTGTAAGAAGAAACGACCAGCATTCTTTAAAGAGGCAGCATCAGGACATTTAATCATATCCATACTATCAGATTTATCTTGTACTTTTAAGCAGACACGGAATTTAGAGTTTGACCAAATTTGATCATTGACTACTCCAGCTGGTTTTTGAGTTGCTAGAATAAGATGGACTCCTAGAGAACGACCGATACGAGCAGTTGAAATTAATTGTTCCATGAACTCAGGTCTTTGATCTTTTAATTCAGCAAACTCATCAGAAATAATGAATAAATGAGATATTGGGCGTTCTACTAAACCTTTTCTGTAAAGAGCCTGATACTTATAAATATCAATTGTACTTTCATCTAGTTTGTCTCTAGCTTCATTAAACATTCTTTGACGTTTACGAAGTTCACTTTGGATAGATGCTAAAGATCTGTTCATTTCAACTGTATCTAAGTTGGTGATTGTTCCAGCTAGATGAGGTAGTTTCATACCAGTTTCTTTATTTTGGAAAACGCCTGCTAGACCTCCACCTTTATAGTCGATAAGAACGAATGATACTTCGTATGGATGGTAGTTTAGAGCCATTGATAAAATATAAGTAATAATGAATTCTGATTTACCAGAACCAGTCATACCAGCAATTAGCCCATGTGGTCCATGAGCTTTTTCATGTAAGTCTAGTTTAAATAATTCACCAGATTTATCTACACCAACTGCTGTTTGAAGAGTCTTGGTAGGATCATTTGATTTCCAGCGATTTAGGACATTTAATTGTTCTACCATACCAACATTGTACATTTCTAAGAATGTTAGACTTAGTGGTAGTGTTTGATTGGCTTTAGCAATATCTATTGGGATATTGGCTAGACGTTTACAACAATCATACATATTTAGAGTTGGATCAACATCAGCATCAAATTCTTTTTGCTTGTTAGATACTAATTCATTTTCAAAAATTCCAGACTTCTTATCACCAACACTGATAAATGTTTTACATTCGTTTGGTAAGTTTACTAATCTTGGACTTATAACAATTAGACTGAAGCCAACATTTATTTGCATTTCAGCAACATCTTTTAAAAGTTCCACATCACGAACTGTTTTATAGTCATCAGTTATAATTACATAATATGGTTTATATTTTTTATAGTCAGCACTATTTAATTCTCTAGTACCATTAACATCTTTGTATTTTCTTGCTTGAATTTCTTGTTCTAGAGCAAGGGAAATTTCTTTAGCTTCATCTAGATTAGTGGCATAGTATCTAATTGTTCGATCATTACTCCAACAATGTGGGCATATTTTTAAATATTCCCATTTACTTGAGTTCTTTTCATTTGTTAGAAGAACTATTTTTAAGTCTTCATAACTATGATAAGTAATCATTTGTAAAATTAAGCCTTCAATAAATGATTGTTTTATTTCAGCATTACCAATAATTGCAGTAATATTTTTTTCCACAAAAGATGTGGATATTGGTACATTTTCAAGCATTCTTGATTCAGCACCTAGTTTGTATACTTCTTGTAATAAATTATCAGAATCTATAGAGAAATGTTCTTGTGGAAAACCAATTGAACCAGCTAGTTCAGTTGTACCAATTCCAAGACGTAAATCTAGAAAGTCAGATTGATCAATTTCTCTTTCCCATAAATTTCTCTTTTTACCATAAATTATTTCTTTTGTTTCTTGAATTGGAAGATAGTTATCAATTAATATTTGGCGTTGAACTTTCATGGCATTTTGAATTTCTGTACGTTTTGAATCTACGTATTTTGTATACATTTCTTGACGTAATTGTTCTTTTTTACGATTTTGTTTCTTTTGATACATCTTTGTTAGACTTGGCCATAAAATCATAGTTGATAACATTACACCCGTTGTTATTAATGATGGGGCTACGGCTTTAAAATCTTTTGAGCCATCTACTAAACCTTGTAAAGCTGTTATACCAGTAGTTGCTGACATCATTGACATTGTTAACATTGGACCTACTGTATAAATTAAAGGAGTCTTATCTTCCTCTTGCTTTCCTGGAGGACTATCAATAGTAACATTGATTGGTTCTATTTTTGTTTTGAATCTTGGAGCACGATAAAAGTAATCATCCTCTTTATAAAATTCAACATTTTCTTCATCTGGATTATCCATTTCTGTTTGATTTTGAATCCACGGATTAGCTGGTTCTAATAGTCTTTGATCATAATTTACAATATTACTTATTCTGTTAATAATAAGAGAATCTTTTAAAACTATTATTTTTAGACCCATTATAAAAACTATGTCACCATACTCTAATTGTTTAGAAGATATTGCTACATTGTTGGCATAAGTTCCATATTTACTATTTAAATCTTGTACTACCCAAATTCCTTTATTATAAATTAGTCTAGCTTGTTGTCTTGAAACTAGTGGGTAATTATAACAGATAGTTGCTTGAGGATCATTACCTATAGTTATTTCACAGTCTCCTCTAATTTGCAATCTATTAATATTTGGTTCTATAGATGGTGAACAGTATAAAATTACATATTCATTATCAGTATTTATTTTTAAGAAGAAAAGGCTATATTCACTTAATATAGCTGACTCTATTTCATTTTCTCCTAACATTATTTTAGTTTCAAAGTCACTTTTAATTTTCCAATGACCATCAAATTCTTCGACATTAATTAGATTTCTAGTATTTCCTAAATAGTCATTATCAGTTATCCAGTAGTTTCCAGCTATTTTAGTTGGCAATGTAAAGTTGTATATTTTAGTTTTTTTAATTAGTCTAACTATCACTAGAAATCACCCTTTATTATTCTATTCTATGATAATTATAGCTTTTTTTCTAGGGTTTTACAATAGATAAAAATTCTTTTATGTCGAAAAGAGATATTTATTTTTATTATTTTATATTTTAATAGATTGGAAGATTATATTAAAAAGATAAATTGGTATTTAAGTTAGATTCTTCATTTATTGCTTTTAAGTAATTTTTTACACCATTTGTTATAGACTTAGCTAATTCTTTTTGATAGCTTTCAGATTGTAATAGACGTCGTTCTGTTGGATTAGATAGATAGCCTGTTTCTATTAGGACTCCAGGTATTGTTATGTTTTTATACATGTATAAGTTGGTCTTTTTTATTTCTCTTTTACTTTTTTGATTAGTTTTAAATTCATTCATTATGGCCTCAGCTAGGATTTTGTTGTTTTTATTGATAGAGTTATATAAGACTTCGGCTCCTTTATGAGTAGAGTTTTGATACCAGTTTATGTGTATAGACAAATATAGGTTGCTTTTATTTTCTTTTATTTTTAAGAGTCGTCTATAGAGGTCTCCTCTTTTCTTTTTGGAGTCATAGATTGACGACAAATCAATGTCTGAAGTTCTAATCATATAGACAATTGCTCCATTTTTAGTCAGTTCTTTTTCTAATGCTTTTGATATTTCTAGATTTAAGTCTTTTTCTTTGATTGAGTTATACATAGTACCTGGGTCCCTTCCACCATGACCAGGATCTATTGTTATAACGATACCTAGTAAAGGAAGAGTTTTTGCAGATATTAAGTCAAGTGATGATAATAGGACAATTATAGTTATGATTATTATTGATTTTATTTTTCTTTTTAACATGATATCACCTATTTAAGTATATGTAGTATGAGAAGGAATAGGAGTTTTTGGATAAGAAAAACTACTATTATTTGGGTAATAGTAGTCTTTTTTACATAAAAAAAATTCTTGGCAACTTCCTATTTTCGCATTCACTATCGTCGGCGTTAAGTGGCTTAACTTCTGTGTTCGGGATGGGAACAGGTGTACCCCACTTGCTATCGTTACCAAGAAAATATTTGAGAAATAATTCTCTGAAAACTTAGATACTGTGTTCATCAAATTAATAAATTATGATTAAATCCTCGATCTATTAGTACTGGTCAACTCAACATGTCACCATGCTTCCATCTCCAGCCTATCAACCAAATCGTCTTTTTGGGATCTTACTACTTGCGTATGGGAAAACTCATCTCAAAGTTGGCTTCCCGCTTAGATGCTTTCAGCGGTTATCCTTTCCAAACATAGCTACTCTGCGCTGCAGCTGGCGCTACAACAGATACACCAGAGGTTTGTCCATCCCGGTCCTCTCGTACTAAGGATAGCTCTCTTCAATTTTCCTACGCCCACATCGGATAGGGACCGAACTGTCTCACGACGTTCTGAACCCAGCTCGCGTGCCACTTT
>OIYO01000997.1_pt1 | contig 18340 bp, 16 predicted proteins | sample 1588191 | NCBI WGS metagenome assembly OIYO01 (sample SAMN03283275) | human gut metagenome | biome: human-associated habitat; material: feces | host: Homo sapiens | place: Peru | collected 2012 | reverse complement strand
TGCCGCGCAGCAGCGGCCTGCCCGTCCCCGTGCCCACCGCGGCGCGCACGCCCAGATAGATGGCAACCAGCTTGATCACCTGATTAACCGCACGGATCACCCCGTCGCTTAGCCGCGCAAAGGATAGAACCAGCGCAAAGACAATGACTGCCGCCGCCGTGAACAGCGCGGCCAGCAGCACGCCCCGCGCCACCGCCCCGACCGGCGAAGCCCCCCGCCGGATGGCCTGCGTATGCATATGCATGCCCCCTTTCGTTTGTGCTTCCATTCTATGCGCGCCGGAGGCAGGGTATGCCGGGGGATAGAGCGCTTTCCCTCCCGTCTGAGCGCGGCGCCGTTTGCCCCATAAAATTTATGTAAAACCTGCATTTCTGACAAGAAATAACTGGCGCAATCGATCTGTTATGTGTTATAATGTTTTTGTAACATTTTTGCCTCCAAAGGAGATTGCCATGCCTCAAGTTGCTCGCAACCGCAAGGGTACCGGCCGCCGCATCAAACGGCGGGATTTTCGCGCGCCTGTGCTGGTTGTTTTTATTGCGTTCGCCGTGTTTATGCTGCTGCTGTGCCCGCTCAAGCCTGTGGAGCGGGCCATGAACGCCGAGGGCTGCCCCTTCAAGGGCTGCCTGTACTTCGGCCTGATGCTCACCCCGGACGGCCCGAAGGTCATCGAGTACAACTGCCGCTTTGGCGACCCCGAAACGCAGGTGGTCCTGCCCCTGCTGGAAAGTGACCTGCTGAAGGTCATGACGGCTTGCACCGAAGGCACGCTGGCAGAGACCGACGTACAGTTCTCGGACGGTGCAGCGGCCTGTGTCATTCTGGCATCGGGCGGCTACCCCGTCAGTTATGAAAAGGGCAAGCCCATCTCCGGCCTGACCGACGGCCAGTTGGCAGACGAGCCGGACATCACGGTCTACCACTCCGGCACGGCCATCGTGGACGGCCAGCTGGTCACAAACGGCGGCCGCGTTCTGGGCGTGACCGCAACGGCTCCCCGCCTGACCGCCGCCATCACCAAAGCCTATGCGGCCACCGAGAAGATCGCCTTCGAAAAGCTCCACAAGCGCACGGATATCGGTCTGCGGGCGCTGAAGGCTCTGGCAGAGAACTGAAACGTTTTTTCTAAAAAAGATAATAGGAGGATCCTTTCCTATGGTATATCGTATTTATGTGGAAAAAAAGCCGGGTTTCGACGTGGAAGCCGCCGGCCTGAAAAATGAGCTGGTGTCGCTGCTGGGCGTGTCCGGCCTGATGGGTCTGCGCGTGCTGAACCGCTACGACGTCGAGGGCATCGACGAAGCCCTGTTCCATCAGTGCGCCGACACCGTGTTCAGCGAGCCGCCGGTGGACAACACCTACGACGAGCTGCCGCAGTTCGACGGCGTGTCCTTTGCTGTGGAGTATCTGCCCGGTCAGTTCGACCAGCGTGCCGATTCTGCCGCCGAGTGCATCCAGCTCATCAGTCAGGGCGAGCGCCCGCTCGTCCGTTCTGCCCGCGTCTATCTGCTGCAGGGCGATCTGACCGAAGAACAGGTGGCGGAGATCAAGAAATACGTCATCAACCCGGTCGAGGCCCGCGAGGCTTCGCTGGAGAAAAAAGCGACCCTCAAGATGGAGTATCCCATCCCCACCGCCGTGGCCGTTCTGGACGGCTTCAACGAGCTGGATGAAGAGGGACTGAAGAAATTCATCGACGAAAAGGGTCTGGCGATGGACCTCGGCGATATCAAGTTCTGTCAGGAATATTTCCGTTCCGAGCAGCGCGACCCCACCATCACCGAGATCAAGATGATCGATACCTATTGGTCGGACCATTGCCGCCACACCACCTTCGGCACGATCTTGGACGATGTGCAGATCGATGACGCAGTGGTTCAGGCTGCATTCGACCGTTACATGGCGATGCGCGCCGACCTTGGCCGCACTGAAAAGCCCCGCTGCATGATGGACCTCGCGACCATCGGCGCAAAGGAGCTGAAGAAGCAGGGCATCCTGAAGAACCTCGACGAGTCCGACGAGATCAACGCTTGCACGGTCAAGATCAAGTGCGACGTCAACGGCAAGGATGAGGACTGGCTGTTCCTGTTCAAAAACGAGACGCACAACCACCCCACCGAGATCGAGCCGTTCGGCGGCGCAGCGACCTGCATCGGCGGCGCCATCCGCGACCCGCTGTCCGGCCGCAGCTATGTCTATCAGGCCATGCGCGTGACCGGCGCGGGCGACCCGCTGGTTCCCGTCAGTGAGACGCTGCCCGGTAAGCTGCCCCAGCGCAAGCTGGTGACCACCGCCGCCGCCGGTTACTCTTCCTACGGCAACCAGATCGGCCTTGCCACCGGTCAGGTGGACGAGATCTATCATCCGGGCTATGTGGCAAAGCGGATGGAGATCGGCGCAGTCGTGGGCGCAACGCCCGCTTCGCACGTCCGCCGCGAGTGCCCCGCCCCCGGTGACATCATCGTTCTGCTGGGCGGCCGCACCGGCCGTGACGGCATCGGCGGCGCAACGGGTTCTTCCAAGGCCCATAATCTCGGCAGTCTGGACCATTGCGGTGCAGAGGTCCAGAAGGGCAATGCCCCCATCGAGCGCAAGCTCCAGCGTCTGTTCCGCCGCGAGGACGCCTGCAAGATGATCAAGCGCTGCAACGACTTTGGTGCGGGCGGCGTTTCGGTCGCCATCGGCGAGCTGGCCGACGGCCTGTACATCGACCTGAACAAGGTCACCAAGAAGTATGACGGTCTGGACGGCACGGAGCTGGCCATCAGCGAAAGTCAGGAGCGCATGGCCGTGGCCCTCGCTCCCGAAGATGTGGACAAGTTCATTGCCCTCGCCACCGAGGAGAACCTCGAGGCGACCCCTGTGGCAAAAGTCACCGAGGAAAAGCGCCTGAACATGGTCTGGAACGGCGTGTCCATCGTCAACATCAGCCGCGAGTTCCTGAACTCCAACGGCGCGGAGAAGCATCAGAATGTCCATGTCGAGCGCGGCACGGTCTGGCAGCCCCAGTGGGCCGGCGTGACCTTCAGCCAGAAGATGAAGCACATGGTCGGCGACCTGAATGTGTGCAGCAAGAAGGGCCTGTCGGAGCGGTTCGACTCCACCATCGGTGCAGCCACCGTCCTGATGCCCTTCGGCGGCGCCTATCAGCTGACCCCGCAGAACGCCATGGTAGCAAAGCTGCCTGTGGACGGCGAGACGACCACCTGTTCCGGCATGGCATGGGGCTACAACCCCTATCTGATGAGCGCCAACCAGTATGTGGGCGCACGGATGGCCGTCGTTGAGAGCGTCACCAAGCTGGTGGCGTCCGGCTTCCGCTATGAGGACACCTACCTGACCTTCCAAGAGTATTTCGAGCGCCTTGGCTCCAAGCCGGAGCGCTGGGGCAAGCCGCTGGCCGCTCTGCTGGGTGCGCTGGATGCACAGATGGGTCTGGGCATCGCTTCCATCGGCGGCAAGGACAGCATGTCCGGTTCCTTCGAGCAGCTGGATGTTCCTCCCACGCTGGTCTCGTTTGCCACCGCCATCGGCAAGGCGAACAAGGTCGTTTCTACGGAATTTAAGAAGCCGGAAAGCACCGTCGTTCTGGTGCGTCCTATCCTCGATCCCGAGACGGGCTGCCCCAACTTCTTCTCGCTGAAGGCCAACTATAAGATGGTCGAGCAGATGATCGAAGAGGGCATGGTCGCTTCGGCTTGCTCGGTGGGTTACGGCGGCTTGGCCGAGGCCCTGTTCAAGATGGGTCTGGGCAACCGCATCGGCTTCAAGATGATGGCCGATAAGAGCACCAGCGAGATGTTCGCGCCCATGTATGGATCCATCGTGCTGGAAATGGTGTCGGATTCCCCGGCGGGCGAGCTGCTGGGCGAGACGACCAAAGAGTACACCTTCGAATGCTGCGGCGAAAAGCTGGATATGGCAGAGCTGCAGGAGATCTGGGAGTCCAAGCTGGAGCCGGTCTATCCCTACCGCAAGGCAGGAGCCAACGTTGAAAAGATCAACGGCAGCCTGACTGCCCCCGCCGCTCCCAAGATCGGTATCGCCAAGCCGAAAGTTATCATTCCGGTGTTCCCCGGCACGAACTGTGAGTACGACACCGCAAAGGCCTTTGCCCGCGCTGGTGCTGATCCGGAAATTCTGGTCATCCGCAACCTGACCCCGGCGGACGTCACCGCCAGCTGCGAAGCACTGGTCAAGGCCATCGGCGAGAGCCAGATCGTCATGCTCCCGGGCGGCTTCTCCGGCGGCGACGAGCCGGACGGCAGCGCCAAGTTCATCGCATCCTTCTTCCGCAACCCTGCCGTCACCGAGGCGGTCCGGGAACTGCTGCAGAAGCGCGACGGCCTGATGCTGGGCATCTGCAACGGATTCCAAGCCCTCATCAAGCTGGGTCTGGTCTCGTATGGCGATATCCGTCCCATCACGTCCTATGATCCGACCCTGACCTTCAACACCATCGGCCGCCACCAGAGCATGCTGGTGCGCACCCGCATCGCTTCCACGGGCAGCCCGTGGCTGAGCAAGTGCGAGGTCGGCGATGAGTTCACGGTGGCCATCAGCCACGGCGAGGGCCGCTTCGTGGCTCCGCAGAACGTGCTGGACGAGCTGATGCAGAAGGGTCAGGTCGCAACGCAGTATGTCGATCTGGAAGGCCAGCCCACCATGGACCAGCGCTACAACCCCAACGGCTCGGTCCTCGCCATCGAGGGCATCACCAGCCCGGATGGCCGTGTGTTCGGCAAGATGGGCCACTCGGAGCGCAGCGGCGAGTACCTGTACAAGAACGTTACCGGTGACAAATATCAGCCGATCTTTGAGGGCGGCGTGGACTATTTCAAGATTTGATGGTAAAATAAAGATAGCGTAACGCCAACAGGACGTTCGACTTGCCTCTCCCTTTGGGAGAGGTGCCGAACGAATGTGAGGCGGAGAGGGCGAGGACGCTGCCAAAGATGCACGGGCTCGCCCTCTCAGTCGCTTCGCGCCAGCTCCCCCAAGGGGGGAGCCAAGAGGACGCGGAGAAGTTGCCGCTATAACACGTTCAGGAGGAAACAACCAATGTCTCAGCATGATCGTTATATCAGCCCGTTTTCCACCCGCTATGCCTCGGACGAGATGCAGTATATCTTCTCGGACGACAACAAGTTCCGCACATGGCGCCGCCTGTGGGTGGCGCTGGCCCGGGCCGAGATGAAGCAGGGCCTGACCAATATCACCCCCGAGATGGTGGAGGAGCTGGAAGCCCATGTGGACGATATCAACTATGATGTCGCCATCGCCCGCGAAAAGCTGGTCCGCCACGACGTCATGAGCCACGTCTACGCCTACGGCCAGCAGTGCCCCAAGGCAGCGGGCATCATCCATCTGGGGGCCACCAGCTGCTATGTCGGCGACAACACCGACATCATCGTGATGCGGCAGGGTCTGGAGCTGATCCGGAAAAAGCTCATCGGCGTTCTGGCCAAGCTGGCCCACTTCGCCGAGGAATACAAGGACATGCCCTGCATGGCCTACACCCATTGCCAGCCCGCTCAGCCCACCACCGTGGGCAAGCGCGCCACCCTGTGGGCCAACGAGCTGGTGATGGACCTGCAGGAGATCGACCACCGCTTGGCAACGCTGCAGCTGCGCGGCGTCAAGGGCACGACCGGCACACAGGCATCCTTCATGGAGCTGTTCAAGGGCGACGCTGATAAAATTCGCGCTGTGGATGCCTCCATCGCCGAGGAGATGGGCTTCGACTCCGAAGCTGTCATCCCCGTGTCCGGCCAGACCTACAGCCGCAAGGTGGATGCTTTCATCCTGAACGCGCTGGCGGGCATCGCCCAGAGCTGCATGAAGTTCGCCACCGACCTGCGTCTGCTGGCAAACTTCAAGGAGATGGAAGAACCGTTCGAGAAGAACCAGATCGGTTCTTCGGCCATGCCGTATAAGCGCAACCCCATGCGCTGCGAGCGCATCTGCGCCCTGTCCCGCTACCTGATGGTCGATGTGCTGAACCCCAGCTTTACCACCGGCACACAGTGGTTTGAGCGCACGCTGGATGACAGCGCCAACAAGCGCGTCGCCATGGCAGAGGGCTTCCTCGCGGCGGACGCCATCCTGAACATCATGCTGAACGTCACGGACGGCATCGTGGTCTACCCCAAGGTCATCCGCAGCCGCCTGATGGCCGAGCTGCCCTTCATGGCCAGCGAGAACATCATGATGCAGGCCGTCGAGAAGGGCGGCAACCGTCAGGAGCTGCACGAGCGTCTGCGCCAGCACGCCATCGCGGCGGGCAAGCAGGTCAAGGAAGAGGGTCTGCCCAACGATATGGTGGACCGCATCGCTTCCGATCCGGCCTTTGGCCTGACTAAGGAAGAGATCGTGGCGGGTCTGGTCCCCGAAAACTTCGTGGGCCGCGCACCGCAGCAGGTCGAGGAGTTCATTGCGCACATCCTCAAGCCCATCTTCGATGCAAACCCCGATGCCATTGAGCAGCACGCAAGCTTGAGCGTTTAAGTTTTTTCAGAAAAGAGGCTGTTGCCTTTCGGCAGCGGCCTCTTTTCTGCACACAGAAGGAGCATTCATGAGACTCGATAAATACCTTGCTGAAACGGCCCAGTGCACCCGCAGCGAAGCCAAAACGCTTTTGCAAAAGGGGAAGGTGACCGTGAACGGGACCCTTTGCAAAAAAGGGGATACCCAGCTGAAGGACAGCGATGTGGTGGCGGTCGAGGGCAAGCCGCTGGCCTACCAGAAGTTCGTCTACATCATGCTGAACAAGCCGGAAGGGGTGGTCAGCGCCAGCACCGACAAGCGGGATACCACGGTCGTGGACCTGTTGGGTGATGCCTATCCCCGGCGGGAGATCTTTCCGGCAGGGCGGCTGGACAAGACCAGCACCGGCTTTGTCCTGCTGACGGACGACGGCGTGTTCGCCCATGACATCCTCGCGCCCAAGCGCCATGTCTCCAAGACCTACACCGTGACGATCGATACGCCCCTGACCGACGAGATGAAGGCGGGCTTTGCGGCGGGCGTGACCCTCGCGGACGGCACGGCCCTGTCTCCGGCTGAGGTCGAAGCCCTGACGCCGGACGGACTGACGGTCCGAGTCGTACTCAAGCAGGGGGTGTATCACCAGATCAAGCGGATGTTCGGCGTCTACGACGCGGGCGTGAATGCCCTGCACCGGGATGCCATCGGCGGTCTTGCGCTGGACGCGGACCTTGCGCCGGGTCAGTGGCGGGAGCTTTCGGACGACGAGGTGGCAAAAATTACCGTCTGAGAGGGTCGGCTTTTCACCCGGATTTCAAAAAAACATCACATTTTTCCGGTAGAATCTTGGTAAGAACCACGCAAAAAGGCACTTTTTAGGCCGTGAAACCGCCCTGAAAGATAATTTCAACAAGAAAGATAAAAATTTTTTGGTGAAATATGTTGCAAAAGTAAATTCTTTTGTGTAAAATAGAAAATGTAATGCGGCGAAATTGTTGAAAATAACAATCTCGCCCCTGCGGCTTGCACAAAAGAGGAAAAGGGGTATCCATTTATGGCCAATAGAGTATTTCAGAGCGTGATCTACCAGATGAAGGATGCGATCGACCGTGTGGTCGGCGTGGTGGACGAGACCGGCGCTGTGATCTCCTGCTCGGAGCTGAATCTGATCGGGGAAGTGCGCGAAGGCTTTATGGCAGAGCGTCTGACGGCCGGCGACCGCTTTGTGCGGGATGGCTACACCTATCAGCAGTTCTCCAGCGCCAAGCACAACGATTACGCCGTGTTCGTGGAGGGCGCGGACGAGACGGCCGGCCAGTTTGCCGCCGTGCTGTCCATCAGCCTTCAGAGCATCAAGCAGTATCACGACGAAAAGTTCGACAAATCCAACTTTATCAAGAATGTCGTGCTGGACAACATCCTTCCCGGCGATATCTACGCCAAGGCCCGGGAGCTGCACTTTGCCACCGACGTGTCCCGCGTCGTGTTCATCGTGCGCGTGACCTCCGGCGGTGATATCTCTGCGTATGACGTGGTGAGCAGCCTGTTCCCCGATAAACAGAAGGATTTCGTCTTTAACATCAGCGAGACCGATACCGTTCTGGTCAAGGAGATCCGCAAGGGCATTGACCGCACCGATATGGAAAAGCTGGCGGCCAGCATTGTGGACACCCTGTCCGGCGAGCACTACATCAAGGCTGTCGTGGGCATCGGTACGCCCATCTCCAACGTGAAGGACCTGGCGACCAGCTTCAAGGAAGCTCAGATCGCCATGGAAGTGAGCAAGGTGTTCGACACCGAGAAGCAGATCATTCGCTACGACAACCTCGGCATCGCCCGCCTGATCTACCAGCTGCCCACCACCGTCTGCGAGATGTTCCTGCGTGAGGTGTTCAAGCAGGGCAGCATCGAGAGCCTGGATCAGGAGACTCTGTTCACCATCCAGCGCTTCTTTGAGAACAACCTGAACGTCTCCGAGACCAGCCGCGGTCTGTTCGTCCACCGCAACACGCTGGTGTATCGTCTGGAAAAAATCAAAAAGCTGACCGGTCTGGATCTGCGTGAGTTCGATGATGCTATCGTCTTTAAGGTAGCGCTCATGGTCAAGAAGTACCTGTCCAACAACCCGGCCAAATATTAAGATCCGCCTTCGGCAAGCCAGCCGTCGGCACTGGAACCGGCCGCTCGCAACCGATGCTGGCCGGTTCTTTTTGGGTACTGACCAAATAAATACGTCAGGAGTAACAGTATCTCATGATTGATTTTGAACATGTTTCCAAGCAATATAAAAAGGGTGAGAAGCCCGCGCTGGATGACATCAATCTGCACATCGACGACGGCGAGTTCGTGTTTCTGCTGGGCCACTCGGGTGCGGGCAAATCTACCCTGCTCAAGCTGATCCTGCGCGAGGAACGCGCCAGCAGCGGCCGCGTGATCGTGGACGGCAAGGACGTCGCGAAGCTCCGCCGCCACAAAGTTCCGTATCTGCGCCGTCAGATGGGCATCATCTTTCAGGATTTCCGCCTCATCCCCAGCATGACGGTCTATGAAAACATCGCTTTTGCCATGCATGTGACCAACATCGGCCGCAAGCAGATCAAAGAGCGCGTCCCCTATATGCTGGAACTGGTCCATCTGGAGGACAAGGCAAAAGTCTATCCGGAGTTCCTTTCCGGCGGCGAACAGCAGCGCGTGGCTGTGGCCCGTGCGCTGGCTCACGCCCCCAAGCTGGTCATCGCCGACGAGCCGACCGGCAACATCGACCCCGAACTGAGCCTTGAAATGATGGAGCTGCTCGAGCGGGTGAGCAAAATGGGCATCACGGTGCTGGTGGTCACCCACGAACACGAGCTGGTCCACCGCTTCCATCAGCGGGTCGTCACCCTGAAGGACGGCCGCATCGTGTCGGACGTCCCGGCGGACGGCAAGGCCGAAGAGCTGGACCTTCCGCTGAATGGGATGGATGCCACCGGCGAGATCGCACTGGCAGGAGAGGAGGCGCTGGTATGAAACTTTCTACCTTTGCATTTCTGACCCGGCGCGGTGTGCGCAACCTTGGCAAGCACTGGGCCATGACCATCGCCTGTATCGCATCGCTGAGCGTCTGCATGACCCTGAACACCTTCGCCACGCTGGCCGAAGTCAACGTGGACAGCATGGTGAACTATCTGGGCCAGCAGAACGAGATGGTCGTCTTTGTGGACCCCGCAGCCGACGACGCTACCACACAGGCAGTCGGGGAGCGCATCACCTCGACCCCGGGCGTCAGCAACGTCCAGTTTATGTCCAAAGAGGATACCTTGAACGCCTACAAGGGCTTCTTGGCCGATTACGCCTCGCTGTTGGACGAATTTGAAAACGATAACCCCTTCAAGGCGAACTACCGCGTCTCGCTGGCGGATATCAGTCAGATGTCGGCCATCAGCCAGACCTTCCAGACCATCCCGGGCGTGTACAGCGTCTCGGCGCCGGTCGAGATGACGCAGACCTTCGTGCAGCTCCAGCAGGTCGTGACCAAGGGCGGCCAGATCATCATTCTGGTCCTGATGGCGGTCAGCATCATCACGGTGGGCAGCACCATTCGACTGAGCGTCTTTGCGCGGCGGCGTGAAATTGAAATTATGAAGTACGTTGGTGCGACGAATGCCCTCGTGACCCTGCCCTTCTTCATCGAGGGCCTGACCATGGGTCTCATCTCGGGCGCGATCACGACGGCGGCGGGCATCGGCGGCTACTATTATATCGTGCAGCTGTCCGGCACGTTCGGCAGCCTGTGGCAGATGCTGATGGGCGCGGCCCTCGTCCCGGTCGAGAACGTCTGGTCCACCATTGCGACTTACAGCTTGGCGGGCGGCGCACTGGTCGGCGGTCTGGGCAGTATGTTCTCCATCCGCAAGCATCTGAATGTGTAACCGAAAGGAGCCTTCTCTGTGAAACGTGCAAAACACTCTGCGGGCTTTTGTCTCTGGCATCGTCCCGCACATGCAAAGCCGCCCCGGCATCCCGGGCGCGGGATGCGGGCAGCAAGCCTGTTTCTGGCGGCGGCCTGTCTGCTGCTGAGCGTCTCGGTCTATCCGGCCTCGGCGGCAACGAGCATGTCCTCGCTGCAAAACAAGCTGGACAAGCTCTCGCAGTCCATCGAGCAGCATAAAAAAGAACTTTCGGACGCCAAAAAGAAGGAACAGGCCGCAAAGGCTCTGGAATCGGAGCTGAAGGAAAAAGTCACGGTCGTGCAGGGCCAGATCAGCGTCCTCAAATCCCAGATCGCCGAGGTGCAGAACAGCATCGGCGTCAAGGAACAGGAGATCACCGCCAAAGAGCAGGAGATCGCTGACAAGGAAACGGAGATCGCCGGCCAGTGGGACGACTTCAAAAACCACATGGCGGCGATGCAGGAACTGCGCGAGGGCGGCAGCGTGGCCATGCTGTCGTCAGTCACCAACCTGTATGAGCTGTTGACCTTCAACGAAGCGCTGCAGGATATCTCGGTCAAGGATACCGAAATTCTGACCAATATGCGGAACGCGAAGGAAGCGCTGGAGAGCGACCGGCTGGAGCTGATCGCTCAGCAGAACGACCTCAAGAGCAAAAAGGCCGATCTGGATTCGCAGAAAGCGCAGATGCAGTCCAAGCAGAGCGAGCTGAATTCCAGCGTGGCGGCGGCGCAGATGAGCGCAGCCGAAGCCCAGCAGGCCCAGAAGGACGCTCAGGCCGCCATCGAGTCGGACGAGATGAACTATGAGGCAGTCAAGAAGCAGATCCAAAAATTGATCGCCGCGGCCGCCGCGGCTAAGCCGCAGCTGAGCTTCACCGGCTTCATCTGCCCGCTCAAGAGCTATACCCGCATTTCCAGTGAATACGGCTGGCGCAAGAACCCCGTGACGGGCGTGAACAAGCTCCATGCCGGTACGGACTTCGCGGCTCCGGCCGGAACGCCCATTTATGCAGCCGCCAGCGGTTATGTGCAGGTGGCGGGCTGGTCCAGCGGCGGCTACGGAAACTATGTCATCATCTATCACGGCAAAATGTCGGACGGCAACCAGTACAGCACCCTGTACGGCCACATGCGCTCGGTCGCGACCTCTGCGGGCAAGTATGTCAAGCAGGGTGAGCTGATCGGTTATGTGGGCAGCACCGGCAATTCCACCGGCAACCACCTCCACCTCGAAGTCTGGAAGGGTGGTTCCAAGGCCAATGCCGTGAACCCAAGAAGCTATATCCCGATGCGATAAGTCGGGCAGAGAACAAAGGAGGCCGTCTGGTCTTATGAACGAAGAAAAACGCAAGCGTCTGCTCCGCTGGGGTTGCCTGATCCTGGCCTGTGTGTTCGGACTCTCCCTGCTGGGGAGCGTGGTCATGATGCTGCTGGTCTGACCGAGGAGGATACAATGAATCGCAAAATCTCTGTTGGCATGGCAGTCAGCATCGTGATCCTTGCCATGACCGTGACCTTTTCCATCACCATGCTGGTGGCGATGCGGCTGTTCGACAGCACCGTTTCCAGCGTGAAGGAAAAGGAGAGCATGTACAATAAGATCGCGGAAGTGGACCGCTATGTCCGCAGCAACGATTATTATCAGATCGACGAGACGACGCTGTATGACCGCCTGACCGCTGGCTATCTGCTGGGCACGGGCGATAAGTACGCGCGTTACTACACGGCCTCCGCCTACACCGAGCTGATGAACGCCCAGAATGGCACGCTGATGGGCATCGGCGTGGAGCTGGCCGTGGACCAGTCCGGCTATGCCAAGGTGACCAAGGTCTATGACGATTCTCCGGCCAAGGAAGCCGGCATGGAAGCAGGCGACTACATCACGGCCATCGATGGCACGGATGTGAAGAGTCTGAGCAATGTGGATGCCATCCAGACCCGTCTGCGCGGCGAGTCCGGCACGACGGTCAATGTGACTTGGCTGGACAGCGAAGCGACAGAGCACAGCGTGGACCTGACCCATTCCGGCTACACCACCACGACCGTGGATTTCCAGATGCTGCAGGACAATGTGGGCTACATCAAGATCCGCCAGTTCGACGCATCGACCCCCAGTGAGCTGGACTACGCCATCCGCAGCCTGAGCGCAAGCAATGCGCTGAGCTTGGTGTTCGACCTCCGCGACAACGGCGGCGGTCTGCTGGATGATGCCATCAGCTGCATCGACCTCGTGGCCCCCGAAGGCACGCTGGCCTATGCCGAGGATAAGAACGGCAACCGCACCGTGCTGGGCAGCAGCACCGGCGAATCGGTGGTCACGCTGCCCATCGTCTGTCTGGTCAATGGCAACACTGCCAGCGCGGCCGAGCTGTTTGCCAGCAGTCTGCGCACTCTGAACGGTGCGCGTCTGGTGGGAACCACCACCATGGGCAAGGGCACGATCCAGAGCAGCCCCCAGCGCCTGTCCGATGGCAGCGCGGTGGTCATCACGGTGGCGAAGCTGGTCTGCGGCGACGGTAGCAGCTTCGACGGCACGGGCCTGAGCGTGGACGTGGACCGTCCGCTGTCCGCAGATGAACAGGCGGCTTACTACGATTACACCGTTGAGACCGACCCGCAGATCCAGCGTGCCGTCAGCACGGCCCAGCAGATGAGCGGCACGACCACGGTGGGCGGCGTCAATGAGGCGGCTTCGGGCGAAGCAGCTTCCGACAGCACCGCCGCAGAAGGGGAGAGTGCCGAAACAGCGCCGGAATCGGAAGCCGAAAGCACTTCGGAAGCCGAGAGCACCGCTTCCAGCGAAGAAGCAGTCTCTTCCGCCGCTGAATAAGCAAGTAAAAACCAAGGCCCCCGGCGCAGCTGCCGGAGGCCTTTTTGCCAGAAGAAAGGATGGAATCTATGCCGGAGCTGACCGACCTGTCTTATGTCCGCGCTCTCTGCGAGAAGTACGATTTTTCCCTGTCCAAGGGCTTTGGACAGAACTTCATCATCAACCCCGGTCTGCCGCTCAAGATCGTGGATGCCAGCCGTGTGGATAAGCGTTATGGCGTCATCGAGATCGGCCCCGGTATCGGCGTGCTGACCCGCGAGCTGGCCAAGCGTGCGGCCAAAGTTGTCTCCATCGAGGTGGACGAGCGCTTGCCGCCGCTGCTGGAAGAGACGATGACGGGCGTGGACAACTTCAAGCTGGTCCTGCAGGATGTCCTGAAGGTGGACCTCCGTGCCCTCATCGAAGAGGAATTTCCCGGAATGCCGGTGGCAGTCTGCGCCAACCTGCCGTATTACATCACCAGCCCCATCGTGATGAAGCTGCTGGGCGACCGTCTGCCGGTCGAGAGCCTGACCGTGATGGTCCAGAAGGAAGCCGCAGACCGTCTTGCAGCGGCCCCCGGGACCCGCGCTTCCAGTGCCATCAGCTGTGCGGTCAGCTACTACGCCACTTCGAAGATGATGTTCACCGCTGCCCCGGGCAGCTTCTATCCGGCCCCCAAGGTTACCAGTGCCGTGGTCCGAATGGATATCCGCTCCACCCCGGCGGTGCAGGTGGCCGATGAGGAAGGCTACTTCGCCCTCATCCGCGCTGCCTTCGGCCAGCGTCGCAAGACCGCCGCGAACTCCATCGCCAGCGGCCTGAACCGCTCGAAGGAATCCGTCATCGCCGCCATCGAAGCCGCTGGCTTCGACGCCCGCATCCGCCCCGAAGCCCTCACGCTGGAGGACTTCGCGAAGATCCAGGCCGCTCTGGCGGAAAAGTGACGCCAAAAGATGCTGAAACAGAGGGATTTTGAAAAGAAAACAGGGAGAAATGAAAACTGCGAAAGTCGGTCTTGCCAAACCCGCCCGCAAGTGGTATACTTATTAAGTAATATCCGCTAGTGTGGCGCAATGGCAGCGCAACTGATTTGTAATCAGTGGGTTGCAGGTTCAACTCCTGTCACTAGCTCCAAGAAAAATCCTACGATATACCGCTATAATAGCGGCGTGTATCGTGGGATTTTTGCTTTTATATGCGTTGTAAATCTATCAGAATGTGCCTTGTTTGTGCCTTATTGCTTAAAAATGCCTTGTCGGAGTGCTCTAACGGTGGGCAAAAGAAAACCACCCGGCGGAGCAAATACGCGGCAGCGTATTCATTTAGCGGGTGGAACGGTGTAGAAATAGGCGCTGGACAGATGGGAGCGCCAGAGCGATCAGAAATTTCCTCCCATGGCAGAGGCAGTAGAGCAATTTGCAATATTTTCTATTTCTCCATATACAGTATATCGCAATGGAAAGACAGAATCCATTGACGGAACAGACAATGTTAAACCGTGAATATTGTGCACTTTTACACTGTTCAACAAGGAGCAAAAGTGCTATAATAAACATGGGGAAGTATAGACTTTGAACAATACCCCCACCGGAAAAGAGGTTGAATATGCTGTCTGATGCGAAGAAAAAAGCAAATGCCAAGTGGGACAAAGCCCACATGATGATTTTAGGCTGCAAGGTGCGCAAGGATTTTGCAGCTCAATTCCGGGAGGCTTGTACCGCGGTGGGAACAACGCCCAACGCGGTACTGAAACAGGCGGCAGAACAGTTTTTGAAAGAACACCCCGTGCCAGAGGGCGAACCCGCCGGGGAGGAATGCGCTTGATGGAGTTGACAATAGAGAACCTGCGCACACTAGCCAGCGATGGACAAATCTTTCTGACAGCCCATTCACAGGCGCGGCTTTATGAACGCGGCATTTTGCTGGCTGACATTCGGCAGGCTATCCAGAGCGGGAAAATCATCGAGCACCGCCCGGATGATTACCGTTGTCCGTCCTGTTTGGTGCTGGGCGTCAATCTGGCAGGCCGTTGGCTGCACGTTGTGTGCGGCATTCATGAGGGTGTTCTGTGGATTCTGACGGCCTATTGGCCCGATCTCGACCACTGGAACGAAACCTTTACCCAAAGAAGAAAGAAAGGGGAATGAGCATGACTTGCTTTTTCTGCAAGGGCGAAATGAAGCCCAGTACAACTATTCACACCGTACAGCTGAAGAACTGTGTCGTGGTCATCAAGAACGTGCCCTGCCTGAAGTGCGAACAGTGCGGCGAGGTCGTTTTGTCAGCTGACACGGTGGAGAAGATAGAGCACATCTTGCAGACGGTCGAAAAGGCCGTGGCAGAGATCACCGTGGTGAACTACCCGGATTGTGCAGCATAACGCCCGGTGAATAGAATCAGAACAAAAAAAGAGGTCAAGGCCTGATGAAGCGGGTCTTGACCTCTTTTCGCTCTAATAGCCTGCATCCAGCGGGTGCAGCTCTGTGGGTTTGGGATTCTTCCCAACAAGTTCTTGCAACGCAAGGGGCCGTGTATGCGTTAAATTATGTGCATGGGACATTTTATAGAGATACTGACGAAACTCCGCAAAATGGGCGGAATATGGTAGATGATTTCAACGGATTGGGGATAGAATATGCTGATACTGAAGCAGACCAAGTTACACAATCCGCAACGCAAAAACAGTTAAATAAATACTTGGAAAATACTTTTTTGCAACTGAACGAAGAAGGTCAAAGAGTAGCTATTGAGCGAGTTCAAGAACTCGCTCAGATTCCGAAATATCAACGAAAAGAAGAAAATGATGTAGATGAAGCCCCCGCCGGGGATAATCTCGCTCCAGATGACGTCAGTGAAGCTGACCTCGAAGAGAAAGCGTGAATCTATGGCAAAGATCATAAAGCGCACAAAGAAGGACGGCACTTGCTCCTACTGCATCCGGGTCTCCAACGGCTATGATCGGGAAGGGCGGCAAGTGCTGGTCAACCGCACCTATACACCCCCGCCGGGGCTGACCGGAAAGAAGCTGGAAAAGGAACTGCAACGTCAGGCAGATGCCTTTGAACAGGAAGTGCGCAGCGGCATTTCGCTGGATGCGTCCATGAAGGTGGACGACCTGATAGAACGCTGGTTCGCCGAGTATGCCGAAAAGAAACTCAAGCCCAAGACCGTGTACGACTATCGGCGGCTTGTACCGCGCATTTCTGCCGGTCTGGGGCAACTCAAGGTGTGCCAGATCAAGCCCTCGCACCTGATGGCTTTTTATTCCAACCTCGAAGAGCAGGGTGTGCGGGAAGATAGCGCCTATACTGCGGTTCCGGCCTTGCTGGAACAGTTGCCAAAGGGCAGACGCGGCCAGATCGCGGAGGCGGCGGGAGTGTCCGAGCGGACAATGGCGACACTGTACAGAGGCGGAAACGTCAGCCGGGCAACTGCTGAAAAGGTAGCCAGCGCCGCCGGGCTGCCCCTTTCCAGGGCTTTTATAGAGCATAGCAAGGCAGGCGGCAGGCTCAACGGAAACACGGTGCAGCACTATCACCGGATGCTGTCCAGTGTGTTCACCAAGGCTGTGCAGTGGGGACTTGTGACAGAGAATCCATGCAAGCGCGCAGAAGCCCCAAAGGCGCAGGAAGTGGACGTGCGGGCGCTGGAAGAAAAAGACGTTGTGCGCCTGCTGGAAGCCTTGCAGGACGCGCCCACACAGTACAGCGTTATCACACAGCTTGCCCTGCTCACGGGTGCCCGCCGGGGCGAGATATGCGCCCTGCGGTGGTCTGATATCGACATGAACGCGGGAACGATTTCAATAGAGCGCACCTTGCAGCACATTCCGGGCAAAGGTACGGTGTTCAACCCGCCCAAAACAAAGCGCTCTCGGCGGTGTGTGAAAGTCGGGCCGGACTGTGTGCAGCTCTTGCAGGAATACCGCCAGCACCAAAAGGCGGAACGGTTCAAAATTGGCTCCGAGTGGGTGCGCCGGGTGGAGATCGAGGGGAAGCGAGTAGAAAACGACCTGCTTTTCACCAAGTGGAACGGCGCACCGATGGACCCGGACGATGTGACAACATGGTTCGGGCGGTTCCTGGCTGCTCATAACCTCCCGGCGGTGCACTTCCACAGCCTGCGCCACACCAACGCCAGCTTGCTGATCGCGGCCCACGTGCCTGTTACCACGGTTTCAGGCCGTCTGGGTCATGCAAAGACCAGCACCACCACGGACATTTACGCCGGGTTCATCCGTTCGGCAGATGCAGCAGCGGCGGAGGCCCTGACGGGTGTGTTTGACCGTATCCGGGAAAAGAGCCACGCATAACACGCCAAAAGACGCAATACAGCCCACAGGAAGCAAGGGAAAACCCCGCCGGGCCTGTGGGCTGTTTTCTTTCTATCTGCTGTTCTGGGCGGCTCAGGTGTCCACTGTGGACACAAATAAGGCACATTTCCCGGAAAGTGCCTTATTTGTGCCTTACTGGCCGAAAAAACAGTGATTCGAAGGTGAACGAACAAACATAAAAAGTACGTTGATTCTATATAAAATCGAATGTTCAAAAACGGTTGAACTCGTAATAAGACTATTTTGTAATCAGTGGGTTGCAGGTTCAACTCCTGTCACCAGCTCCAAGAAAAGCCGCTTAGATTCGTAGAAATCTAGGCGGCTTTTCTCTGTTTTAACACACTTTTGGTATCGTGCGCATTGTCTGGCACTCCTCTGAACGATGAGCAACAGCGCTAAAAGGGGCTTGGGGTGTTCCCCCGCGGGCGTTTTGGGTGTATAATGGAAAAACACACTCAAATCAAAGGAGGAACCAAGCATGATCCAATTCGGTCTGCGTCTGCACGACGCGGAAAAGCTGCCCATTGAGCAGGTGCTGCCGCTGGTGCACCAGAAGGGCTTTTCCTGCGTACATCTGGCGCTGAGCAAATCTTTGAAAGATGTGCCCAACACCCCCAGCGCCCTGACCCCCGGCTATGCGCTGTACCTGCGGCATCTGTTTGAGAAAAACGGCATCGACATTGCCGTGCTGGGCAACTATCTCAATCTTGCCCACCCGGATGCGGATGCCCTGCACGCCATTCAGGAAAAATACTATGCTCATATCCGTTTTGCA
>OIYO01000995.1_pt1 | contig 18367 bp, 17 predicted proteins | sample 1588191 | NCBI WGS metagenome assembly OIYO01 (sample SAMN03283275) | human gut metagenome | biome: human-associated habitat; material: feces | host: Homo sapiens | place: Peru | collected 2012 | reverse complement strand
CATCACTGGTGAAGAAAGGGCTGCTAGTCCTGGAATGTCCTATGGTAGCAACGGTGCAATTGTTCCAACGACTATTGCGAAAAAAATCATTGAAAAAGTTAAGGAACTTTCCCCTATTTACAAAAAAGTTGAGAAGTTTAGTACCAAAGGCACGCTGGAAATCCCGGTTTATGGCTCGGATAATGGTGTTGACAGTCCTACAGGTGACATAAATGTCGCATATCAGGGTGACGAATTCACGGCGCTTGTTGTAGGTCAAGGAAAGTTTACTTCCATCGAGCTTAAAGGCCACTCACACGGGGCTTTGTCGGTCATTAGTCGCAAGCTTTTGAACAATGTAGATATCAATGTTACAAATTTCCTGACGAACAAAATGGCTCAAGCGTTCGCAGAATTTTGGGAAAAGAAATTACTTGTTAGGACAGGTGCCGCGAACAACCACATGACGGGTGCAACTTCAACGACAAACTTAGTAGCAACAGGCAACACAACTTACACAGCTGCCAATGCTGCGAAAATTGATAATTTAATCAGCTTGCAGCTCGCTGTTCCTCAGCACCGGATAGCATCCGGATGCAAATCGCGTATAGAATGTAGTTGATGATGAAACAAAATGCTCGCGTTTTTGGGTTGCACTATTTATTTGGTTTTGTTTACCAAAAAATGCAATTGGAATAGTCGATTGGGCTGAATGTGATTCAAAAATTCAAAATCATCAGATGATTGCTGGGTTAAAAATAATTTACGGTGTACAGTTCAGTCTGTGCAAAAAGGCGAAAAGAATATAACTAGGAATAGATTAATGAATAGAAAAGACTAGTACAATGGAATACAAAATAGGAATAGATAAACAACAGATAAGTTTAACCCCAATTTTCTTAGATGATATTGTAGGGGAAAATCACATATGCCATGTAATTAGAGCATTTAGACATGAAAAATATTGAATAAATATTAAGTAAAAAACTGGATGTCATCCATATGATCATAGAATAATGTTTAATTTGTACATTTATGGCTATTTGAATAGAATAAATTCATCAGCTAAACTTCGATATGGAACGTGTAGAAACATCGAAGTAATGTGATTAATGGATGGATTAAAGCCAAATGATGAGACCATATGTAACTTTCGAAGAGATAATGCAAAGGCATTAAGGCAGACGTTTCATGAATTTTCAGAAATGTGGAGAGAACAAGGACTTTACGGAGGCAAAATAGTTGTGACAGATGTGACAAAGATTCGTACAAAATAATTCCAGAAAAATAATCATAATCGAATTACCGTGAAGCAAGAATTTTATAGTATAGAAAAAAGAAATTTGAAGACTTACACAATATGCTTAAAGAAGAAAATGAAATTTTGACGGTTACCCCAGATTCAAGATAGGTGCACCGAAATGGTAACGACAGAACACTTGACGTATGTTACAATGTGCAAACTGCAGTTGGTGCGAAAAACAGTATGATTGTTGAAATCAAATACTTAAGCGGGATAATAAAGGGAGTTTGTTTTCTGTGTCAAAATTGACTAAAGGTGCGTAAAAGTAGATCATATAATGGTTTTGGCAGATAAAGTCTATTACAACGGCAAAGATATTTTTGAATGTGAACAAAATGATATAAGTTGCCTAGTCATAAAACCCAAATCGGGTGGATTCAAAAAATAAGAGGGATTTTCTATAAAAGAATTGAAATATGATAAAAACAATGCGCTAAATCCAAAATATCGAAAAATTTTAAGATTTCCTTATCAAGACATTTTAGGTGATGTTGATCAACTGAATTAGTAATAACTTATACCTATATAAAAAACGTCAGGGATAAGTCAAATTAGAAATATCAGTAGTTTTTGTATCGGTCAAAATCTAAAGGTACCTGAGATAGTGCTGGCTTATTTGGAGTACAATTTACGCAGATTAACAAGTGAAACGGCGTAAAAATCTTGGCAAATTTGGGAGGTTAATACCTATGTTTTTTATTTTGTAAAGAAATTTTATACCAACATTTCATATCTACGCTTTTGAAAAAGTAATTCCCGACTTTTTGCGTAAGCTGAATGGTTTTGATGTATCTATGACTGATTATGGAGTAAAAAACAGTAAAAATTTTGGTAATAAGATAAATGACATTATGGCAGAACGTTTAGTTGAAAAACCTAAAGTACTCAAGCTTAGTAACTTTGGTGCTATTAAAAGATTCGTCGTAGATGAGATAATAAAATATCAAAGTTGTTATCCTTATATTGCTGGATGAATCTTAAGAACTAAGCATCTAACATAGCTAATATGAAAAGGTAATTATAATTTAAAAAAATTACTATCTCTTTGGTTAAACGGTTTTACTTCTTTTTCAGTAAAACCGATAAGAATAGCCTTCATTGCTGGTATAGTGTTTACTTTTGTTGGTTTTATTTTCGGAATATACACAAATGATAAATAAAATTTTTATAAATCCGAATGTTGCATAGGGTACAGTACTATTCACTATTGATATTTTTTAGTGGCTTAGCTCTTATAATTATGGAAATGATAAAAGAATATATAGTACATATATACGTTGATTAGAGAGAACGAAAGCAAGAGACAATTTTTCACCTAGAGAAAAATTAACTTGAAAACGGACCAAACTGCTGTTATAATTAAATAATAATTTAACGAAGGGGAGTAGAAACTGTGAAAGTAGTTTTGTTAGCAGGAGGTTTCGGAACTAGGATTTCAGAAGAAAGTTATTTAAGGCCAAAACCAATGGTTGAAATCGGGACGAAACCAATATTGTGGCACATAATGAAGATTTACTCAAGCTTTGGGTATAATGATTTTGTAATATGCTGTGGATACAAGGCTCACATGATAAAGGAATATTTTGCTAACTATTACTTACACACGAGTGATGTTACATTCGATTTTGCTAATAAAAATAAAATGACTTTACATAGCAATTTTTCTGAACCTTGGAAAGTTACTTTGGTAGACACGGGACTTAACACTATGACCGGAGGACGGATAAAGAGAATAAAACCATATGTTGAAAATGAGACTTTTATGGTTACTTACGGGGACGGAGTTAGCGACGTAAATATAAATGACTTGGTTAAGTTTCATAAATTTCACGGAAGAATTGCTACAATGACAGCTGTAAACGTTAGCCAACGATTTGGCGTTTTAGATATAGATAAAAATGGAACTATTAATTCTTTCAGAGAAAAGAAAAAAACAGATAGTAGCTTAATAAATGGTGGCTTTATGGTATTGGAACCAGACATATTTAATTACATAGACGGTGACGAAACCATTTTTGAGCAAGAACCACTTGAAGCTGTAGCGAAAAAAGGAGAACTAAAAGCTTTTATACACAGTGGCTTCTGGCAATGCATGGATACACAGAGAGATAAAATGCAGCTAGAAAAAATGTGGGAAGACAAAAAGGCTCCATGGAAACTGTGGTAGGAGAGAAATGAATTGAAACTTGATTTTTTTAAAGGGAAAAAAGTTTTTATAACAGGCCATACAGGCTTTAAAGGTTCATGGCTTTGTAAAATACTTAAAGACTTAGGTGCTGAGGTTACAGGTTACTCACTACAGCCAGTTACTACGCCGAATATCTTTGAAATTGCTAACATTAAAAGTGACATAAGCTCTGTAATAGGTGACATTAGAGACTTGAACTCTTTAAAAGTTGCTTTTGATGAAACATCACCTGAAGTAGTTTTTCACTTAGCTGCACAGCCGTTAGTACGAGAAAGCTATAAAGATCCGAAGTATACTTATGAGACTAATGTTATTGGTACAGTTAATATATTAGAATGTATAAGGGACTCAAAGACTGTAAGGTCTTTTCTAAATATAACTACAGATAAAGTTTATAAAAACAATGAGTGGGAGTGGGGATATAGAGAAAATGAACCTTTAGATGGTTTTGATCCTTATTCAAACTCTAAATCTTGTTCAGAACTAGTTACTCACAGCTATAAAAATTCATTTTTTACCGATTCGGGTGTTGCAATTTCTACCGCTAGGGCAGGTAATGTTATAGGCGGTGGAGATTTTTCTAAAGACCGAATTATACCAGACTGTATCAGGGCAGCACGTAATGGTAAATCTATAATTGTAAGAAATCCATTTTCGACTAGACCATACCAACATGTTTTAGAGCCGCTTTTTGCTTATCTTATGATTGCACAGAGACAGTTTGAAGACTTATCTTTTCAAGGTTACTACAATGTAGGGCCTGATGAGACTGATTGTGTATCTACAGGTGAGCTGGTTTCTATATTCTGTGAAAAGTGGGGAAATGATTTGACTTGGAAAGAAGGGCCAAATCAAGGACCTCATGAAGCAAATTTTTTAAAATTGGATTGCTCTAAAATTAAAAATGTATTTAAGTGGAGACCTGTTTGGAATATAGAAAAAGCAATAGAGAAAACGTGTGAATGGACGAAGGCCTATATAAATGGTGATGATATGAATGAAGTTATGAAAGAACAGATTAATGAATTTATAAGAGAGGCAGAAATATGATAAAAAATAGCTTAGAAGAAAAAGCAAGAAAAGAAATTTTATCTTTAGTGAAAAACTATGCAGACACTTTTCATAAAGAAAGTGAGTATAAACGTGGTGACAAAATTTCATATGCTAAAAGGGTGTATGATAGCGATGAAATGGTAAACTTAGTTGACAGTGCGTTGGAGTTCTGGCTAACATCTGGAAGGTATACTGAAAAGTTTGAAAAAAATTTTGCTGAATACTTGAGTGTAAAATATTGTTCATTAGTAAATTCAGGTTCCAGTGCAAATCTTTTAGCTTTTATGGCATTGACTTCTCCTCTCTTGGAAGAAAAACAAATAAAACCGGGAGATGAAGTAATAACTGTAGCAGCTGGCTTTCCCACTACAGTTGCCCCTATGGTTCAATATGGTGCTATTCCTGTTTTTGTTGATGTAACTATTCCACAATATAATATAGATATTAGTCAACTGAAAGAGGCTCTGTCTTCTAAAACTAAAGCTGTTATGATTGCTCATACGTTAGGGAATCCTTTCGATTTAAAGTGTGTGAAGTCTTTTTGTGATAAAAATGGTCTGTGGCTTATAGAAGACAACTGCGATGCACTGGGATCAAAATACAAAATTGATGGAGAAAGTAGGTTTACAGGCACTATAGGTGACATAGGAACCTCAAGCTTTTATCCACCTCATCATATGACTATGGGTGAAGGTGGGGCAGTTTACACTAATAATGCACTTTTAAGCAAAATAATAAGGTCACTACGAGACTGGGGGAGAGACTGCGTTTGCCCTTCGGGGGTTGACAATTTTTGTAAGCATAGATTTGATAAGCAATACGGTGATCTTCCAGTTGGTTACGACCACAAATATGTATACTCACATTTTGGATATAATTTAAAAGCCACAGATATGCAGGCAGCGGTTGGTTGTGCGCAACTTAAGAAATTTCCAAGCTTTGTAGAAAAAAGAAAGCATAACTTTAATCGGCTAAAAGAGGCCTTATCGAAAATTTCTGATAAGGTGATTTTACCGGAACCATGTGAAAATTCAGAACCAAGCTGGTTTGGATTTTTAATCACATGTAAAGCTGGTATAGATAGGAATAAGGTTGTTAATTTTATAGAGAACAACGGCATTCAAACGAGAATGTTATTTGCTGGGAATATCATTAAACATCCATGCTTTGACCAAATGAGGAAGTTCAAGAGCGGCTATAGGGTAGTTGGAAAATTGAAGAACACTGATAGGATAATGAATGACAGTTTTTGGGTAGGGGTATACCCTGGCATGAATGATGAGATGATTGATTATATGGCTGAAACTGTTGTTGGAGCAGTTGAAAAGCAATTTTAAAATTTTAACGTAAGGTGAGTAAGCTGAAAGTGTTGGCTTTTTTAAAACAATTTATAAAATTTGGCTTAGTCGGAGTTTTAAATACTGTAATATCACAAGGTTTAACTTACGGAATTATATTTTTTGTAAAAAGCTTGATTGTAGGAACAAATGATGGTGTTATAGTGTTTTTGTCTTCATTAGTAGGATTTATAGTGAGTGTACTGAATTCTTATTATTGGAACAATAAGTATGTTTTTAAAAAGACCAGTAGAGGTACCTGGGTACCTCTTTTGAAAACATACATTTGCTATGGCACGACGTGGGTGCTGTCTTTTCTATTAACTTTTTTATTTGCCAATGTTTTTTCAATTTCTGTATTGTGGGTACCGATCTTATCAATGGTAATTACCATACCATTAAATTTTATAATTAATAAATATTGGGCTTTTAAGTAAGGGTGAAAGCATGAAAAAAGTAATAATAACTGGTCCAACGGGAACTATTGGTTCGGCTATGTGCGATTTGCTGACAAGAAATAAAATAAATGTATATGCAATATGTAGAAAAGGATCAAAAAATATAGCAAACTTAGTGATATCGCCATACCTCCATATAATAGAATGTGACATATCAAGCCTGTTGTCATTGGAAGGTAAAATTCCATCAAATGTGGATGCATTTTATCATTTAGTTTGGAATGGTACTATTGGTGATGCTAGAAACTCGATTGATATACAACTATCAAATGTGAAATATAGCATAGATGCAGTAACTTTAGCTAAAAACTTAAACAGTAAAGTATTTATAGGAGCTGGGTCTCAAGCGGAATATGGAATTTTTAACGAACCAGCGGATGAAAAAGTCCCAACAAAGCCGTTTACTTTATATGGTGCAGCTAAGCTTTCTGCAGGCAATCTTACCAGAGTCTATGCTAAAAGTTTAGGCTTAAAGCATATATGGGCAAGGATTTTTAGCGTTTATGGTCCAAATGATGATGAAAAAACTTTAATTTCTTATGTAATAAACAAACTTAAAAGCGATGAAATTCCAGAAGTTACTGAGTGCAACCAAATTTGGGATTATTTATATAGCTACGACGCAGCAAAAGCTTTATTACTTTTAGCAGATAAAGGAATTGACGGTAAAATTTATTCTGTAGGTAGTGGAAAAAAAGTTAAGCTTAAACATTATGCTGATGCAATAAAGAACATTATAAATCCAAACATATCAATAAATTTTGGAGCAAAAAAATATTCTCCTAATCAAGTGATGTTTCTATCTGCTAATATTGATGACTTAGTAAAGGATACAGGTTTCCATCCAAGGTATTCTTTTACTGAGGGAATAGCTGAGATTTTAAATAATAAAAGGGGAGAAAAATATTGAAAGTAAAAGTTTCGGACTACATTGCAGATTTTTTAGCCAATAATAAAATAGAACATGTTTTTACAGTAACCGGCGGGGGCGCTATGCATTTAAACGATTCTTTGGGTCATCACCCTAAGTTGAAGTGCATTTATAACCATCACGAACAAGCATGTGCTATTGCTGCTGAGGGTTATACAAGGTACAGTGGGAAGCTTGCTGCGGTGTGTGTAACTACAGGACCAGGGGGCACAAATGCAATAACCGGTGTTGTTGGTGGATATTTGGATTCAATCCCTATGTTTATAATTTCTGGACAAGTTAAAAAGGAAACAATGGTTAAATCATATGATTTGCAGTTAAGGCAGCTTGGAGATCAAGAATACAACATAATTGATACAGTAAAACCGATGACTAAATATGCTAAAACTATTATGGATCCTGAAAAGGTAGCTTATTACTTAGAGAAAGCTTTTTATATAGCAACAAACAGAAGAGGTGGACCCGTATGGTTGGATGTTCCTTTGGATGTACAGGGTGCTTATGTAGATAGTAAAAAATTGAAACATTTTGACGTAGCAATTTTTGAAAGAGATTTAAAAAAGCCATATGCAAAAGAGGCAGATGTAGAAAAGGTTATAGATAAAATTTTAAAATCTAAAAGACCGGTAATTATTGCAGGCTCTGGGATAAGATTGTCTGGTGCTCATGGAAGATTTTTGGCGCTAATAGATAGGCTTAACATACCTGTAGTAACACCATGGAACGGACATGATGTTTTATATGATGATCACAGGCTTTTTTGCGGACGTCCTGGAATAATGGGAACACGTGGAGGAAATTTTGTAGTAGAAAATAGTGACCTTTTAATTTCGCTAGGATGCCGTATGAGCATAAGACAAGTGGGGTATAATTATAAAAGTTTTGCTAAGAATTCTTACAAAATAATGGTAGACATAGATGAAAATGAACTAGTAAAGCCTACTCTTTCTATTGATTTGCCAATACATTCTGACGTTGGAGAATTTATAGAAAAGATGTTAGACAAATGTAGTGATGTTGACTTTGGAAATAGAGAAGAATGGGTAAAATGGTGCCGAAATGTAAACTTGAAATACCCAGTATGTGGTGAAAAGCACTATGAAAAAAGTTCCCCTATAAATCCGTATGCCTTTATAGACTCTTTATTTAATGAGTTGCCGCAAAATGAAACTATAGTATGTGGAAATGGCAGTGCTTGCGTGATGACATTTCAAGCAGCTAAACTAAAAAAGGGTCAAAGATTATTTACAAACTCTGGTGCGGCATCTATGGGGTATGGATTTCCAGCAGCGATTGGTGTGGCAGTGAATAAGAAGGGAAAAAGAGTAGTTTGTCTTGATGGGGACGGAAGTTTTCAAATGAATTTACAAGAAATGCAGACAATGGTTCATAATAAATTAAATATTAAAATTTTTTATTTCAATAATAGTGGGTATCATTCAATAAGACAAACACAAACGAATTTGTTCTCGAATCACTGTTTGGTAGGAGTGTCGGAAGATAACGGAATAAGTTTCCCCGAATGCGAGAAAATAGCTTATTGTTATGGAGTTCCATATTTTAAATTATCTAATATAAATGATGCAAAAGAGGTTATATCAAAGGTATTAACACAAGAAGGTCCGGTTATGTGCGAAGTTTTATTGGATAAAACTCAAAATTTTGAACCTAAAATTTCTTCGAAAATAGCAGAAGACGGAAGTATGATCTCTACAGCTATAGATGACATGTATCCGTTTTTGTCTAAGGAAGAATATTTAGAAAATAAAATATAAATTTTTAAAAGAGAGGTAACTGAAATGAATAGCACAGAAAAAAAGATGTTGGAGATACTTAAAGAATTAAGAGATGAACACAATGTTTTGGCCGTGAAAGCAGAATTTGAAGCTGAAGGCTCTAGGACAGATGAACTTGTTAAATTAAATGAAATAGTTTTTAGAGCGGATATGAAGATGTTTATAAAGATTGGAGGGTGTGAAGCGGTTAGGGACTTAGACCAATGTCGACTTTTAGGCGCTAGTGGTATCATGGCTCCAATGATTGAGACACCGTTTGCTATGAAAAAGTTTGTAGGTGCAGCGAAAAAAGTTTACGGTGACGAAATCAATGACATAGAATGGATAATTAATGCAGAAACAGTTACCTGTTTTGAAAATTTTGATGAGATATTAAGCGTTTCTAAGGACTTTTTAAATACGGTAGTAATAGGAAGAAAAGATTTATCTGCGTCCATCGACTATCAGAACAGCAATGTGAACAGCAAAGAGGTCTTAGAAATGACAACTAAATTTGCGGAAAAGTCTAAAAACAGTAATTTAGTCGTTGGAATGGGTGGAGGAATTTCTGTAGATTCTATTAGCTTTATTCAAAAAATGGAAGGACTTATAGATAAATTCGAAACGAGGAAAATTGTTTTTGGGTACGAGAACAATGCAGAAAAGATAAAAAAAGGTATACTAAAAGCTATAGAGTTTGAATCATTGTATTTACAGAATAAGAGTGACTTCTACGACAGAATGGCAAATGAAGATAAAGCTAGACTTAAAGCTATATCGAAAAGAATTTGAAGTAAAAATAGGCTGAAAATATGAAGAACTTAGTAATTTTTGATTTTGATGGTACTTTGGTTGACACTATAACTGATGCAGGCATTTGTTTTAATAAAGCGTTAGATTTTTATGGGTTTAAAACTTATGATTTAGAAGATTATGGAAAAATTGTTGGAGGCAATTTAGAAACCATATTTTCTAAACTTTTAGATAAAAAAGATCAAACGAAAGAGAATATAAAAAAACTAAAAGATAAATATAGAGAAATATATTTATCTTATGATAAACCTAACACAAAACCATTTGAAGGCATGCTAGAATTGCTTTTAAACTTGAACAAACAAGGCGTTATGTTAGCCATAAATACTAATAAAGCACAAAATTTAACTGAAAGTCTTTGTCAGAAATTTTTTTCTGAAATATCGTTTGTAGATGTAATAGGGTATGTAGAAGAAAGACCTTGCAAACCAGACCCATTCGGAATCTTGGAAATAATTAAGAAAGCGAAAACTACGCTTAAAAATACGCTGTATGTTGGGGATGGAAAGACTGACATAGAAACCGCTACAAATGCAAATGTAGACTGTGCATTTGTAACATGGGGCCAAGGGGATGAAAACTTAAAAAATCATAAATGCGTCAAACTTGTGGCTAAAAAACCACAAGAGATATTTTCCTTTTGCTTTGACATTGTGGAGAAATGATATGAAAAAAATTAGTGTATTAGTTCCGTGCTATAACGAAGAAGAAAATATAATCCCTATAGGTAATGCTATAATTGAGCAGTTGGACAGGCTAGATGCTTATGACTACGAGCTCATTTTTATAGATAACTGTTCTAAAGACAAAACAAGAGAAAAGATAGAAAACTTGTGCTCAAAAAATAAAAAAATAAAAGCAATATTTAACGCAAAAAATTTTGGGCAATTTAATTCACCTTATTACGGGATGTTGCAAGCAACTGGAGACTGTGTCATACCTATATGTGCAGATTTTCAAGACCCTGTTGAATTGATACCAAAATTCATTGCTGAATGGGAAAAAGGCTATAAAATAGTTTGTGGAATAAAAAAGACTAGTCGAGAAAATAAAATTATGAGGTTTTTAAGGACATGCTATTATAAGCTCATCAAAAAAATGAGTGATGTAGAGCAAATAGAACATTTTACAGGATTTGCGCTTTACGATAAGGATTTTATAAATGTACTTAGAAATTTGAATGACCCCACACCATTCATTCGCGGTATAGTTGCGGAACTTGGTTTTGATAGAAAAGAAGTAGAGTATGAACAACCAAAAAGGCGTGCAGGAAAAACTAGCAATAACTTTTATACACTTTACGACGCAGCTATGCTTTCTTTTACATCTTACACCAAGATAGGCCTTAGAATGGCTACCTTTCTAGGGGCAATAATATCTGTTATAAGCTTCATAATCGGCTTAGTATACTTGGTTCTTAAATTAATCTATTGGGACACATTTCCGGCAGGAGCTACTCCGACACTTATTGGCATTTTCTTTTTTGGAGCCATCCAGCTGTTTTTTATAGGTTTTATAGGTGAGTATGTAATGGCTATAAATACGAGAGTGATGAAACGTCCACTAGTAATAGAAAAGAGGAGAATAAATTTTGAAAACAACAAAGATGAGCAATAATATTTTAAGTTACACAAAGTTAAAACAGTTTTTTGTAGAAAATAAAGTGATTATGCTTTTTTCTGTTATTTACTTTTTGATGATGTGTACATTTATAAGTAAGATGCATTTTATAGACGAAAATGATAATTTTTTAGGTGCACTTATGGTTGCTCACGGGAGAGATATATACAGTCATCACATATCTCAGCATATGCCCTTTGCATACTATATTTTTGCTATTCCAGCGTATTTATTTGGAGTTCATACAGTTGTAGCATTTAGGATTTCTTTTTATATTATAATGATTATAATTTGGAATTTAATGTATTACAGATATAAACACGACTTTGGAAAAAAAATTATGATACTTTACCCAGTGCTTTATATTTTTTCTATGGCTCATGATGGTTTAAATCACACGGCTGTTTCAGATCATTTTCAAGCACAAGGTTTAGCAATACTTCTTTTAGAGTTCATCCTTTTTATAAAAAATAGAAACATTAATCATAAGAGCTCATTATTTATCAGTTTAGCTATTTTGTTGTCGTTTGGGACTTGCTTCGTTTCCATTTTTCCTATTTTTGTTATAGCGCTTGCAGTGCTTTATTTAGAGTTAAAGGACTTGATGAATGATAGAGTAAATATATTAAAATGGCCTATGTATTTTTTAAAAAAATACTGGAATTTAGTACTTTTTGTATCAGTGCCATTTATTATCTTAATAGTCTGGTATGCTGCAACTAAAAATCTTTATAACTTTTACGTTGGAGCTTATAGCTTGAACAGACATGTGTATTCTAAATATCAACCAATAGGTGGAAGCATAATTAGAAATGTATTATCGACGGTTTCTAATTATAGTGGTATGGCAAAAGGGAGCTTTTCTTCATTATCGACAGGGGGTTTAATGAGTATAAAAAATATTGCTTTAATAGCAATAAATTTCACGTTTTGTTTTGTACTATTTAAAAAAGTAAAAGAAATAACACTCTTTGTAATTGCTTTTACACTAATGTCTGGAATGAGAGGATTTTTAGGTTTTCATTCAATGGACTACTTATCAATTACATTAATTATGTTGTGTGTGTTATTAAAAGAATATTTTTGGAATGTTAAAAGTAACAATGTTTTCTATTATGGAATAATAAGTTTAATATTTTTATCTTTATCTGTTCAATTCTTTGAGGGTTTTCCAAACATGCTAGATGTTAAGAAAGCTATATTAGATTCCAACCATGCGGAAAAAAGTACATCGGAATTTTTAATAGATAAATTGACAGAACCAGACGAACCAATTTTTGTTTCTAGCTTAGATGTGGAAATGTTTATTAGAGCAAATCGCTTTCCTGAATATACTCCATCAACACCGGTTCCATGGATGTGGGAAATGTATAAAAATAATGATTTTTACTTTTTAGAGAATTTCAAACCCAAAGTACTATGCCATAATGATGCACATGAAGTTTGGGGATTCAAGCTAAAAGATTATGCGCCTGATTTTATTGAATATGTACATGAAAATTATACTCTACTTTCTAATGAATACCCAGAATTGTACGTAAGAAAAGACTTTTTGAATGAGGCTAAGGAAATGCTAGATAAGTTTAGAATTTCTGACTAGTTCACACATGTGGTTATTACTTTAGCGTCTGTTTACACAAGTGGACAATAACTAGGAAAATATAAGGAATAATAGGCGTACGGAAGTAAGATCGAAAAGATAAAAAAACTGATGCCAATCTAGAGAAGGGTTCTGCAAAAATATCAAATCAACAGTTCTTTAATGCCTTGTTGTATGTGGTATAAAACAGATGCAAGTGGGACATTCCCCTAAAAAATTCGGTAACTGGCATGCAACTTACACGAGATTTAGCAGATGAACGAAAAACGGAACTATACAGCGAATTTTTAAGGATCTTCAAAAACAAAATATTATTTATGTTCAAGGCAAAATTTTGTGTTTGAACGGCACTAGGATGTATCTTAATCTTTTCAGTCTATAAAAAAGCGTTGCACTTATATCTTCATAGTTTATTGTGTTTATTTTTTTATGTATTCTAAAGTTAAAAACCACAAATTGGCAACTTGCACTGTGTAATTTCCTGTTTTACTCAAAATGTATTTCCATTATTTTCGCCCAATATTGAAATCCAAAGAAAATACTGTGAAGGTCAGAATTTTATCAATAAACAAGAATAACTAAGCGAATTTATGTGAAATTACAAAAATCACTATGAATTAGAAATTTTTATGAATGTTTTCGATATATAATCATCATTGTGTTAAAAGAAGACTTTGAAAATAATGATCTAAATTATGTCAAAACTATTGATTTTTTGGAAAATCATTGTTAGTATAAAATAAAAATGTTATTTATATTTACAAGGGAAATAGCAATATGTCTTTGCAAATTAGCATCGCTAAAAAATAGAAACAAATTGAATGAAGAATAATTTACAAGGTACGTGTAGCAACTTTTGTAATCTTGACCACGTCTAAGAGACGTGGTAAGGAAAGCTCTATAAGGGCATAAGAGTGTCAGCTATCTCAAGACGGCTGGTTTTCACTGTATTCAAACCTAAGAAGACCAATTATTTTCTACATAGAAAAAATTTGATTTCTGTATAGGCTTTCCTATTAAAGTAGTCATCATTTAGGTATATAAAGTTTTCTGAACAGCCAAATTCTTTCATTCTCCACAAGTTAAATTCAAAAGTAATACTAAAAGAACTAACAAATCCTATTAGGTCTTTATCTTTCACATAAACTATTTTGTCACTTGTATCAGAAGGTTCTTTTAAGAAGCGTACTTTTTTATAAGGGATATTTGTAGTAATATCAATCTTGCCGTTTTTGCAAGCTTATCAATATTGCACAGTCAGAAAAGTGGTCATTCCACAAAGCCAAGCAATGCTTGCCATCTTAATCAACAACCATTTCGTTAAACTTTTGGTCATCTCCTGCGACTACCATTATCATTTCTAAGTCTTCCATATCCCAACCTTCCGGAATTTAATACATCATGCAAGCAGAAGTATTAAGCAGACCAATTTTTTCTGTTCCATTTATTTGGTGTCAGTAGCAGTTATTATTTTAGTAGCTGTGCCGATCAGAAGTGCAATTTTCTCCTCTTGCGAATATGTTAAACAATTTTTTAAGCACAGGGGATGCCACTTTTTAAAATAACTTTAGCTTGTGGTTGACAACAAGAAAATAACAAAAAGTAGATACAATGGTTTTTCTCTTTATAGTCAACGCCTCCTTTAATTATAAAGTTTATAAATATTGCGAAAAATTGAGTAAAAAGTGAATACGATAACGATAATATAGCTAGTAAAATTTTAAAAAGCATGGAATTGTGATAAAATTCCACGGATTCGTGCAATTATACTTAGCTTCCTTGCTTTTGTGTGTATTGTCAAATAGCAATTCAAATGAAATCAATAATAGAATTGAAATAGTATTTTTTATGTATCGAAATGCTGTGGAAAAATTTATATGATGTGTAGACCGGCAAATCAACTATAATGACTTTAAAATATCATAATTATTTTTATTCTAAAAATACAAATGTTGCAATTGTGAAACGCATAGCCTTAAGTTAGGATTGCATCTAACGCTTTAGGTGTACACTTATGACTTAAGTTTTCATCTTACGACTTTATAAATTCATAAATGTATGCTATAATATACTATTAATAACTAAAAAAGAAGGTTTTATTATGGCATATTTTCTTAATAACATAAATGAAGTAAATCAGTTTTCTAAAACTACTAAAGAAAAGTATTTCGTCGATAAATCTGAGTTGATAGAAAAAATGAATGAATTGGTTGGAACTGCATCTCAATATGTATGCATAACTCGGCCTCGACGTTTTGGAAAGACGTTGAATGCCATGATGCTCGCTTCATATTATTCTAAAAATGCAGATTTTAAAAATTTATTTGATAAACTAAAGATAAGTGAAGATGAGACTTATTTGGACCATCTAAACAATCATAATGTTATTTACATTACTTTAAATGAAGTTCCAAAAGCGAGTTGCACATACGATGAATTTATAGGGAGGTATATTGATTTACTTTTAGAAGATTTAAAAGCGTGTTATCCCGATTTAAAATTAATCGAAAGTCTTTCGATGTCTGATGTATTTACTCAAATACATCAAAAGTACAACCAAAATTTTATTTTCATAATAGATGAATGGGATTATATCTTTAATAACGATCTATTTACAGAAGAGGAAAGAAAATCTTTTTTAGAATTTTTAAGGGAATTATTAAAAGACAAACCATATGTGGAACTCGCTTATATGACAGGAGTTTTGCCGATTGCAAAATATTCTTCAGGTTCTGCGCTTAATATGTTCTTAGAATTTAATATGATGAATGACTATATGTACGACAAATATTTTGGATTTACAAATGAAGAAGTAGAGGAATGATGCCGCAAACAGGATAAAGTTTCCATGGATGACCTAAAAGAATGGTACAATGGATACTATACATGCAACAGTTTGCAAATATACAATCCACGTTCGGTAACGATTGCACTAAGGTAAGGTGTATGTCAAAGCTACTGGACAAATACAGGGCCAATGGACGAAATTTTATATTATATAAACAATGACATAGATTCTGTAAAAGATGATGTTATAAAAATGGTGTCAGATATTCCTTTAGAAACAAAACTGAAAGGCTACGGCGCGGAGCAGAAAGAGTTGAATACCCGCAATCAAATACTTTCAGCTATGACGATTTATGGATTTTTAAGTTATTGTGACGAAGAGCTTAGAATTCCAAATAAAGAACTTCGGATAAAATTTGACGAAGCTTTGGAAGATAAGTCAATGGGAGCGGTCTCTGAAATTGTCTTAAAATCTAATGAAATGCTTAAGGCTACACTTAAAAAAGACACGGAAACCATGGAAAATTAATCCAAGAATCTCATGATATCAACATTCCAGTTATAAAATACAATGATGAAAATTCATTAGCTTGTATAATTACGCTGGTTTATTTAAGTGCTCGAAGCAAATATAAAATTGTTCGAGAAATGCCTGCGGGTGTTGGTTTTGCTGACTTTATATTTTATCCAAATGACAAAAGTAAGCCAGCATTTATAATTGAATTAAAAAAGAATTCGACGCCAGATGAAGCTTTAAAGCAAATTCACGAAAAACGTTATTCGCTAGCATTAAAAGATTACACCGGCAGAAAACTGGCTGTTGGAATTTCTTATGATGAAAAACTTAAAAAGCATAGTGTGAAAATTGAAGATATTTAATTTATAAAAAACTGTTAACGAAATTTTGTTAGCAGTTTTTTATTTTAACGTATTTAATATGTGTTTTTATAAAAAAATATAAATAAATATTTTTACAATAATCCAGATGATGAAAAAACAATTAAAAAATGGTAAAATTTATTAAAAATGAAGTAGTTTAATGAAAATTTGAAAATTTTGATGTTTTAACAGTAAAAAACTATAAAAACTGAAGCGCATTGACATTTTTTGTGAATGTGTTTTTATTTTCGAAGTCTCCAGCAAATTGAAGGTAAAGATAATGGCCTATTACGTTATTTGTAGTTGACCGAATTGTTTGAAAAATCAAATGACTCTCAGTTACATAGTTAAAGTTTGTCGAAAAGTTTTTTTAAAAAATGCTTATAAAAATTGATGCAAAAAGGCTCTTTATATATGTGGAGGAATAATTTTTCGTTCCGCTACCATGATCCTTGAAAACCAAATATTAATATCTCAGTAACATTTAAAGATGCTCCTGCCCAGCCACAGCTCGAGCGTGAAAAAACCGTCGCACGCAATGTGGGTAGCCTCGCGATAATTTCGAGGACGTGAAATTCGTGTGCCGATAAATCGGACTGAGATATTACTAAAAAATTATTCGCGGGCAATTTAGATTATTTTTAGGGCTTATTTTGTGCGCAAATTGGTCTGCGCGACCACGCGCTGGGCTGAGATATTGCAAATTTTGTAAGCGAGAGGAGAGTATGCGTTGTGTATGAGATTGATTATGAGCATGTTATAAGTAAAAAAGTCGGTAGGGCAGAGATTACGATATATTTTTCAAAACAGAAAAATGAAAAGTTAAAGGATTTAGTCCTAGATTTATTGTTAAATAGTTATGAAAGTAGAATGCAAGATTACCTTGAAAAGTGCACAATGATTGGGTTGTAACTTTAGTAAAAATATAGTATAATAAAAACAGCACCTTGAAAATTTAATAATGTAATCTTGTAGCAGAATGAAATTTTTTATAAAAAAAGCATACAAGAAAGGCAGAAATACCGTGAAAAGAGTTTGTTGTTTATTCGACTAAAGGGCAAGTTGATAAAGATGATATTCCAATGCAGAAAACCTCGTGCAGAGAATTTGCTGAACGCAACGGCTGGACAATTCTGAAAGAGTTTCAGGAAAAGGGTGTGTCGGGATTCAAGGTGTCGGCAAGCGACAGAGATGCTATTCAGGATTTGAAAGCCGCCGCAGAAAAGAAAGAATTCGATGTGCTCCTTGTCTTTATGTTCGACAGAATAGGCAGAATTGATGATGAAACCCCGTTTGTCGTCGAATGGTTTATCAAGCACGGCATAGAGGTGTGGAGCGTTAACGAGGGCGAACAGCGTATGGATAATCATGTGGACAAGCTTATGAATTACATACGATTTTGGCAAGCCAACGGTGAGAGCCAGAAAACGTCAGCACGTGTTAAAACTCGCCTTAACCAAATGACGTTAGACGGCAAATTTACCGGAGGTGTTGCACCATTCGGTTACAAACTTATAAAAAACGGTGAAGTCAATAAAAAGGGAAAAGAGCTTATGGACATAGTTATTGACGATGATGAAGCTCCGATAGTTAAGAAGATATTTGAAATGACAGTCAAAGAGGGTTATGGTTCATATCGAATGG
>OIYO01000991.1_pt1 | contig 18484 bp, 7 predicted proteins | sample 1588191 | NCBI WGS metagenome assembly OIYO01 (sample SAMN03283275) | human gut metagenome | biome: human-associated habitat; material: feces | host: Homo sapiens | place: Peru | collected 2012 | reverse complement strand
GATTAGCCTGGCCCATAACGGAGTGCTGTTTATGGACGAGTTCCCGGAGTTTGATCGGCGCACGAAGGAGTCCCTACGCCAGCCGTTGGAGGACGGTGTGATCACCATTTCCCGCGCCGGGGGCAGCCTAACCTATCCCTCTAATATTATGGTGGTGGCGGCGATGAACCCTTGCCCCTGCGGATTTTTGGGCCATCCCACCAAGGACTGCACTTGCAGCCAGGCGGCGGTGAACCGCTACCGGGACAAGGTCAGCGGTCCCATTTTGGATCGGATTGACCTGCATGTGGAGGTGCAGAGCGTGGACTATGCCCAGTTGGCAGATACCACCCGGGGCGAACCCAGCAGCGCCATTCGGCAGCGGGTGAACCGGGCACGCCAAATGCAGGCGCGGCGCTTTGCGGGCACCGGCATTACCTGCAATGCCAAAATGCCGCCCCAAATGACCAAGGACTGTTGCCGTCTGACGGAGGATGCCTCCGCCCTGCTGCAAATCAGCTTTGATAAATTAGGGTTGTCTGCCCGGGCGTATGACAAAATCCTGCGCATTGCCCGCACCATTGCGGACCTGGAGCAGACAGAGGAAATTAACGGCGCCCACATCTCGGAGGCGCTGCAATACCGGGCGCTGGACCGGAAATACTGGAACCGATAAGAAAGGAGTAACTGGGATGGACGCAAGAATAGAAGAAACCATCAAAAACTTAAAAAGACGGGGCTTTGAGCCGTATTATTTGGAGAGCCGGGCACAGGTGCTGCCCCTGGTGCAAAAGCTGGTGCCTGCGGGCAGCAGCGTGTCCCACGGCGGATCGGAGACCTTAAAGGAAGTGGGCGTGATCGACCTGCTCTCCGGTGGGGATTATCAATATATCAACCGGGCCGGACTGGAGGGCGAGGCGCTGCGCCAATGCTACCAGGATGCCTTTGGCTGTGACGCCTATTTCACTTCTTCCAACGCCATTACCACCGACGGGGTGCTTTATAATGTGGACGGCAACTCCAACCGGGTGGCTTGTATTGTGTTTGGTCCCCGCCAGGTGATTATGATCGTGGGGCGCAACAAGATCGTAGATACCTTTGACCAGGCGGTGGAGCGGGTAAAACGCATTGCTGCTCCCCGCAACACCCAGCGGCTCCATTGCAAGACCCCTTGCGCCGCTACCGGCCACTGTATCAGCTTGGATCAGGAAGACCCCGCTCTGTGCGACGGCTGCTTTAGCCCCCAGCGGGTGTGCTGCAACTATGTGACCACCGCCTTTGACCGCCACATCGGCCGCATTAAGGTGCTGATCGTGGACGAGGAACTGGGTTATTAAAACAAATGTACATACAAAAAGGGCCGTATCCTTTGTGGATACGGTCCTTTCTTTGTCTATGTACGATTATTTGCCTTCCGCGCGGCTCATAGCCAGCTGGAAGTCTTTCTGATGGGTGAAGATCTCGTGACGATAGGGGTTGGTCTTGGTCTCCTTGGCTTTCTTCATAATGAAGCCGAATACCACCACATTGACTGCCAGTGCCAGTATAGAGATTACGCCCTGCGCTGTGGGGTTGGCAGCGGTGGGGTGCACCGCCGGGTTCATAAACCCGTCAGCATACACACTGGTGATCACGGCGAACTTGCCTTGATCCTGGAACAGCGGGAACACCTGGGCAAACATACACCAAATGGCCAGCGTGTAGGCACGGTTCTGGATCCAGCCGCCCTTGTTCCACAGTGCGTTGGCAAAGGTGGGCGCCAGCAGCAGAGCCAGGCCGCAGTACCAGGAGTGGGTGGGCAGGTTGTTGTAAGTGTACTCAAAGTTCCAAATATCATAGGCCAGAATGTAGCACCAAGTCATATCCGGCCACAGCATATCTTGGTGGTTCTTAGAGGAGTAAATACCCCACCAGCCGGTCATACACAGAATGTTGATGATACCGGCCAGGCCGTTGAGGATATTCCACCAGCCGCCGAACAGCCACACATTTTCGCTGGAGAGCCACCAACCACCGGCAGCACCGCCGGCGCTGATGCCCTTAATGGCAGACTCAAAGTCGCTGGCTACAGCGATCAGAATGTTAATGGCCACAATGACAAAGGGGAACACCTTGAACCATTGGGTCTTGCCGATGCTCCACTTGTACTTAAGCATCATAAAGCCAATGCACCCTGCGGTGGCAGCATACAGCTTGGCATAATGGAACCAGCTGTTCATGTGGACCACCGTATCGTTATTAACCGCCCAGTCAACACCCTTTGCGGCCGCCACATTGATGACGATAAAGTACACGCTCAGTGCAGCCGGAAGCACCAGGAAAAAGAAAATGCCGCCTGCCTTGGAGCGGCGGGCGATCTCGTTAGCCAGCACCAACCCGGTGAAGACCAATGCCCAGCCCAGCAGCTGCCACAGCGAAGTATCGCCGTAGATTTGGAATAACATAGTTATCTCCTCCTAAAAATAAATCATTTTGCGCCGCAGCGCAACCCTTCCGTGGGCGGTTTTCCGCCCGCTTCAATGTTCAGTTTAGTCCTGTTTTCGTAGATTGTCAATCTTTTAACAAGCCCGGCCGCACATTTCTACATATTGGCAAAAACCGGGGCGGTTTTTTGTTGAAATTGAGTAGCAAAGATGATACAATGTCACTGGTATTACCAAGAACCACAGGAGGGGAACCTATGGAATTTGAAGAGCTGCAGACCGCCAGTTTGAAGGAATTGTTTATTTCGTCTGTGGAGGACAAGATTTTGTCCGGCGAGCTGCCCATCGGTGCGCAGCTGCCCACGGAGCGGGAGTTGGCGGAGATGATGGATGTAAGCCGGGGTGTAGTGAATAGCGGCATTGCGGAGATGGCGCACAAAGGTTTTTTAGAGGTGCGACCCCGGGTGGGCACCTTTGTGGCAGATTATCGCCGGGTGGGCAAGTCGGATATTTTTCTGTCCATTATGCACTATAACGGAGGTATTCTTCCGGAGCAGGAAATTCGCTCCCTGCTGGAGTTTAAGATCCTGATTGACTGTTTTTCTGTGCGCAAGCTCACTGCCCGCGCCATTACGGAGGCAGAGGTGCAAAAGCTGGAGGATTTTGTGGACCAAATGGCCGAGACGGATGACCCGCAGCGGGTGTCAGAGCTGGCTTATGCGTATAATCAGGAACTGAGCTTCCTTAGCGGCAACACCTTTGCGCCGCTGATCTATAATTCTTTTAAGACTGCCAATGTGCAGTTGGGCGCTCGATATGTGCAGCGTTATGGCAAGGCGTCCCTGTACCATTACCTGCAGCAACTGCTGGTGCAGCTGCTCAACGGCGATACCGCCCGGGCGGTGGCGCTGGTGGAGACGCACTTAACGGATATGATGACCGGCGAGCACCAGATTTACGAATAAGCATACACCAATACAGACGCAAAAAACAGGCTAAGCAATCTACATTGCTTAGCCTGTTTTGTATGTTGTTAGGAATTATGAATACGATAGACTTTTACGCCGTGGTGGGGTACGGTGGCGTTAATGGTGTTGTCGTTGAACCACTCGTCGCTCCACAGCTCATGCACCTCGTACTTGCCCGGCGTTTTGCGGAAGTTCAGGTACGTATCGTCCGCCAGAGCGTTAATGTCGTAGGTGACCGTGCGGCGGGAGGTGCCCTTGTTAAACAGGCACAGGGCCACATCGCCGTTTTGCAGCGGGCGGGCCAGAATATCCAGCCCGGCCTGGCGGCGAATGCGCTTGCAGGGCTTACACAGCGGGTCCTGGTCAATGTTGATCAGGTTTTTGTTGGTGACAATTTTTAAGGTGGGGTTCTCCCGCACCTGCTCGTTGTTGCCGTCCACAAACTTGCGCACATCGTTGCCAAGAATCAGCGGCGCGGCCATCATGCACCACAGGGAGAAGTGCGCCCTGTTCTCGTTCTCTGTCAGCTTGCCGTTGCCTACTTCCAGCATATCCGGGTCATTCCAGGCCCCGGGACCGGCGTGGTCATACAGGCGTACATTGTGCTCATAAATCGTCTTAATGCTTAGCCACTTGGGCATGATATCCGGCGTGGTGCGCCACATGTTGCCTGCCTTGGCTCCCCATTTGTAGGGATAAGCAAAGCCCCATTCGCAGATGGAATAGATGATGGGGCGCTCCTCTTCGCCGGTAATGACAGCCCATTCCTTGGTGGCCTCTTGCAGTTCCCGACCCATGCGGGCGTATTGCAGGTAAGAGGAGTCAGCCCGAGTAACCACCGGGTTGTAGAGCAACAGGTGGTTCTCGCCCGGTTGCAGCTCAACTGTCAGCTGGATACGGCCGGTGGGGCTGGCGCCCTTGGTGGTGGGGAACAGCAGCTCATGTTCCTTGCCGTTGTTGACTCGAATGCGCAGGTAGCGCTGGTGGAAGCACAGAGATTTGTTATAGGCCAGGGTCAGGGCATAGGTGCCGCCTGCTTCTACGCTAAAGCGGAATCCGGCGGTGCCGGAGCCGTAACCGATCATACCGATGCCTTGACCGGAGGGCAGATCGCTGCACTTGACTACCCGGCCTTTGCCGGTAAATTCTGCTTCGCCGGGCAGCAGGATCAGTGCCGGTTCTGTGGTACCCGGCAGGTTCAGTTGCAGGTTTTCAATAATGGGCACATCACCCTTTAATACATGGTGATGACAAAAGTCATACTTGAAGAATTCGCAGCCCCAGCTGGCCAAGGTTTTGGCATCCAGCCGTTCGTGACCCAAACTGGCCGGTAGATCCTCGCAGGTGAGGGTCCCGTTAGAGGAGTACAAACCCACCTTAAAGCCCCGGCTGTTCAGTTGCTTGATCAGCGCCGGGATCCCCATAGAGAAGGTGCCCAGATCCCCTTGCAGGCGACCCATTTCGTCTCGCACAGAGCTGTGCCAGCAGTCATCCAGGTTGATATAGTTGTAGCCCGCTTCCGCCAGGCCGCTGGCCTCCATGGCCTCTGCCACCTCCAGAATCAGATCCTGGTTGATGTTTTGGCGAAAGGTGTTCCAGCTGGACCAGCCCATAGGGGGCACGGTAGCGCCGCCGTAATTCGGTGCGTCCGTGGTGTCTATGGTCAGCTTAGAGGGGCGTGCAATCTTTTCCATGGCGCACAGCGGGCAGTTGCCGTTGACGCGGGTGATGATAAACCAGGCTACAAACCACACCAGTAAAATGGCTGCGATAGCCAGCAAAATGATACCAAAAATCATAACAATCCCATCTCCTTAAAGAATTCCAGTTCTTCCTTGGCAGCGGCGTAGGCATCGTCGCTGTCCAGTCCCCGGGCAGTGCGCACCATAAAGTCCTTGCGGTGCCGGGTGTTGTAAATCAGACGGTAGCACCAGGCATACGGGGTCAGCCAGGGGTGACCGTCTAAAAATCGAATATAGGGTATGCGGCGCATTTGGCTGTATGCCGGAAACGCCAGGCGCAGCTTGCTGCGCAGGGGGCTTGCTTTCTCGCCCTGCTCCATTTGGCGGCGGGCAATGACGGCGCTTTTGTTCCGGTCCGCGTTACCAAAGGCACCGTAGCTGACCAAAAACGATTCACAGTCCGCTGTGTCATCCACATAAGGCGTACCCACGCCGTACCAGCGATAACACACGGTGAGCACGATCTTGGCAAATTGTGCCAAACCGGCTTTTTCGCACAAGGTCAGTACCGCTTTTTCGTCGATCCGGCACCTTTGCAGCATCACGGCAAGATCCAGGATCAGCTTGATTCCGGCGCCGTAAAAGCGAAAGTGGTGGGCCAAGTGGGCAATCAGATAGGCAAAGTGGTAATTGTCCTCCAATTTGCCGCAGCAGCCTTCAAATTGGGCTTGATCCATGGCGTTTGCGAAGGCAGTCTCACACCGGGGATCATCGCTGATCAGTGCTGTGTGCACCTCCAGCAACACATCACCCTTGCGATAGTCATATACCGGGCCGTTCTGGGCGGTACAGGCAAAGCCGCTGCTCATTAGCGCTTTTTTGGCTGCCTGGCGGTTCGCCGGGTTAATGAGCAGGTCAATGTCGCCCATTAGGCGGCACTCCGGCACCGGGTACAGCTCTTTTAAGATGGCGCCCTTAAAAAATACATGGGGGATGCCGGCGTCGCTGAGAACGCGGTACACCCGCTCCACACCCTGCTTTTGGTGCTCGTACAGGAACACGCTGCTAAAGAAGTGCTCGCTGAGTGCCAGTCGGCAGTCCTCCGGGATCACCTCGGTATTGGGTGCTTTGTTGCACACTGCGTACACCACAGCGATCAGATTATGCGCCTTGGCAATGCCGCACAGCTTGCGATAATCCATATCCGGGCGCAAGGTTACCGGCTCGTCCCGCAAAAAGGCGGCGGTCAGTTCAATTAAATAGGCAGTTTCAGCACACATGGATTCCATCGTTAAATAATGTTGTTTTGGTCCAGAAAATCGTGGGCGGCAATGAGAATACTCTTGTCATTGTCAAACCGCAGCAGCGACAGCGCCCGGTCATAGGTGAGCCAAATGTAGTCCTCAATTTCTTCCTTTTGCATGTGGATCACTGTGCTCGGGGTGGTGGCGGCAAAGATGGTTACCGTCTTTTCAACCCGATCCCGAATCCGATACTTGGACAGGCAGGAGAACCCCTCAATCAGCTTAACCCGCAAGCCCGTTTCCTCCTGTACCTCTCGTAGGGCGGTCTGCTCCTTGGTCTCGCCCCTTTCAATATGCCCTTTGGGGAAGCCCCAGTGGGCGGAGCGCTTGTTCTTGATCAGCAGGTAGCGCACCTCCCCCTTAATATCATGGAAGATGACCGCGCCGCAGCTGCTCTCGTAAAGGCATTCCAGCCGGTAGCCGGGAAAGTCCCGCTCCGGGTCCAGATATTCCAAAATGTCGTTGACAATGAATCGTGTGCTCTTGGGCGCCACAATCCAAATGGATTTCTTTTCTTTTTTGTTTCGGAGGACGGCTATCACACGCCCGTCAAAGTTACGCACAGGGTGGTGGATGCCCATAATGTAGGCAGTCTGGTCCTTTTCACCGTATACTGTGCCGTAGTTCAGCGGATACCGATAGCCCGTACCGTCCGTAGAGCCAATAGGCATAACGACCTTGACTCTGGCGTATTTACCGAGCAATTTGTATTCACCACCGAGATAAAAGTTACTATGCACTTATTATATATAAATTGCAAAAGCAATACAAGGCTTTCGCAAAGAAAATTCAAAAAGCCGTAAAACTTGGCGAAAAAAAGCAGCCCTCCGGGGCAGGGAAGGAGCTGCACCCAAAGGGCGCTCTATATTATATACATTATATACAGGATATACAGGATATACAGGAGCCTGTCCGGCGGCGGGTAACAAAAATGGCGTACCCGAAGGTACGCCATTTTTATTTAGGAATGGGGGATTAACCACCCAGCTGCTGAAGCAGGTTACACAGTTCGCCGATTACATCGTCGGTGTTGCCTTTCAGCATTTTCAGCACGGTGCCTACCACATCGGTAATGGAGCTGTTGTCAGATCCACCGATCAGGGAGCCTACCAAGCTGGCTACCGTGTTGTAGTTATCCTTGTAGTTGACAACTTCAACCAGGTACCGCAGCACGGCAATCAAGGTCTCAGAGGCGTCGCCCTTTACAAACACGCGTGTGCCGTAAGTGGCAGCCTGAGAAGCATCGGTCATCACCTTGCCGTGGCTTGCCAGCTGGAACCAGTCAATATCCATCAGTTCCAGACCCAGGGGTTTACCCTTGATCTTGATCATGCCAAGCACCTGATTCAGCAGGGGAACAATGTTGTCCACGCCGATGATGGGCTTCAGCATAGCGGTCAGATCGTACAGGTCAATGTTCAGATCCAACTTCAGGCCAACCTTAGCCAGTAAGCCATTCAGATCCACTTTGAAGGCCTTGAATACCTGAGTCAGTACCGTGTTCACATTCACGATGGGCTTCAAAGCATCCAGCAGAGCGGAAACCGGTGTAAACAGGTTCTCGATCAGCTGCAGCAGGCCGTCGTTGGCAATGAACAGTGCCAGGTTGGGCAGCATGGACATCAGGGTCTGCAGCGGTGCATTCAGAATGTCCTCTACCTTATCCCACAGGGAGTTGACAATATCCAACAGGATGTTGTCATAGGCCTTGCTGATGTCCTCTCTGTACTGATACTGGGTCTTAATGTTGTAGCAGCCGAATGCCTCCAGCAGCGGAACGACCACGGAAGAGTAGCCGTTGGAGCCGGGGATATGAACGATGTTGAAGATGCCCAGAGAAGCATCATTCAGCAGTACATCCAATACGCCGTAGAACGGACGCATTACAGCAGCCAGTGCATTAAAGAAGCTATCCTTATCCTTTACGCCCCACTTAAGAGCGGAGGTGTTGACCTTGGACCAGGAGGAGGCGGAGCCGATTACGGAAGCCGCATTCGCGTAGGTCTTGCCATAGGACTCATCGGTGAGCAGCTTGGCAACGGTCTTGGTAGAATAGTCAATGCCGGTCTGGGACAGCAGGGCGGTCAGGTTGGTGGAGTCGTTGATCTTCACACCGTCCAGTGCCTTGCCGATGCCGGTGATCATCCCATTGATGGTGCTGTCCTTAAAGGCAGCGCCAGCGATCAGCTTGTTCAGGTCAGCCAAGCTACCGATCAGGCCATCCAGCATAGGCGGAATGTTCTTCAAGAATTCTTGATCCACAGTGGAGGGATAAGAGAACTTGTAGTCCTTGGTCTGGTATTCGCTGTAATTCCAGAACGCGTTGGTGGGATTCTCCTGGAGCAGATAGAACAGCGCACGGATGATCTGGTCTGCGGAGGAGGTGCCAATCTGGTCAAGTACCGCGTTGATGATGGACTTGTAATCCTTGATCGCGTCGATACCGCCCAAAATGGACTTCAAACCGCTGATGTTCTTGGTCAGCAGGTTGGCTACATAGCGGAGCACGGCGATCAGCGTTTCGCCCTGGTTTGCAGTAACGTGCTTTCTATTATAATAGCCTTCGCTGTTCTTTGCAGCGCTCTTGACCGTGCTGACTGTGCCGTGGCTTGCCAGGGTACCCCAGTCGATCTTGGGCAACTGAATGTTGATTTTCTTAGACTTGAGCAGCTTGTTCACCAGCGGAACGATGGCGTTTTGGATGTCGCACTTGTTCAGGTTGTTCAGATTCAGGTGAATGTTCACACCCAGTGCGTCCTTAACCAGGTCGTTCAGTGACTTGCCGGCCAGAGCCTTGACAATGACCTCAACATCTACGCCGTTCTTCTTCAGTACCGGAAGGAGAGATGTTACCGGCGACAGAAGATTGTTGACGAGCTGTGCCAGGCCATTATTATCAATGTAGTATGCCACATTGGGCAGTACTGCGGTGAGGGTATCGAACGGAGCGTCCAGTACCTTGTTCAGGAAGCCTACGATGGGATTCAACACATCCGTCAGTACGCTGTCGGTAGACTTCTTAATGTCTGCCTTGTACTGCTTGTAGGTCTTCACGTTGGGGCACTCCAGTGCCTCCAGCAGCGGAACGATGGCACTTTCGTAACCATTGCCGCCATAGATGCTCAGGGACTTCACATCCTCGATCACTTTGTACAGGTTGATCTCCAGTACAGAGGTCTTGGAATACTTGTCAGAGCCCTTGATGTGAATGCGCAGGTTGCCATTCTTCAGTTGTACGGTGTCCTTAGAGGAACCAAAGTTCAGGTTCTTCACCAAATCGGTAAGGATCTGGCCAACGGCCAAGTCGTCGCCTGCCAGCAGCAGAGACAGCACGCCGTCCAGCGGACGCAGGATCGCAGCCAAGCCGTTTACAAAGCCCTGCTGTGCCTTTGCGGAGCCATCGGTGAAGCCCCAGTTGATGTTGCCCAGCTTCTTCCAGCTCTTGGCGTTTTTGATCGCCTTAGCTGCGGAGGAGTAGGTCTTGCCGTAGCTGCCGTCCGTCAGGAGCTTCGCTACGCCCTTCTTGCTCACATCAATGCCGGCATAGCCCAGGTAATCCTTGTAAGGATCAATGGCGCCGTACAGTGCGGAAGCCAGCTTGGTCAGGTTGGCGTTGGTGAAGAGCAGGGAGCTAACCAGGTCTTTCAGGTTATCCTGCTTCACTACATCCAGGCCGGCCAGCAGGCCGATCACGGAGGTGACCATGGTGTCCAGATCGCCAACAGCGTCGCTGGCGTCCTGTGCGGTCACACCGGCGGGATAATAGAAGCCGGTGGTCTTTTCCTGTACATACTGGAGGAAGGTCCAGTAAGCAGTGGTGGGATCCGTGGTCTTGGCGATCACGGCGTTGATGATGTTCAGCAGATCCTTCTTGGTCAGGCGGCTGATCATATCCAGCACTTGGCTTATGGAAGGATTGTCGATCACGACTTTCAGCAAATCAATGATCTGGCGAATTTGCAGTACATCGGCCACCAGGTTGACCAGGTACTTCAGAACAGCCTCTGCATTCTTGCAGTTTGCAATGTCCTTAAACAGGGTGGTGGGCAGTTCAAAGCCAAAGTTAGCCAGCTGGCTGTTTACAGCGTTGATCACGGTCACATCGTTGATGCCCAAGCCAGCCTTGGTTGCGCTCTTCTTCAGCAGGCCGGTTACAAGGGCAATCGTCTGCTTATTCTGCGCGTTTTGATCCTTGTCGTCCGTATTGGTCTTAAAGATCAGGCCCAGTATCGCGGAGAACCATGCGTCGTTCTTTGCCATAGAGGGCATCAGGTTGGACACCTTTGCGCTCAGAATGTTGGATACGCCGTGGATCTCTTTGTACAGCGGGTAGATGGCGGCAGTCGCCACATTGTTCAGGTCCTTGTTCATCACAATGGACAGGCCCTTGATCAGGTTGGTCAGCACGGAGACAGGCTTGCTGTAGAAGCCGTCCAGCAGCTTGCTGATGGGGGTGATGATGGCCAGCAGGCCGGTTGCGCCGTCCTTTACGCTGCCCTTTGCATACACGCCCAGGCTAAAGCCCTGTGCTTTTTCCAAATCCTTAAAGATGGGGTACAGTACACCGTCATAGTAACCGGCATCCTTGGTCAGCACGCCGATCAGATCGGTGATGATGCCCAGGCTCTCGCCGAAGTTCTGGAAGAACTTGGTGTTGTTGCCTGCGCGGAAGCCCCAGTTGATCTTAATGTTGGTGGCGCCGGTCCAGCCGCTGGTGCTCTTGTCCAAGCGAATGGCGTTGTGCCAGGTAGGCAGGCTTGCCAGCTTCTTGGCGGCGGACTTGTTGGTCAGGTGATTGCTCACTGCGTGGGGAGAAATCAGACCCTTCAGCGCAGCAGCCAAAATGTTGTAGTGGTAAGCACCGGTCTTGCTGGTGTAGTACACCGGCTTGCCGGCCTTATTCTTCTTCTTGTACAGCTTCTGGTTGCCGTCGTAGAAAACATTCAGGCCCAGAGCGTCCTCGTTCACCAGATAGTAATCAATTACATTCTCCAGTGCAACATACATCTGAACCACCAGATTGGTCAGATGATCCTCAGTGTAAACCTTCTTGTCTGAGGTATCGGTGGACTTCTTGTCCCCGTCGTTCAGGAAGTTTAAGGTCTTATTGAGCATCTTCAGCATCGGGTTGGTGTTGTCGCTGCCCAGGATGTAAGAACCAAGGCTCACCAGACCGCACAGGATGCCGGGGGTGGTGTTCAGGTTGAAGTTGTTCAGTGTGGAGTTCTCCAGCACCTTGGACAGTGCGGAGTCCAGATTGGACAGCAGAGAAGCGCCGCTCTTACTGGAGGTCTTGGGTACCTTTGCCCACTTGGGCTGGGTCTGGATCTTTGCCATCTTGCCGTTCACTTTCGGGAAGCTCACGTCGATGGTGTTCTTGGTCTTGGTGTCCATGGCCTGGATCACATTCACCAGCTGACCGATGTTAGACAACAGGAAGTAAGCACTTTCGGTGCTCAGACCAACAAACTTGGATTCCTTGTTGTATACGCCCATTACGAAAGAGGCCTTGTCGTTGTACTTCAGCTGGAATACACCGTTGAGTACATCGCTGATGGTGCTCTTTTCGCCCAGACCGCCCATAGCGCGGATCAGACCGGTGATGATGGGCAGGTTGGTGGTGATCTTGTTGTCGGTGGCGGTCACATCATTGAGCAGGTCAATGATGGCGTTGAACCAGTCGTTCACAAAGATGTTTACAAAGCAGTCCAGAATCTTGGCCGGCTTGCCGCCATCTGCCAGGTTCTTAAAGTTAACCAAAGACTGGTTGTAGGAGAACGCTTTGTCGCTAACGGTATCGCTCTTAATCTTATAATCGCTATAAGACCAGTCGGAAGCCTTCTTGGTGTTGTCAGCGCTCTTTACATCATACTTGGCAATGAAGTTCTTGCCCATAATGTCCAGAATTCTGGGCAGGGCAACGAAGAGGTTGTTGACGCCGTGGTTGTAAACGGTGCCCTCTTCCTTGGTCATGGCGCCGCTCTTGGCGTCTTTTTCACCATAGGCAGCCACATACTGATCCACAGCAGCGGTAAAGAAAGTGGCCAGCTCGGACACAGCCTCATTCACGGCAGTGGCACCGTCGCCGGTGAGCTTCAGTGCATCGGCAATGCCGGATGCCTTGGCACCCTGCAGCGCCTTATCGGCTGCATAGATGTTCAGGATCACCGGGGTCTTGGTGTCATCGTACTTGCCGGTGGTGGGGTCACCATACACCTGGCTGACGATCACATCTTTGCCGTCGGCATCCTTGCCATACTCAACACCACTGATGTTGTAGTATGTAAAGTCGTAGTTCTTGTCGCCGATCAGCCAGTGCATCAGGGTGGGCAGAACCTTGTTCAGATCCCAGCTCAGGCCGCCGCCCAAACCGACGGGGCTGCCAACGCTCTGGCCGTATTTATCCATCAGACCGCTCAGCAAACCGCCCAGGAAACCGTTAAAGGGATCACCCTCCTGGTTGAATACCATGGGGATCAGCACTTCGTCAATCACAACGGTCAAAACAGGCAGCAACTGCATAATGGTTTCAACCGGGTGCTCATACAGGTTCATCCATATATCGGTGAGCGCGCCCTTCAGGTCAACCTTGGACTCTACCAGTTTGTAGACCACTTCGTTCATAACTGCATTACCGGTGAGGGTCAGGCCTGCGATGGTTACGCCTTCCTGATCCTCAGGATCCAGCAGCACCATGTACTGATTGATGGCGTTGTTTACAGCAGCAACAGCGAAGGAATCCTTAAAGCCGTATTTCGCGAAAGAATACTTTCTGCAAGTATTAGAGATGGTCTTGGCATCGGTGATCTCAAAGTAGAAATCAACAGCCTCGTCAACGCTCTCTTTCAGTTCACCACTGTAGAAGGTCTTTAACAGATCTTGGTTGATGGTGGCGATCACATCTTCGGGGGACATGCCGCCGACAGTTTTGTTCTCCATCAACGCTCTGCGGTAAATACCCTCGGTACGCGTATCCAGATCCTCGCTGCTCCAGTAGGTGGCCAGTGCAGCCTTCGTTACGGGAGCAATGCCGTCCTTTGCATAGTCGCCGTTCAGGTAAGCCTGGAAGGTGTCACGGCTGGAACCGATTTTTGCGCTGCCGCCGGGCACACTCTTCTTCATGTCCGCACGCAGGGCTGCTACGGTAGCGTCATCCAGCTGCGCAGCATAGTACTCGCTAACAAAGGCGTTATCGCCGTTGTTGGCCAGTACGGCAGCACCGATCTTGCAAGCGGTTGCCAGTGCAGCATCGTCATCCTTGATGGTGTTGTAGTCCTTCTTGGCCAGCTTGCACAGATAAGCCTTGGCGGCCTCTGCCAGTTCACTGCTTGCCTTGTCGGTCTGATACTGGAGCAGCACATACCAAATCGCTTCGCTCATGGTGCTGACTTTCTTCTTGCTGCCGGCTTCATTGAAGTAGGCGGTGAAGGTGCCAAAGCACTTAGCTACATCCTTGAAATCGTCCAGAGCAATCAAGTCGTCTACTTTGTACGATTTGTCCTTGTAGGTAACGGTAGCTTTCTGGATGTCTTCCAGGGTGTCCAGGCTGCCTTCAGCAGTACCCAGCACCTCGAGCACTTTGTTCAGTGCGTCATAGGCAGCGCTCAGGTCTTCCTGCTGCTTAGCCTGTTTCTCGGGGAACTGCTCCAGCAGGGCGGACAGATCGTTCAGCGTGTCCTCGCACCATTTGGCCAGTTCTGCGTCGCTGGACGAAATGTTGTTGATGCAAAAAGAATACAGCTGATAAAAGCTCATCTTCGCATCTTTCTCGTCCAGGTAGGCATACGCCACATCGGAATACCCTTTCCGGTAACCGTCAATGATGTCTGCCTTATTCATGGGGCTGCTCAAAAGATTAAGCAGCGTGGGAGACACACCCATGATCAGATCACTGATCGAGGTGGTGTCGGTGACGGTCATCCCCAACTTCTCCTCAAGTGCCTTTTTGATACTCGGCTGATTGAGCAGTGCCGGAACATAGGTGTCTACCAGTTCCGTCAGTGCGTCAAAGGTGGAGTCTGCACTTGTGGAGTTCTTCCAGATGCCCTTGTCTTTGTCCGCTGCAAATGCAGTGAACCCGACAGAGCAGGTGGTGACCATCATTACTACAGCCAAAAATAGGCTGAGTAACTTTTTGCCCGTCTTCATAATTCATCTCTCCTTCTGATATGTTGACGAACTTGTCGTTTTGGATTCGCCTGGGCAGCGCACCCTTTTAGCGGAGGATGTGCTTGCAAGTTGCGTTAACAATTTGTTCACAATTCCTCTGCTAAAAGGGCGCAGGATACCCACGCGTACAACAAATACAGTATATTTATACCAAATATAGAACGGCAAGTCAATAGGTTTCCGAAAACTTTTTAACAAAATGTGAACGGGTGGGCAAAATTTCCCGATTTATAGCGAAATTCCGGCGCAACATTTTTTTTGCTTACTTATATATCAAGCCGTGTTTGACCCGGCTAATGGACCATGTTTGGTCCGGCCGATGGATCTGCGCTGCATTCTTATCTTGGATTTGCGTGGAGGATCAGGGCGCGTTTATCGTTATTGCTGCATTCGACAACTGCTGACAGAAATTCCACCGGTTTTGGAGGAAAAATTGTGGAAAATCCTGTGGAACTTGTGAAAGTTTCCCGCCGTTACGCCAAAAAATCGATGGTGTAAAGGGGCACACCTTTGCGTGTGAAAATCGCGCGTAAAGCACATGACCTTTACAAGTCGAAACTTGCAAAATAATGGACATTGTCTTTTAACTAAGCGATAAAATATGAACAAATTGTTAATTTCGTGTAAATTAAATTTGTCCGTTCGCACAAAAAACAGCCGCTCAAATTGTGCAACATTCCGAAAATCAGAAAAATCACGGCTCTTTATTGATTTTTGGTGACCATCGTGTTTTAATAAGAATGCGATAAATGTGTTTCTATGCGCATTTTCATAATGTATGGCGTCCGGCTGCAATGCCTTCATCCTGAATATTGGATTGCCCGATGGTCAGAGGATGGGACGGCGCGTACACGCAACCATTTATTCGTAAGAATTACAAATTACTATGGAGGTAAAAATTAGTGAAAGCTAAAAAGTTTTCCCGCAAGTTGCTTGCGCTCTTTTTGGCGGTCTTGATGGCGATGAGCTGTTTCTCCGGTGCTATGGTCGCTTCCGCGGCTAATGCTTCGGCAAACACGAAGTACCATGACCAGGACTTGGACTTCAACTCACTGGGTTGGCCCATCCTTAATGATGAGCAGGCCTGCACAGCCCTTTTGGACTTTGTGGATCTGACTCTTGCTCAGGCAAACATCGCACCGATGAATATCGACCTGAGTGTTCTTGGTAGCATCACCATCAAACTGGGCAGCGTGGATGAGGTGCTTAAAACTGTTCAAGATCTGGATTCTTTCCTGAACAGCAAGTCCGCACTGCTTCTGCTGGCCGGCGATGCCCGCTATGTAGATTTGAGCGCAGTTAACGGAATGTCCCGCAGCGCAACTTCCTCTACCGATATTGTACGCGGTATTGTGAAGCTGGTTCGGAACCTTTCTTCTGACGCGGGTCCTGAAGGCGCCAACGGCAATATCGTAAAGAAATTGCTGCGCGGCGATCTTGGCCTTGGTATCGTAAGCAGCTTCTTGAATGTTTACAAGACCATTGGTGACCTGATTGGTATGCCCAGCGGCTATCAGAGCAATATGGTATATAATATTGTTCAGCAGCTGGTTCTGGAGAATACCGGTTGGTTTACTACAGAGGAGAAGGCTCAGATCCGGAACAATCCCAGTCTGGAGACCAGCAAGCTGGATTCCATCCTGCTTGATAAGCTCTCCACTCAGTTGCTCAGCAACATTACCGCACAGATTACATACGCCGACGGTACCAATTCTCGAGACAGATACGCAGAGTATCTGGAGAAGGGTTCCGCACCGTATATTGACACGACCAACCTGCATTATGTAACGCAGGAGGATCATGACAAGAACGGCGAGGCCATCGGTAATGTATATCTGTTCCGCTACAAGGATCAGAAGCTGGCGCTGAAGCCCACAGATACGCTGTTTGACTTTGGCTTCCAAGCCTTTGAGATGGTGTGGAACACCGCCTTGAAGGATACGCTGGGCCAGTTGAATTCCGGTGTGGGCGGTTACGACTACAACTACTATATGTGGTACACCGGTGCCACGACCCACAACACGGCTTGGGACTACAGCAATGTAGCCAACAACTACGCCACTGCCGATGTGCAGGCTTGGGCCGCTTATGAGTGCCAAAAGGCTGCAAAGAACTTGAAGCCCGGCCAAACCCTTGGCGAAGAGTACAAGGATGCGGCTTCCTATCTGGCTTACATCAAGGCGGATCTGGAGAAGTACAACAGCCGTGACCTGGTGAAGTCTCCTACCTACACCTGGAGAGATATTGACTCCACCACCCTGTTCAACAAACTGCGTTACAGCCCCATGTCTGTTTACTACTTTAAGCAGGCCACCGGCCCCCTGAACTGCAGCTTTGCTGAGACCGGTATGAAGAACATTGAGGCATTCATGGCAAATGATTACAGCAGCTACAGCTCCATGCTGGCAGCGCTGAATGATTTCCTGGTTGCCGCAGTAAAGGACTTCCTGCCGAGTTATGATGCCAGCGTTCTGACGAAGGTGAATTCCGATGATCCCGGCAATGTAGCGCAGACCCTGGTTGGCAATATGCTGAAGGTGCTGCAGTTCATCTGTGATCAGACGGATGCGAACATTCTCGGCGCCTTCTATCATGAGAACGGCGAGGGCACTGCTCTGACCGAGGCCAATCTGGAAAGCGCGATGATTCCGTTTGCAATTTCTGCACTGCGGAATATCCCCGACTTCAAGAAGGGCATCCACAATGAGGACCTGGACGCTTGCGACGATGCAGAGGGCGTAGCTGCTCTGGCGTTGCAGCTGTATCTGGGCTATGTGTTGCCGGATCACGACTACTCTTCTCTGGTGCAGAAGGGCGCAGACGGTAAGTACGATGTAACCATTGACAATCTACTGCTGATGGCTCGTGATGCTGTGGGTTATGTAATGAGCCCCTACATTATCATGCACGACAAGGACGGCAACCTGTGGAATCCGGAGACCGCTACTCTGAATGACGGCGTTTCTCTGTTTGATCTGCTGAATTCCGTTGTTGTTTACTATGCCGGCACCGACACCTTTAAGGACGGCGAGCATGGCAAGGGCCTTGCCAATCTTCTGGGCGTTTGCGACACCAACGGCAATTGCCTGGTGAAGCTGTCCAACTCCCTGTGGGAGAACATCAATGTGATCGCCAACAAGTTGCTGCCTGTTGCAGGCGTGCTGCAGTATGGCGATTCTGCAAAGAAAGGCGCTTTGAATTCCGAAGAGCTGATCTACACCGATGTGATCCAGGGTATGCTGAATATTGGTGTGGCAGATGCGAACGGCCAGTATGGCGCAACCGGGTTTGTAACCCGTCTGCTGACCATGGTTTCCGCACCGCCCATTAAGAGCGAAGGCATTATCCGCACCGTTTACAATGTATTGGCTGATTTGGTGAACGTTGTATTCGGCGGCCGCTACGGCACAGCCCGTAATGTGGTTCCCGCTGCTGCGACCAACGATCATCCCTTCGACGATCTGCTGCAGAAGGATACCTTTGCCGGTACTTCCAGCAACAGCAGTTACGGCGTACTGGGTACCCTGGTATACAATGTGTATGAAGCCAGCGGCGGTGTAGGCGGCGACAGCGGCAAGACCGATACGATCCTGCCCGGCGCTATGTACACCGTACAGGCTGTGAACAGCCTGATCGGCGGCCTGATCACCACTTTGGCGGATCATAACATGAAGCTGGCTTCCGCTCGTGTGGCAGACAGCAACTTGACCCTCAGCTATGGCGGTAACACCACCACCACAACGCTGACGGTTACCAATAACTGCTACGGTCTGAACCGTGCGGTAAAGAACGCCGAGGGTAACTTCGTTGCTCGTGGCCGTTACAACATTGAGATCACGAATGTGGTTTCCGATAACAGTGCTTGCACCGTAGACTTCTCCAGCAAGACAGTTGTTCCTGAGAAGTCCGCTTCCTTCACTGTTACCAACGGCGGTTTTGATGAAGATACTGTAGTAACT